>Ga0302347_1003722_pt1 | contig 13092 bp, 12 predicted proteins | sample PhyWR1_FD_202178 | JGI IMG/M metagenome (GOLD analysis project Ga0302347, IMG submission 202178) | Leaf surface microbial communities from wheat plants in UC Gill Tract Community Farm, Albany, California, United States - DLSL W.R1 (v2)... | ecosystem: Host-associated > Plants > Phyllosphere >...
TATAGAACACGTTCGGCGACATCTCTTCGCCTTCGTATTGCACCGGGTAGAACAGCAAACCGTTGAGTTCTTCGAACACCGGCAACACCGATTTACGCGACACCGAGGTCCAGCAGCCGAACACTACGGCGACCTTGTCCTGGGTCAGCAACTGGCGGCCCTTTTCGGCGAACAGCGGCCAGTTCGACGCGGGGTCGACCACCACCGGCTCGAGCATCTTGCCGTTCACGCCGCCCTTGGCGTTGATCTCGTCGATGGTCATCAGCGCCATGTCTTTGAGCGATGTTTCGGAGATGGCCATGGTGCCGGACAGCGAGTGCAGGATGCCGACCTTGATGGTCTCGGCGGCCTGGACGGTCCAGGTCAGGCCCATGGCGGCAATGGATGCAGACAGTGTGAAAGCCTTGATCAAGCTGCGACGCTTCATGGTGCAGTCTCCGTGAACTCAACATTGTTATGAGGGGGACAAGTCGAGGAGGTGATTGCAAGCGCTGTGCCTAGTCGGGAAACGGCATGAAATGGTCGCTTCGCCCATGGCCGGGCAGGCGTTGTGCACCATGAACTGGCAAGTCGCAGGGCTGGGTGCGTGGTGGTGCGCTACAACGGGGCAGGCTCAGCGCTTGCGCATCAAACCGATAAAAAACAGCCCGCCAATCGCGGCCGTGGCCACGCCGATGGGCAAGTCTTCCGGGGCGATCAGCGTGCGCGCGGCCACGTCGACCCACACCAGGAACACACTGCCCAGCAGTGCACACACCGGTAGCAGGCGCCGATGCTCGGCGCCGACCAGCCGCCGGGCGATGTGCGGCACCATCAGCCCGACAAAGCCGATGGAACCGCTGATGGACACCAGCACACCGGTCATCAGCGAGGCGATCAGGAACACCTTCAGCCGCACATTGCGTGCGTTCAGGCCGAGGGTCACGGCGGTCTGTTCGCCGGCCATCAGCGCGTTCAATGGGCGCGCCATGCCCTGCAGCAACCCCAGCCCGAGCAGCACCGTGGCGGCGGGGATCGCCAGCAGCTCCCAGCGCGCCAGGCCGAGGCCGCCGAGCATCCAGAACATCACCGCCGACGCCGCGCGGTGGTCGCCCATAAACAGCAGCAGGTTGGCGGCGGCCATCATCACGAACGACACCGCGACGCCGCACAGCAGCAGGCGATCACTCTCCAGCTGGCCACTGCGACTGGCCACCGCCAGCACCACCAGCATGCTCAGCAAGGCGCCGATAAACGCGGCGAGGGGCAAGGTCAGCAGGCCGATGATTTCACCCACATGCAGCACCACAATCACCGCGCCCAGGGTGGCGCCGGAGGTGACGCCGAGCAGGTGCGGGTCGGCCAGCGGGTTGCGCGTGACCGCCTGCAACACCGCGCCGATCAACGCCAACCCGGCGCCCACCAAGGCGCCGAGCAGCATGCGCGGCACGCGGATCAGCCAGACGATATGTTCCTGGCCGACGCTCCAGCTCACCTCGCCGAAGCCGAAGGCGTTGTGCAGTAAAATCCGCCACACCACCTCCACCGGCACCCGCGCCGAGCCGAACCCCAGCGACACCACGCAGGAGATCAGCAACAACGCGCCAAGGGCACTCAGCAGCAGGGCATAGCGACGGGTAATCATTCGCCGTGGAACCCCTTGGCCAGGGTTTCCACCGCCAGCACGTTATCGATGCCCGGCGTGGCCTGCACGTAGGGGATCACGATAAAACGCTGGTTCTTGATCGCGTCCACCGATTGCAGCGCCGGGTTGTTGAGCAGGAACTGCTGTTTTTGCTCGGCGGTGATTTCGCTGTAGTCGACGATCACGATCACCTGCGGGTTGCGCTCCACCACGGTTTCCCAGTTGACGCGGGTCCAGCTGGCGTCGACATCATCGAGGATATTGCGCCCGCCGGCGGCGTCGATCAGCGCCTGGGGCATGCCCAGGCGGCCGGAGGTCATGGCGCGGTCTTCGCCGCTGTCGTAGAGGAACACGCGAGGTTTGTCGGCAGGCAGGTCTTTGCGCACCTCGGCGACCTGCGCCTGCATCTGCGCGATCAGCGCATTGGCGCGCTCCTGCACGTCGAAGATCTTGCCGAGGTTGCGCAGGTCGTTGTAGGTGTCGTCCAGGGTCGCGGCCGGGCGCTTCATCACGAAGGCGCAGGATTCGGTCAGCTCATACACGTTAATGCCCAAGGGTTGCAGGGTGTTTGGCGTAAGGTCGCCGCCCACGCGCATGCCGTAGTCCCAGCCGGCGAAGAAGAAATCCACGTTGGCATTGAGCAGGGTTTCCACCGACGGGTATTTGCTCGCCAGCTCCGGCAGGCCGTCGAGGGTCTGAGCCATTTCCGGGGTGACCGACTTCCAGCCGGTGACGCCGCTGTAGCCGGCCATGCGTGGCTTGAGGCCGAGGGCGAGCATCATCTGGGTCATGTTGATGTCGTGGCTCACCGCGTGTTTCGGGGCTTCCTGGAAGGTCACGTCGCGGTTGCAGCTTTTGACGGTGACCGGGTAATGGGTCGCGGCGGCGAACGCGTTGGCAGTGCCGAGCAGCAGGGCGAGAGGCAGCAGGGAGCGCAGGATCATGGTTGGGTTATCCAGGTGATTCGAGGGTGGTCGGCCAGGGGATGAGTGTCGATCAGCGCTTCAACGCCGAACACCTCGAGCAGCAGTTCGGCGGTCAGCACTTGATGGGGCGTGCCGCTGGCGACGATGCGCCCGTGGTCGATCACATAGAGGCGATCGCAAAACGCGGCGGCCAGGTTCAGGTCGTGGATGCTCGCCAGGGTGCCGATATTCAGGCGCTTGACCAGCCTCAAAAGCTCCAGCTGGTAGCGTGGGTCGAGGTGGTTGGTCGGTTCGTCGAGGATCAGCAACTGCGGCTGCTGGGCCAGGGCGCGGGCGAGGATTACACGCTGCTTTTCACCGCCCGACAGGGTGGCGAAGGCATGGTCTTCAAAACCCAGCAGGCCGACGGATTCGAGCGCGCTTTGCACCAACTGCTGGTCGTGCAAGGTGTCGCCATCGAACAAACCTTTGTGCGGCGTACGGCCCATGGCGACCACTTCGTCCACGCGCAGGCCGAAGGCGTCGGGGAATTCCTGCAGCACCACGGCGATGCGTTGCGCGCACCATTTGGCGGTTTGTTTCCACACGTTCTGGTGGGCGAGCAGCACGTCGCCGTGGGCTGGTTTGCTGAACCGGTAGGCACAGCGCAACAGGCTGGTCTTGCCGCTGCCGTTGGGGCCGATGAGGCCCACGAACTCCCCCGCACCGACTTGCAGGCTGGCGTTGCGCAGCTGGAAGTGGTGGTGACAGTGGCCGTGATCGGACGGGGTCCAAGTCACGTCGGTGAGGGTGAGTGAGGTCATCAATATTCTCAAGTCCAACACAGGTCAAATGTGGGAGGGGGCAAGCCCCCTCCCACATTTTGTTAGAAGGTGTAGTCCGCCGTGACGAAGAATGAGCGTGGCTCACCTAAAATCCATTGCTGGCCGTCGTTGTATTGGCTCACGGCATAAGTGCGGTCAAACAGGTTGTTCAATTGCAGACCCAGGGTGGTGTTGCGCGCCGCCTGCCACGACACCGTCGCATCGACCACGGTGTAGCTCGGCAACTCGTTCTGGTTGGCCATGTCGGCGTAACGCGCGTCCACGTAGCGCACCCCGGCACCGGCGCGGATGTCCTCGGTCACGGCCTTGCTCAACCACAGGTTGGCGGTGCGGCGCGGCACGTCCACCGGGCGGTTGCCATCGCGGGAGACCTGCACGCCGTTGACGTCCTGGTTGAAGTCGTCGTACTGCGCGTGGACGATGGCCGCGTTGGCTTGCAGCTGCCAGGCGTGCGGCAGTTGCAGGTCGAGGCTGGCTTCCAGTCCCCGGGAGGATTGCTGGCCGACTTGCTGCTGGTGGTCGGGGTCGCCCGGTGTGTCGGTGAGCAGCTTTTTCTTGACGATGTGGTAGGCCGCCAACGTCCATTCGCCGCGCTGGTTCCAGAAGGCTTGCTTGATGCCGATCTCGGTCTGCTTGGCGGTGGCCAGGTCGAATTGCTGCTGGCCGGGGCTCAGGGAAATCAGGCCGCCGACGCCGTCAGTGCTGGTGGCGTACTGGCCGTAGATCGAGGTGTCCGGGGTGATCGCATACACCAGGCCGGCTTTCCAGTTATTGCCGGTGAGGGTCTTGTCGCTCTGGCTTCCGTCGCGCAAGTTGTCGCGGTCGATGTGCGCGTAGTCGCGGCGGATGCCGGTGATCAGCGACAGTTGATTGGTGAGTTGCAGGCGGTTTTCGGCGAAGCCGGCCACGGTTTTGGTGGTGCTGGCGAACAGCGGCTGGAACGGGTCGTTACTGGCGAACTGGCCGGGTGCCGGGTGGTTCACGTCGATGGGTTGGCCGGTGGAAAACGTGTCTGTAAACGGCGAGTTGCTGGCCAGGCGGAAGCGGATGCGGTTGTACTCCACGCCGGTCACGGTCTGGCTGTCGAGGCCGAACAGCGTGTGCTTGAAGGTGAAGGTCTGGCGGTCGCCGACCTGCTCCTGATTGTGCTTGATGCCGTAGTTGCCGCTGCGGGTCAGTTGGCCGTTGGTGAAGTTGTAGTTCTCGGCGTTCTGCCAGCGGCGCTGGTTTTTCAGGTAGAACAGCTCGTTGGTGGCGCTGACGCTGTCGTTGATCTGCCATTCGCTGGTCAGGCGCGTCCACTGGTCGTTGTAGTGCTGGGTGTCGTTGCTGACGTTGTAGTTCTTGTCGCGCAGGCCCTTGTGCAACTGGCCGTTGATCAGCGGCGTGCCGAAGTAGTTTTGCGGGCGCTGGTCGCCGTAGTCGCTGGCCAAGGTGAAGCTCAGGTTGTCGGCCGCTTGCCAACGCAGGGCGCCGCTGACGAAGTCGCTGCTGGAGTCGCCACGGTCGATGAAACCATTGCTGCGCAGGCGGTTGAGGTTCAGGCGGTAGCTCAGGGTGTCGGTCAGCGAGCCGCCGCTGTCCAGGGCCTGTTGCTGGCGATCATAAGAGCCGTAGCTCAGGCGGATATGATTTTCGATCGCGCCGCTGAAGGGTTTTTTCGGCACGGTATTAACCACCGCACCGGTGGCGCCTTCGCCATACAGCACCGAGGCCGGGCCGCGCAAAACGTCGACGCGTTCCACTGACCAGGTGTCCACCGGGAAGGTCGAGGTGCCCATGCCCATGTACATGCGATTGCCGTCGTACAGCTGCATCACCGAGCCCTGGCCGGTAAAACCCCGAGCCGACAGCGAGGTGCCGCCGTCGCCGGGCGAGCCGGTGCGGCTGATGCCGGTGGCGCGGGAAATGGCGTCCTGCACGCTGGCGTCGCCGCGCTCGCGGATCTGCGCGCCGGTCTGGCTTTCGACGCTGCCGGGGGTTTGCAGGGCCGTGAGGTTCAGGCGCGAGCCGGCGGTGGTCGGGGTGTGCAGGTCGACGTGCTGGTCGTCCACTTCAGGCGCGGTGATGGGGCTGGCGGGGAGGGTCAGGGCCTGGGCGCTGTTATGCAGGGCGAGCAGGCACAGGCCGGACGCAAGGTACTTGTTCATCGGTCGATCAATCTTCTTTACGGGGGTACTCGCCGCAGGGCGCGGCGAGCAACGATAACGCAGAAAGTGTTATAAGTTAACACTTATTGGCTGCGAGGCAAAAGTTGCGCAAGGCTACAGAAGCCGTCTGCAGCGGGCATCTCGCCTGCTTCATGCAGAACCTGAGGCAGATTCACGTTGCGTGAACAGCCGCGCCAACACCAGGCGGTCCAGGGCCCACACCGCAATCAACGAGGCGCCCACCAGCGGAAAAATGATCGCCAGCGCGAGCATGATCACCATCGCGGTTTTCCACTTGGGCAGGTCATGGCGCAACGGCGGAACACCCAGGCCGCCCTGTGGGCGACGCTTCCACCAGATCACCACGCCACTCACGGCGCTGAGCAGGATCATCAGGCAGATCAGCAGCACGATCAGTTGGTTGACCCAGCCGAACATCTTGCCTTCATGCAGCATCACCCCGGTTTCGGTAGCGCGCGCCACCGTGTTGTAGTGCTCCCAGCGCACATCGGCGAGGACCTTGCCGGTGTACTGGTCCACGTGCAGGGTAGCGTCGTTGCGTGGGTCGTTGGCGAACACCGCCACGGTGAACACGCCTTCGGCGGTGGTCGGGAAGGTGATGCTGTAGCCGGGCTCGACCTTGCGCGCGGTGGCCAGGTCGACCACTTGTTGCAGGCGAATGCTCGGTGCGGCCGGCGCCGCATGCATGGCGCCGTGGTTCATGTGTTCGGCGTGGTCGCCGGACATCGGCATCGGCGTGTTTTCCGTGGCCCAGGGCACGGTCTGCTGGCTGGCGGTGTTGAGCACCCGCGCCTGCTGGTCGGATTGCGGCACGTTGTTCCACATGGCGGCAGGGAAGGTGTTCCACAGGTCGGCGTATTGCTTGCCCCAGAAGCCGGTCCAGGTCATGCCGCTGAGCAGCATCACCAACAGGAAGGCAGCGCCCCAGAAACCGGCGACTGCGTGCATGTCACGCCATAGCACGCGGCCACGGCTGTTGAAGCGTGGCCACAGCACTCCGGCCGACGACTTGCCGCGCGGCCACCACAGGTACAGGCCGGACACCACCAGCATCACGCCCCAACCGGCGGCGAGTTCCACCAGGCGATCGCCCACGGTGCCGATCATCAGCTCGCCGTGCAGGGCGCGGGCGATGGCTTGCAGGTTGTATTTCGCGTCCTGCTCGCCGAGTACGCTGCCGCGATACGGGTCGAGGAACACGCTGACTTCGCGGCCGTCTTGATGCATCACGAACTGCGCGCTGCTGGTGGCGTCGGCTGGTGGCAGGTATTTGCTGATCTTGCCTTGGGGGAACGCAGCCTGGGCGCGTTGCAGTTGTTCGTCGGCGCTCAGGGCGTGTTCGGCGGCGGGTACGGTGAGCAGGTTGGCGTACATCAGTGGGTCGAGTTGGGGTTTGAACAGGTAGATGATGCCGGTGAGGGCCAGCAGCACCATGAAGGGTGCGACGAAGAGGCCGGCGTAGAAGTGCCAGCGCCAGGCCAGGTTGTAGAAGGAGATTTTTTGGGTGGTCATCAGGGGGCTCCGCAAAGGCTTTGAATTTTTTGTGTTGGTCAGGCCGCCATCGGGGGCAAGTCCCCTCTCACATTTGATTTGTGAATACATTCAAAGGTGGGAGGGGGCTTGCCCCCGATGCTTTTAAAAGCTCATGTCAACTTTGGTCCAGAGTGTTCGACCGGGCTCCTTGATGGCTTGCGGGTCGTTGGCCGGGTAGCCGAACCCGGCGTTGCCGGCCAGGTTCAGGTGCTCGGCGTAGGCCTTGCCGAACAGGTTGTCGACGCCGCTGCTGACCTTGAAGTTTTTATTGATGCGATACGCCGCATTCAGCGAGAACACGCCAAAGCCGCCGCTCTTGTCGAAGTCCTTGCCGACCACGTTGCCCTTGTTCGCGTCGATGCGATTCTGCGCGGCGACCACGCGCCACAGCGCGCCGGCGCTCCAGTCGTCTTCGCTGTAGGTGAGGCCCAGGCGCGCATCCAGCGGCGGCATCTGCGGCAGTGCCTTGCCGTCGCTGCTGTTCTTGCCCCAGGCATAGGACAGGGTCGCGTCGGCCTTCCAGTTGCGCGTCAGTTTGTAGGCCGCGCCGAGTTCGCCACCCAGGATGCGCACGTCTACGTTGCGCGCCTGGGAGGTGGTGCCCATCATCCCCGGCCGGTAGTCGAACAGGATGTAGTCGCGCACCTGGCCGATATAACCCGAGGCCCAGGCTTCGAGGTCGGCGCTTTTGTACTGCGCGCCGAAGTCGAGTTGGGTGGTCTTCTCCGGTTTCACGCCGTCGAAGGCATTCACCGCACCGACGGCGCCGGTGTCTGGGGAAAACAGCTCCCAGTAATCAGGGAAACGCTCCGCGTGCCCCAACCCGGCGTAGAGGGTGGTGGGGCTGTCGGCCAGGTCGTGCTCGTAGCGCACAAAACCCGAGGGCAGGGTATCGGCGCGGGTGTCGCCTGCCGTTGCGCTGGCTTCGCGAAAATCCTTGGCCGAGGCGCGGTCCAGGCGCGCGCCGGTGATCAGGCGGTCGCGGTCGGCGGCGTACCAGGTGAGTTCGCCGAACGCGCCGTAGTTGTGGAAGTTGGCGTCCTTGACCTTGGGCAAATCCTTGTAAGTGTCGATGCCCATGCTGCTGCGTTCGCGGTGTTCGTTGGTCTGTGCGTCCAGGCCGCCGATCAGTTGCACATCGGCCCAGCGCCAGGTGGCCTTGATGCGCGCGCCGAGGGTGCGGCGGTCGACGTTGGCGGCCATCGGCCCGGCCATCATCCCGATGCCCGACGGCGTGCGCAGGCTGTAGTTGTCCATCACATGGTCGGCGTAGTTGTAGTAGACCTGGGCTTCGACCTTGTCCAGCACCTCGCCGATATTGGACTTTTCGAACCGCAGCCCCAGGCTTTCGCGCAGGAACTGCGAGCCGTCCATGCCGCGCCCGGCGTAGCGTGCTTCGCCATCGCCACGGCCGGCGGTGAGTTCCAGCAGGGTGTCGGCGTCGGGGGTGAAGCCCACGGCGACGTCGCCATTCCATTTGTCGTAGCGTGAGGCGACGGTGTCGTTGTTGCCGTCCTTGTAGTCGTCGGCGTGGGCCTGGTTGCCGATCACACGCACATAGCCCAGCGGGCCACCGGCGGCGGCATCGATGACCTTGTCGAAACGCCCGTTGGAGCCGGCCAGCACACTGGCGTTGAGGCGGGTGCCGAGCGCGCCGAAGTGCTCCGGCTCGCGCTCGAACAGCACCGTGCCGGCCGACGCTCCGGGGCCCCAGAGTACGGTTTGCGGGCCTTTGATCACGGTGAGTTTGTCGTAGGTTTCCGGCGAGATGTACGCGGTGGGCGCGTCCATCCGGCCCGGGCAGGCGCCGAGCATCTGGCTGCCGTTGGTGAGGATATTCAGGCGCGAGCCAAACATGCCGCGCAACACTGGGTCGCCATTGGTGCCGCCGTTGCGCACCAGGGCGAAGCCGGGGATGGTCTTGAGGTAGTCGCCGCCATCGCTGGCCGGCACCGGCTGGCGCGGGTCTTTCGGGTGGGTGACCACGGTCAGCGGTGAGCTGGGGGCGATGGCGGTGATCACCGTGGGGCTCAGTTCATGTTCGTCGGCCTGGGCCTGTGGCGCCAGGAGCGCGCCGCATAAAACGGCGAGCACGGGGGTGCATCCCAAACGGGTGTCAGCAGAAAACCTGGACATAAAAATCCCATCAATCAATCGTAAACAACACGGCCAGCAGCCTGCGGCTGTCTGTCTGAAGTCGGCCGGGGTGAAGTAACGGTATTAAGCGCTTAAGCGATGATGGGCGGCGCGCGACTGCGGGCGCCGGGGAAGATGCTCTGCCGGGCGTGGCCCAGGCGCGTGGCGGGGGTGAGGGCGTTGGCCGGCGGCGGGGTGCCGAGGGTGAAGGTTGAAACGCCGCCGGGCAGGGCGGGGCAACTGTAGAGCAGGTCGCAATAGCCGCACTTGGACCAGAGGGCGTGGTGTTCGTCAGGGGCGGGGGTGTGTGCGTGATGGTCGCCCGACATGTCCATGGGCATTTGCATCGACATACCGGCGTGATGATCCATCGGCATCGCTTGGGAAATCAGCGGACCGATAAAGATCATCAGCATGGCGAACAGGCTGATCCAGCTGCCGCGCATTACGCGGTGGTGTGGACGGTGCCTGGCGCGAGGGGCGCCCATCGAGTGTTGGCCTACTGGGCGTGCTTATGCTCGTGGCTGGGCACTGGCGGCACTTTCTGCACCGACACTTCGACTTCGACCTTGCCGGCTTTTTCGAAGGTGAGGGTCAGCGGGAACTGTTTGCCATCGGCCAGCAGGCTGCGGTCCTTGAGACCCAGCAACATCACGTGGTACGCCATGGGCGCGAAGGTCAGGTCGCCCTTGGCGGGCACGGCCACGCTGGGCACTTGCTGCATCTTCATCAAGTCGCCCTGCATCACATGCTCATGCAACTCGGCCTTGTCGGCCACCGGGGTGTCGACGCTGAGCAGGCGGTCCGGGGTTTCGCCGGTGTTGTGAATCACGAAATACGCCGCGACGGTGGGCGCGTTCGGCGGCAATTCCTGGGACCAGGGGTTGCTGACCAACAGGTCGCCGGCCTTGTAGTCGTCGGCATTGGCGGCACTGAACACCGGCAGCAGCAATGCCGCCAGAAGCAGGGAAGATTTGAGCATGGCAGTTCTCCAGAACGGTTCTAAACGCAGTTCACTTGCGAAGAAATCAGACCGTTGGAGAGGCGCGCGGGTTGAGGCTCGGCCATTGCTGACGCGGTGTCGGCGATTGCAGCGAAGGGGGCGGCTGGCTCTGGAATGCATCGAACCGCGTGACATACAACTGCGGCACATGCCCCGGCAACGCCACCAACGGCGCCGAGCCCGAGCAACACCAGCAATGCTGCATGGTGGAATGTTCGTCCTGCTGCGGCGCCGGAATTTCCAGCTTGCCCAGGGCAATCGCCTTGAGGCTTGCGCCATTGGAGGAGCAGAAACCGCCCCATATCAATTGCTGCACAGGGTCCTGGGATTGCTGCATCGCACTGGCCATCGGCATGGCAAACGCATTGAACAGCACTGCTAGGCAGGCGATCCAGGCAATTGCAAAGCGTTGACGGGCCATGGCGGACGATCCGTAGGGTTAAACGATCAGGTGGGTATTTAGCCTGATCGGGGGGGATAAGTAAAAAGGGCCGGTGTGGTTTGGTGTCGCAGTGGTATCAGACCGCCCTGGCATGAAGCTTGAGGCCCAGAGCTTTCATGACTTTCATGATAGTCGCGAACTCGGGATTGCCAGTGCTGGAGAGGGCTTTATACAAACTTTCGCGTCCGAGGCCAGCGTCGCGGGCTATTTGGGTCATGCCTTGGGCGCGTGCAATATCGTTGAGAGCGGTGCGAATCAAAAGACCATCACCCGCATTGTCTTCAAAGCAGGTCTCTCGCAGTTGCTGGCTGATCGGGTGCATGAGGGTATCGGGCAGGCAATAGGCGCGGGCAACTGAGAACACAGGTCAAAGGTGGGAGGGGGCTTGCCCTCGATGGCAGTGTGTCAGTCAACAAATCTGTGACTGATACACCGCTATCGGGAGCAAGCCCCCCCACATTGGATCGGTGTTGTTCAAAGAGTCTGGATGGCCTGTAGGGTCGCCGCAGCGCAGGTGAATTCTCGGTCCACTGCTGGCAGCACCGGCCGCTTCAACACCAGCACCGGCACCCGGCGCTCCCGCGCGACTTCCAGCTTGGGCTCCGTCGCCGTACTGCCGCTGTTCTTGCTGATCAACACATCAATCCCACGCCGTTCAAACAACGCGCGCTCGTCATCAATCAGAAACGGCCCACGCGCGCCGATGACTTCACAGCGCGCATTTCCCGGATACATATCCAGTGCACGCAACGTCCAGAATTGATCGGCGGGAATTTCATCAAGGTGCTGCAACGGCTCACGCCCCAACGTGAACAACGGGCGCTTGAAGGGTTGCAACGCCTCAATCAACGAGGCCCAATCACTGACCTCACGCCAATCATCCCCCGCCTGCGGCACCCACGCCGGACGCCGCAACGCCCAGCAAGGAACGCCACATAAACGCGCAGCCTCAGCGGCATTGCGGCTGATCTGCGCCGCATACGGGTGGGTCGCGTCGAGTACCAGGCCAATCCCCTCAGCGCGCACAAACTGCGCCAGCCCTTCAGCGCCGCCATAACCACCAACCCGTACCTGGCAGGTAAGGTCGGTTGGCACACGGCCTACGCCCGCCAAACTGTAGATATGCTCCGGCCCCAAGGTCCGCGCGATGGCCAGCGCTTCCGTCACACCGCCCAGCAACAGGATGCGTTTCATAGCGGCTTGACCACGTCCAGCAACGTGATCGGCAGCGCCTGGCGCCAGGTATCAAATTCACCCAGTGGCTGGGCCTGGGCCACGTGGATGCGCGTCAGCTCGCCGCCATGCTTCGCGCGCCAGTTCATCAGGGTCATTTCACTTTGCAGGGTCACGGCATTGGCGACCAAACGGCCGCCGGGGCGCAGGTGGTGCCAGCAGGTGTCGAGCACGCCCTCGCGGGTGACGCCGCCGCCGATAAAGATCGCATCCGGCGCCGGAAGGCCGCGCAATGCGTCCGGGGCTTTGCCGCGAATCAGTTGCAAGCCGGGCACGCCAAGGGCGTCGCGGTTGTGTTCGATCAGGCCCTGGCGGCCTTCATCCGCCTCAATCGCCATGGCGCGGCAGCTTGGGTGCGCACGCATCCATTCGATGCCGATGGAGCCACTGCCCGCGCCCACGTCCCACAACAGTTCGCCGGGCACCGGCGCCAGGCGCGCGAGGGTCATGGCGCGTACATCGCGTTTGGTCAGCTGGCCGTCGTGCTTGAAGGCTGAATCCGGCAGGCCGGCCAGACGTGACAGGCGTGGGGTTTCGATGGACGCCAGGCAGTCGATGGCGACCAGGTTCAAATCGGCGACCGAGGCGTGTTGCCAATCTGCCGCCACGCCGTCGATACGCCGCTCATCCGCGCCACCCAGGTGCTCAAACACGCTCAACTGGCTGGGCCCAAAACCCGATTCCGCCAACAGCGAAGCAATCAACGCAGGGCTGTTGCCATCATTGCTTAACACCAGCAACCTCACGCCACTGGCCAGGTGCGCATTGATCGCCGCCACCGGCCGGGCGACTACGGATAAGGTCACCACCTCCTGCAACGGCCAGCCCAAACGCGCCGCTGCCAGCGACACCGAGGACGGCGCCGGCAGAATCAGCAACTCCTGCGCCGGCACTTGCCGCGCCAGGCTGGCGCCCACGCCATAAAACATCGGATCGCCGCTGGCCAGTACACACACCGGCTCGCCGCGCTTGGCCAACACCGGCTCCAGGGAAAACGGGCTCGGCCACAGCTGGCGCTCGCCACGAATGCACACCGGCAGCAGGTCCAGCTGGCGCTGAGCACCTATAATCCGGTTGGCGCGCAACAGGGCATGCCGGGCATTCCTGCCCAGCCCCTTGAAGCCGTCTTCACCGATGCCTACAACCGTCAGCCAGGGCGACATATGAATTCCTTGAACGACATCCGACGGGCAGGCTTTT
>Ga0302347_1003726_pt1 | contig 13084 bp, 10 predicted proteins | sample PhyWR1_FD_202178 | JGI IMG/M metagenome (GOLD analysis project Ga0302347, IMG submission 202178) | Leaf surface microbial communities from wheat plants in UC Gill Tract Community Farm, Albany, California, United States - DLSL W.R1 (v2)... | ecosystem: Host-associated > Plants > Phyllosphere >...
GCCGCCCGCTACAGCAAGCGAATGGGGCGGCATGGGCTTGTTGCAGACGCCGAGTGCTCGCATGGCCGATGACGGCGAGATCAGCTTTACTGCCTCGCACAACTCGCCTTACAGCCGCTACAACCTGACGATGCAGCCGTTCCCATGGCTGGAGGGATCGTTCCGCTATATCAATGTGTCCAACATTCGATATGGCGCGCCGAGCGTCAGCGGAGACCAGAACTACAAGGACAAATCGATCGACTTCAAGCTGCGCCTCTGGGAAGAGAGCCGATGGCTTCCTGAAGTTGCATTCGGCATTCGAGATCTCGGCGGTACCGGGCTGTTCTCCAGCGAGTACTTGGTGGCAAACAAGCGTTTTGGGCCAGTCGATGCGAGTCTGGGTTTTGCGACGGGGTACATCGGCAATCGCGGTGATCTTGGCAACCCGTTCGGCGCGTTCGATGACCGCTTCGATACTCGTCCAATGCCGACAAGTAACATCAACAATGCCGGTAAGTTCGGGCTCAGTTCCATGTTCCGCGGTCGCGTTGGCATTTTCGGCGGCATTAGCTACCAGACCCCATGGGAGCCGCTGCTCGTGAAAGTCGAATATGACGGCAATGACTACAAACATGAGCCAAGAAAGAACAATTTACCCCAGAAGACCCCTGTCAACCTCGGGCTTGTTTACAGCGTGAACCAAAACGTGCAGTTCACTGCCGCCTGGGAGCGCGGTGATGCTGCCATGTTCGCGGTCACGCTTCGCGGCAACCCAGGACGCGCCCAATCGGCTCCAAAGCCTTTCGACCCCAAGCCTGAGGCTTTGTTTTCGGCCACGAACGCGCCGATGTCCCGGGCTGAGGACTCAAAGGCGGCCCATACTGCGCAAACTCTGAGCCGCGAAGATATGAAAGATGCTTCAGACGGCCTCCGTAACGATTCATATGGAACCGCGGCGGCAGAGACGGAACAAGAGAAGTGGGCAGACATCGCATATCGCCTGCGTACCAACGCCGGCTTCCGTGTAGATGAAATCTCGCGACGCGGCTCCGAGATTGTTGTCACCGGCTACCAGCTTCGATATTTCCATGCATCTGAAGGTTTCGGTCGTGCATCTCGCATCTTGCACAACGAACTGGATCCGTCGGTAGAGTGGTTCACGTTTGCAAGCGTCCGGCTGGGCATGCCGATTGTCGAGACCAGCATAAAACGCCAGTCCTTCGTGGACTATGTCCAAGGTCAATCCGACTTGGGAGCGCTTAAGTTGGGTATCGAGGTAGAGCGCCCCACGCAGGCAAAGAGGGAAACGCTGTATCGTGCGCCACCCCAGCGATTTGGCGGAGGCTTCAACATAAGCTACAGCCAGAGCGTCGGCGGTCCTGACGGCTTCATTCTTTACCAAGTCGCTGCAAATTACACAGCCAGCATCTTCTTCACTCCAAATGTCTGGTTGACTGGCACCGTCCGCGGTGACTTGATGAACAACTACGACAAGTTTAAATACAATGCTCCAAGCAGGCTTCCCCGTGTGCGCACTGATCTGCGCAGGTACATGGTCGATTCGGACATTACGGTCCCAAACCTTCAGCTGACAGCGGCCAGCCGATTGGGAAATGACATCTACGGAATGGTCTATGCCGGCTACTTGGAGTGGATGTACGCCGGCGTGGGTGGCGAGCTCCTCTATCGTCCTCTAGGTGAGGCCTGGGCAGTCGGCGCCAACCTAAATTGGGTCCGACAACGTGACTATGACCAACTCAGTGGCCTGAGGGATTACAGCATCACAACCGGGCATGCCTCGCTCTATTACGCGTTCGACCACGAGCAACGAGTGGTGGGCTCCGTAAGTGCTGGCCGCTATCTAGCAGGCGACTATGGTGCGACAGTGAACATCGCCCGATCCTTCAAAAACGGCGTCACCATGGGAGCCTACGCCACTAAGACCAACGTCTCAGCACGCGACTTCGGTGAAGGAAGCTTCGACAAGGGAATCTACTTCTCGATCCCGTTCGACACGATTCTGCCGCGATCGACCCGGGCAAGTTCGACAATCGTTTGGAACCCACTCATCCGAGATGGTGGCGCAATGCTGGGAAGAAAGTACGCGCTATACGGAATCACTAGTGAACGCGATGCGACGCTGTTCTACAATAACTTGGAGCAAATTTCCAAGTGAGCCCATCGCTTCTCTAGCGGAGAGTGGGATCAACATCCAGCCTTGGCACCTTTTCACGCAATACACGCGCGCAAGGCATGGGTGTAGTACGCGTTCCGCTGCGGAATCTTCCGAAACACAAACGGTCATGGCCCATCTGCTGTCACGTGCGGTAATCAGGCATCTCGATTACTGTTCAAGTCGCAGCAAACTCCAGCGCCATGCGCCACTAGGCTAGTTAGGATCGACGCATACTGCCGCCGCCCCCCTTCCTGCAGCCAGGCGGCAGCTTCCAGGCTCATGCTGGATCTTCGCACGCGATTGGGATTCGCAAGACAAAGGTGAAGTGGATTCGCTACGACGAGACCACCGAAGAACAATCCACCAGAGCCCTGGGACGCCCCGTGTGGAACGATCAGGAATATTGGTCACTGGACCTCTTTCAGCAGATTCCGGGACCATGCACCGTCAGTCTCATGATGATAGACGGCTACTGCTGCCGCAAGGGCAGTACCTGGCGGCAACTTCTTGGATCACTCAGCCAGTGCAAACTTGCCGCCCAATTTCCCAATTGCCGCGAAAGCACAGTGGTCGCCCCAAAGGGCGTGTTCTCTTCGAAATGCTTGGCACCTGGCCAAGCCACAGCCTCTATCAATCTGATCAATGATACGCCACCACCACGGTGGCCCGTCAGGGCGCTCATAGCACCACCAAATCCAGAAGAACGAAGCCGCAAACCCTTGCCCGCTCCGGCGGACAAGGGTTCCAAGGGTTACGTCGCCTGATTGCTCTGTAGATCGGCTATATCGCGTCCAGGGGAAACCGAACCTCCGGGTCTCTGAAGACCTATGGCCATCGCAATTGCCAAGCTGACAAATACGCTATTCATTGCAGAGACCGACAATGCCGAGGCACTGAGAACCCCGATGAAGATCATGATCCTAAAGGCAGAGTATCCAGTTCCGTGAAGCGCTTTGGCGATGAATCCAAAAAGAAAAATCATCCCCACGACGCCATGATCGAATATCACTCTGAAAAAATAGGAATGAAGCACAACGGAGTAACAGGAGCCATCCTCCGAAAAGCTGAACAACCTGGAATAGTAAGAGAGTGTCCTGCACGATTCTGCTGATAGCGGAGTAATGGGGAAGCTGCCAAACGTGTACTTCCACCAAGGCCAACCGCCAACCTCCGACCAGAAGACCATCATGAATTTGTATCGGTCAATGGACTCCACCCCGCCTCCACCGCTACGCGAGGCGAAGAGAATCGCGGCAAGCGCAATTAGAACGATAAATGCGACGAAGTAGAAGAACGACCTGATCGTCAACCGTCTCAGGTATATTCCGCAGAACACAACAAGGAGTGCAAGGGCCGAGCTCCTAGATCCGGAAAGCACAATAATGGCCGCGAGCACCAGAAACCACCGCCCCAGGTTCTTTCCGAAATCATCCGCGAGCACGAAGAAGTAGAGCAAGAGAAAAATTAGCTCGAAATTATTCTCGACGTAAAGACCAGGGCGGCTACCCATCCTAGGATTCACGTTCAGGAGTACTGAATATAGATACTTTGCGATAAACAGCACAAGCAGTATCTTCAGAAATCTAAGAGCCTTTCGCCTCTCAAAAACGCCCTGCCTATAGAAACAACACAGGGGCGCCACATAAATAAACGCCTTAAATGCCTGCGCGAAATCGAGGTAATCCGACGGGTTGTACGCCATCATCAAGAACAGCGAGACACCAATGTACGCAAGCGATGCAAGAAAGAAGAAAATCACCCCCCTCTTTGGCACCTTAAACATAACCAGAACACATAGAAACAACACCGCCTCGAACACAAAGTTGGAGGGCAGAATGTTGTACCACGTCGGCGTAAGGAGGCCAACGATACCAACCGCTACAAGAGAGTAAAAGTAGATATTTCCCGCGACATCCAACCGTCGAATACTTGCCATTTCAGGATCCTACATATAACAGGAAAGACGCTCCATAAAGCTCCGATTTAGTGCACTCGCTGAGACAGCAGAGCTGTGGCGATTGGAGTACGCGGCGCTAATGAATTCACCGAGCTCCTGCTCGGTATTGGCGACCATTACAGCTCCCGAAACCGCGGAAGCAGTCGCAAGCTGGTGGTCATTTCGGTGTTCCCCAAAGCTTGCAAGGCGAGGCATGATGATCACCGGCTTACCCAATGAAACCCCGCTTACGATGCCCCCAACGCCGGCATGAGTAATGAAGAGATCGCACTTCTCGAGCAAAGTCTGGTAGTCAGGCCGAGACACGACTTCATAAGAGTCACCACTGGTCGGACGATATCCTCCGACGCCTACCTGATAAGTGACTGCGGCATCACCGCCAAGGCGTTTTATTGCAACCTCCGCGAACCGGACCATTCTATCAAATGGAAGCTGAGTTCCGACTGTCAAAAAAATTGAATATCTTTCCAATGTACACCCCCTTGTTCTCCTTTGCGACGCACTCCCACTGGGATACCCAAGTAGTAGCGAAAGGCCGCACCAAACGTCCTGTAAGTGAGGCCTTATTGACATTCGCAATGCTATCAATCCATATCGTCTTCGCACCAAGGAACCTAGCCACCACCAACGCGATGCCACCTGGGGCTGCGCCTGTAGTTATCACCACAGCAGGACGAATCCGCCACAGCACCCTGGCGATCGAGATAAGAGACCGCAATACGTTTACTGGCTGATTGATGTTGCAGTCACGAATAGTGATTGATTGCACGTCCACCTTCAGAGCGGATGGGGAAAGGATATAGTCGAGGTGAAGACCCATGGTGACTAGGGCCTCTAGCTGCACCAGATGACCACCACTGGACGCAACCCCGATCGCGGCCTGGCGCGCCGCGGCGCTATTCAAACGACCTCCGAGCATAGAATTCCCTTACCCTTGCCGCAACTTTTACGGAATCAAACTTGCTAAAAACCAGCTCCCTAGCTCGAGAGGCTACTGAGTCCCACTCTTCTATCAGCTTGACCGCACGAACCACAGTGACAAGGAAGTCAGCCTCATCATCCTCTCGAAAGACGTAGCCAGTCTGCCCGTCTTGCAATAGCTCTGGTATTCCTGAATGGTCACTACCGACGCAGATAACCCCCATCGCCATTGCTTCCTTGAGCACGTTCGGTATCCCCTCAGAATCACCATCTCTGCCTTCTTTGCTGGGAATGAGCATTACGTTAGCCCGAGCGATAGTATCAATTGTGTCCGCATGCTTTAGCCCGCCATTGAATCGCACAAACTCCGCTACTCCAAGGGCGGCCGCCATGTTGCTCAGCTCGCTATACAACGGGCCCTCGCCAACGATATCCAAGAAGAATTTTCCGCGCGGAAGCTGAGAGAGCATGCGTAGGGAAAGGTCGTAGCCCTTCTTTTCGATCAATCGCCCGACTTGCACAAAACGAATTGTATCTGCAGCCCGTTTAGAAGGAGGAACAAAGTTGAAGTGTTCAATAGGGATGCCTGCAACAATCACCTCTACTAGGCTCTCACTGAACCCGCGCTCGACGCAACGCTTGGCGAGGCTTCTAGACACACAGCAAACAGCTGCAAGGCCATTCTCGCCAGCTAGAATACGCACCTCCGCGTCAGATACCGCACTCCGGCGCGCAATATCGTAACCTCGCACGTAGGAAACTACTGGGGTCGGCGCGGAGGCGCCGCGCATTGCCAACAGGGAACTCACCGCAACAGTTAGAAACTGTGCATGAAGTATGTCGTGCCGCTTGCTTCCAAGCATCCTCTTGAGAAGACTGGCACCAAGTATGTGCCTAAACTTGACCCCATCTCTTAGTAGCGCGAAAGTCGATACAGGAGATTCGACTAGTACCCGCAACGCCCAGACCACACGAGCAGCAAACAACCTCCTGGAAGTTCCCCTGAAGTTCCCCGGATGGACGAGAGTGAGCTCGCCTTGCTGTAGCATCGTCATTAGCGACGGAGAAAGCTTCCCCAGCAACTCAAGATCAACGCCCTCGAGCGCATAGACGGTTATCCCGCCTCCGCTACGTCCAAGAGACTCAACGAGCCTAACTATGAAGCTCTCCGAGAGCACAGGGAACCTATTGACTACGATACCTACGTCCACGGTCGTGCCCCTATCGCTGCCACCCATCAGGAAAGGAACTTCCTTAGGGCATCATCAACATTATCAAGGCCCGATTTGACAACCTGCTTATTCGGCGCAAATTCCTCCAAGGAGTTCATGGTAGCCGACAATGAGGCTTCAGTCAGGCAGGAGCGAAGGATGCAAAACTTATCAATTCCAAGCTGACGATAAAGGCGCACTGTCTTCTGATGGGATGGAATTGAAATCACCCGCCCTCCCTGCGCAATAGTTGTGATCCCCACGTGCAACTTACTTGTAATCACCAGCTCGTACTTGGTGACCTCAGCCAAAGTTTCATCCACACCGACGTATGGATGGAAACTTATCTCCGATATGCCTGCGAGCAAGGACGCTGCTTCGTACTTCCGCCGGTTCTCCGGCGTGTCGCCCCCTACATTGTCGAAGATGACACTTACAGCCGTCTTATCAAGCACCTGCCGAATTGAGGAGAACACGATCCTCATCTCTTCCTCGGAGAGATTCTCTGCATGCAATGCTACGCCTACACGCTCCCTTTCAACACGAGGCAACGAGAGCGCGAGATCGACGCAGGTGGCTGCATTGCCGTGCGTCACACCGTACTGGTGAAGGAATGCCAGCGATTCCTTGTCTCTAAGTAGAACGATCTCCGCCCCTTGAGCGAGCCGGCACACCATCCTCCGCAGGATCAAATTGCTGATGGGACCAAAACCGGCGCCAACAATGGCTTTCCGGGCCTTAGCGTACTTTCCCTTCCAGACAATGTGCCTGATGAAGTTCCGAGATGACCAAACCAGGTTATCCAGTGAACCACGCCCTCTCTCGCCCAGATAGCCCCCCCCGCCATAGATGAGATGGGTCACCTTCGATCGGTCGGATGCACGGGCTACCGGATAACCTATCCGAGCCTGCTCCTTCTTGTGACCTTCTACAGCTTGGAAAACATTCTCAACGCCAACAATGCTTGCGACTTTATCGCACATGATCTTGACGAGCAACGTATCACCATAGTTGTCCGCAAAATATGACCCATGCACTGCAACCTTGATTTCCTTAACCATGGGACGCCCATCCGTTTTCAATAAGAAGAAACATATTGTTTTTTTCCAACTCCTCGGTAGCTGCAGGATCTCGTTGACCGACCACGCGCTGGGCGGCACCAACCACAATCGCGCCCGGAGCGACGTCCTTGGTGACGACTGTATTCATACCGATGACGGCGCCATCACCTATAGTCACCCCCGGGAGGATCGAACAGTTCATACCGATCCACACGTAGCGGCCGATAGAGATTCGCTTTGCAACGTCGACCCGGTCATACGGCAAGGTCACACCATTCACATTGTGATTGACAGTGTGAATTGTCACGTTCCGAGAGATGTGCGAATACGACCCAATTCTTACGCCGCCAGTTGCCCGTATAAAGAAATTACGGCCAATGTATATATGATCGCCTAGCTCGAGACACTCCGGATCAATTACCCGCCCGTCCCCCTCGAGCATGCAGCAGACGCCACGGGCGCGGATGCATCGGAGGGATGCTACTCCAAGCGCTCTGTCGAAATGTGGCTGCAATTTCTTGTAGCATGTTGCTAGCGCGATCAAGAGAATTCTGACAAGTTTTTTCATATAATCACCTAGCTTGCGGAGATTTCTTTTACTACATTTCGACAGATCAAAAGATAGTGGACCGAGATGACAACCGCATAAATATAGATTGTCTTTAACAAGGACAAGCCGAGGAAATAGCTGAGCACAAACACCATCGAAACCAGGGCCGCTCTTATGAAGTGAGTAATCAACACTCTCCTTTGATCTCCATATATGTTATATGCCATTATCAAGGGAGATGCCACGAACTGAAACGGTATAAATATAGCCATAGCGCGTGCAAGCTCCCCTGCCTCTGCCCACGCCTGCCCGAAGACAAGGGAGAAGAGCATCGGAGCAAGTGCGAAAATTCCGATCCCGAGTAGCGAGCCAACGCCAAAAAGGCGGACCCCCATGTATCGAGTAAGTTCAAGCGCGGCACTCGGATTGCCTCGCCCAATCTTGGAAAGCTCTGCATAGTAGACGCGACTGGCGTTCTGGCTGATCAGCGAAATTGGCAAAGCCATTGACTGGAAAGCAAGACCCAACTGCCCCGTGGAGGAAGCACCCCAAAGATAGCTAGCCATTATCACAGGGGCCTGCGCAGCGTATGCATATACAAAATGCGCCGGCATCTTGTACTTCGGGAAGTCTGAGTATCTCGCTGCTACTGCCAGCAGATATCGACCATTAAACTCCTTCAGCGCACGCCTCAGTGAAGACAGCATCGGGCGAGCAAGTCCCGCCAGCCCGCCACTTTGTTGCATCACCTGCCCAAGTATCAGCCCGACACTGCCCAGCCCGAAAAATCCACCGACGAGCTTAGTCGCTGAGCCGCTGAGCATCTGCCAAACCTGGGAAGTCGAGATGGCATGATATTGCTGCCTACGAGTCGCCCACATGGTAGCCAACTCGTATCCGGCTGCACCAATGGCGCCGACGATCACCAGCCACCAATAAGCACGCCAAAAGCCGTCGGCACTCCCTTGCCCAAACACGTATACAGCAATGGCCAGGACTAGTCCGATGAGCACGGCGGTAATTGCGCCAAGAGTCACACTCAGCAGTAGCAGATGCCTAGCTCGTATACGCGAGGAAGGAATCGGCAGCGCTACGACGTAGCGAAATGTGAGCAACGAGGCAGCAATGGTTGTTACCGAAACAAAGAGGGAAAGCCTTCCGAAATCCTCCGCGCTATACATACGCGTCAGGATGGGCATGACTGCCAGCCCGATCCCCTTTGCAATTGCACTACCCATGATGAGCGAGATCGCTCCCTTTAGGACACGATTGCTTTTGAGGTCGCTAAGAACCCGAAGAAGCTTCGTCCACATCGTTTTGTCCTAAGGATCTGCGCGCCAATAGATGACGTCTTTTCTTGAGTTTTCGAGGGCGAAGATAAGCACTAGCCTACTCACGCGCCTTACATATTCACGAGGCTACGTATTGCGGGTAAACGCAGACAAGCACCGGCGGGATTTCGCTCTGAGGCTACATCTCAATCTGCACCAAAGAGGTCGCGGCTGAACACCTTGCCATTGATGTCCTGCAGCTCCTCAGTGACTCGATTAGCAACAACAACATCAGAGCATGCTTTGAACTCCTCCAAATTCGAGATCACCCGTGAACGGAAGAATTCCGAATCCTGCAACGATGGCTCATACACCACAACCTCGACACCTTTCGCTTTTATCCGTTTCATTACCCCCTGGATACTGGAGGCACGAAAGTTATCGGAACCCGCTTTCATAATCAAACGGTAGATACCAACGGTCTTCGGCTTACGGCGAAGCACTTCATCAGCTATGAAGTCCTTACGGGTCGAGTTCGAATCAACAATCGCCCGAATAAGGTTTTGAGGTACCTCGCTGTAGTTCGCCAGGAGCTGCTTGGTATCCTTTGGCAGGCAGTACCCGCCATATCCGAACGACGGATTGTTATAGTGACCGCCGACGCGCGGATCCAGGCACACCCCTTCGATTATTTGACGAGTGTCGAGACCGTGGCTGGATGAGTAGGTGTCCAGCTCATTGAAATAAGCAACGCGCATTGCCAGATAGGTATTAGCAAAGAGCTTGATTGCCTCTGCTTCCGTTGACTCGGTAAACAAAGTAGGCACCTCCTTCTTCACCGCGCCCTGCTTCAGCAGTCGAGCAAAGACCTCAGCACGCTCAGACCTTTCCCCGATTACAATCCTGCTTGGATGCAGGTTGTCATACAGGGCGCGACCCTCACGCAGGAACTCCGGGGAAAATATTACGTTCCGTGTTCGTAGCTTCTTTCGGATCCTATCAGTAAATCCGACCGGGACCGTTGACTTGATAATCATTACGGCATCTGGATTAATCGCCATAACGTCCGAGATCACCGCCTCGACCGAGCTGGTATCGAAGTAATTATTCGTCGTATCGTAATCAGTCGGCGTTGCGATTACTACAAAGTCAGCCCTGGTGTAAGCGAGGCACTTATCGAGCGTGGCGACAAAATTGATATCGGACGACGCAAGATGCTCTTGAATTTCCAAATCGTCGATTGGCGACTCCCCGGCATTCAGGAGGTCAACTTTTCGAACATCAATATCTAGCGCAACAACTTCGTTGTGCTTCGAGAGCAGGATTGCGTTTGACAGGCCAACATAGCCCGTCCCTGCCACGGCAATTTTGAACTTTTTCATAAGTGGATCCGGACTGTAGAAGGGCGCCAAGTCAAGCCTCGCTTGACTTGTACTCGTAGTACCCGTAGCTGTAGTAGCCAGCCGCCCGGCGCTGAACAGCATTGAAGATCGCGCCCTTCAACTTGACACCATTCTGCTCAAACCGCTTCTTCGCCAATGCAAGTTCCTTCTGCTGATTCAATCCAAAACGCGCCACCATCAAACTGGTCCCGGCGTGATGCCCGATGATTGCCGCGTCCGTCACTGCAAGGATCGGCGGCGTGTCAATAATGACAAGGTCGTAGTCAGCTACAACCGTTTCCAACAGCCGAGTGAAATTCTCGTGCATGAGGAGTTCAGACGGATTGGGCGGCACGTCTCCACGGGCAATGAATTGAAGCCCATCCAAGCCATCGACGTGCCTAATCGAATCACTCAACGCGGTCTTCCCGACCAATATGTCGGACAGGCCCGGCCCTTGCGATGCGCCGAGCGCCTTGTGCAGTGTGCCCTTACGCATGTCTGCATCGATAATCAGCACGCGCTGACCGGCCTGTGCAATTACCGCCGCGAGGTTAGAGGAAACAAACGTCTTACCCGCATTCGGGCTAGCGCCCGAAATGAGCACAATGTTGTTTTTAGCCTCGAGGCGAGCGAAATGAAGGCTGGTTCGAAGGCTACGCACAGCCTCGACTGCAAGATCGGCGGGGTCTTTTACAGCCAGCAAGTGCAGATTACCATCGCCTCGAAACTTGCCTCTCACAGAATCATTTTGCTGCTGAACACTGACCGGGATTGAAGCATATACCGGCAAACCCAGCTCTTCGATTTGCGCGGGATCTTCAACTCCACGATTGAGAAGATGGCGCAGCAGAACCAACCCGATGGAGATGAACCCACCAAGTAGCGTGCAGACAGCCACAATAATGAGTTTGCGCGGCTTAACCGGGCTGTTCGCATCTACTTCGGCCGCATCAACGATTCGGACATTGCCGACCGTGCCGGCTCTCGCTACATCTAGCTGCTGGACCTGATTGAGCATAGCGGTGTACATCTCGTTACTAACCTGCAGATCGCGAGTTAACCGGAGTAGTTCCTGCTGAGCTTCTGGCAGCTGTTTGACTTGCCCCTGAAAACTCTTTTTCCGCCCTTCCAATTCTCCGACCTGACGCATTAGCGCCTGATAGGCAGGGTGGTCGCGCGTAAACTTTCGGTCCATCTCCGCCTGCTGGAGGCGAAGCTGCTGGATATTCGTTTCGACCGCGACTTCCTGGTCGAGCAACCCTTTCGTCTGCAGCGTGAGATCGACGGAATTCGCCTTTGTTTGATACGCGCTCAAGGATTTCTGTGCGGCATCGACCTGATTTCGGACATTTGGCAGCTGCTCCTTGACGAAGGTGAGCTGTGCAGATGCCTCTGCAGAGTTTCGATCCACATTCTGCCTGACGTAGGCCTGTGCCACTTGCTGGAGGAACGACCGAGCTAGCTCAGGATCGGAACTTTCATACGCCAGCGTGAGAATTCCCGAGTCTTTCCCGGACTCACTTACAAGAATTTGCTTCTGCTGATCAACGATGACGTTCAGGCTTCTGTTACGGATGACCGTGAAGCGCATTCCATCACGCGCACGAAGCTCAGCAACCTGCATACGCACGCCATTTCCTTGGGCAGGCTGACCGACCGTTCCCTTGAGAATTGGTCGACCATCCGGATTCAGTAGCTCGTAACTGCCATCGCTACCTGCGACGAGAGTAAGCTCCGCAGCCAATAGGTTACGCGGCACTTCGAGCTGGAAGATCTTGAGCGTCTCACCGCCCCAACCAAAGCGGCTAGCGCCGAATTTTGATTCAGCGAGTTCACCAGGTGAAGCAGCCTCGAACTTTCGAGCCGAGTAACCGCCGAATACGGGGAAGCGGTTCGGAGTGATCCCGATGTCCATCTTAAGCGCGTCGACCGCCGTGCCCACCACCGATCGCGAAGTAATTAGGGCAATTTCTGTCGTGGCCTCTGCAGTCCCACCACCAGCCAACGATTGACTCAGTTCGGATAGGCCAGGCAGCGAAGGGGCCTTAGATTCGACCTGCACGATCGCATCCGCGCGGTAGATTGGCGTGGCAAGAAGTGCATATGCTGCGGAAGCGACAAAGAAAACCCCTGTGATGCCAATGATCCACCACTTGTGGTCAATCAGCGTTCCTAGCAGTTGGCGCAGATCGATGTCATCTGAATCATCTTGGGCGGCTGCGCGCGAATCATTGGTCATAGAGTTAGGTACTTAAGGAAAATGGATGGTCGAAGACTTGGTATGGAGTGCGCTGATTACAAATGGCGCCTCCAGCTTTCCACGCCTTCAGCCATGAGCTTGTAGACGTGTTCGAAGGCTGGTCGCTGCTGCCGGTAGGGATCGGGGATGTCGCGGTCGCCCTGCCACTTCCCCAACAGGAAGGTCTTTCCAGAGACTTCCGGCGCCTGCTCGGTGATGCGCTTGACGTGCTTGCGCTCCATCGTCAACACCAGGTCGGCGGCGGACAGGATGGCAGGGCTGATCTGTCGCGCACGATGGGCCGTCCCGTCCAGGCCATGCTCGACGAGCA
>Ga0302347_1003729_pt1 | contig 13062 bp, 14 predicted proteins | sample PhyWR1_FD_202178 | JGI IMG/M metagenome (GOLD analysis project Ga0302347, IMG submission 202178) | Leaf surface microbial communities from wheat plants in UC Gill Tract Community Farm, Albany, California, United States - DLSL W.R1 (v2)... | ecosystem: Host-associated > Plants > Phyllosphere >...
AGACATCCAACCCAAATCTAAATCGCGATCTGAATGCGATGAAAAATTCTTTCCTAAAAAAGGATTTTGAAACATTCGTCGAGTACATTTATCCAAAATCTTTTGAACTAACGGGAGGAAAAAGCAATACAGTGATGATGATGAAAATGATGTATGCAAAAATGGGAAAAGACATCAGTATTCAAAGTTTGACTTATAAAAATCCTGGAAAATTCATTAATCAAAACAATGAAATCCAAGTTACCATTGATGAAGAAAGTGTTATTAAAACTCCAAAAGGAACGAGTAGTAATAAGAATGCTGTGATTGCTATTTCCAGTAACAAAGGTAAAAACTGGACGTTCATCAACACGCTAAATCAGTCCAAAGAAAATCTTATTAAAGCGTTTCCTAACTTGAGCAAAAAATTAGAAATCAAGTCCAATTCTACGATTCCGAAAGCAAATCCCAAAATCAAACAATAATTAAAGTTGATTTCTGTTTCTAAAATATGCAAAATGATATTCTGAATGCAGTAAAATGGAATGACGAATCTCCAACAAAAGATTCTTCGCTTCGTTACGCTTTGTTCAGATTTACAGTTTTGATTTCATTCTTCTTTTTTACATTTTCAACAGCGCAGAAAAAAGAATATTGGCTTATCGACAAAGAAACCAACGCAAAAAAAATCGTTTCCGATTCGGCGAAAGCTGTTAAGTTTCTGGATTCATTAACCGAGAATTCTTACTTTTTCACAGAACTGAAGGGCGTCAAAAAAATCGAAAATCGAACAGAGATCTATTACGACAAAGGCCCAAACTTTAACAAAGCCAATGTCAAATTCTCAGATTCTTTAGTTTCTGATTTGAAGTTTCAGAAGAATGAGGTTTATACAAAAAACCTAGACTCGCTTAAGAAAAATATCAATCAAAAATACCGTGATAAAGGTTTTGCCTTCAATCGTGTGAAAACCAAATTCCAGAAAATGGAAAACGGAGTTCCTTCGGTAAAAATCTCGGTTGTTCCTGCTTCCCAAAGGAGAATCGACGGCATCGTTTTCAAAGGCTATACCCGTTTACCGAAACAATTCGTTAAGAATCTCAACAAACAATATCTCGGCAAAAATTATGATGATAAGAATCTGGTTTCTATGAATCAGTCGCTACAAAATCATCAGTTTGTGTCATTGGAAAAACCACCGCAGACCTTATTTACCAAAGATTCTACACAGGTTTTTCTCTTTACCCAGAAACGAAAAATGAACACTTTTGACGGAATGATTGGCTTTGGGAATGATAAAACCGAAAAATTCACAGTCAATGGAACGCTGAATGTCCAGATGAAAAATATGTTCAACAGCTTCGAAAGTATTGGCATTTATTGGCAGAGAAATCCCGATAAAGGTCAGACTTTTGATATGCAGACTGATATTCCTTACACGTTTGGGAGCAACATAGGTTTGAATGTGAATGTTAATATTTTTCGTCAGGATTCCACCTTTGCAAATGTCAAATTTCTGCCTGCGGTTTATTATCATCTTTCGCCGAAACAAAAACTGGGTCTCAAGGGAACTTTCGAGTCGTCTGCGATTTTGGATTCGCTGTACACGAGCGGTCGCGATTACAGTAAAAAAGGGATTGGCATCTATTATCAATATCAGGAAGGAAGCGACATTCCGTTGTTCATCAACAAAAGCAACATCCGTCTGGAAGCCGATTTCCTGAAGACAACGTATGATGATACGCAAGAAAAATTTGACCAGATTCGGTATTTTCTCTTTGCGGAACATAATTTCAATTTGTCAGGAAATCACTTTCTCAATATCAAAGGAGAATCTGCTTTGCTAAGTTCCAAAAACGAATTATCAACAAACGAACTCTTTCGGTTTGGAGGTTGGAACTCGCTTCGTGGCTTCAATGAGCAGAGTCTCGTAAGTGATTTTTACGCTTTTGCCGGCGCCGAATATCGCTATCTCGTCAATGATCAGGCATTTTTCGACATTTTTGCACAGTACGGACAAATGTCCAACAAAGCACTTGGAATTACGCCCAAGCTTTACAGTTTAGGTTTAGGTTTCAATTTTTTTCTTCCCGTAGGTTTGATGAGTTTTCAAATTTCCAACGGAAACGAATTTGGTAATCCTTTCAAATTCAACGAAATAAAGATCCATTGGGGAATCCTCAGCAGGTTTTAATTAATGATAAGTGATAAATGATTGTTAATACTAATAAGAATTTGAAAATCATTTATCAACCATCACTTATCAATTATTTAAATCGTCATCATTTCTCTGAATATTAATTATTTATCAAATAAATTATGATATTTTCAAATTCCATAAAAATAGCTTAATTTTGCAAAGAAAGTAAAGATGTCTATTCATAACAAAATTGTAGAGACAGCCATCACTTTCGATGACGTGCTTCTAGTCCCTTCTTATTCAGAAGTTTTACCTAATCAGGTTTCCTTAAAATCAAGACTTACAGACAAAATTTCGCTTAATGTTCCTATAGTTTCCGCAGCGATGGATACAGTTACAGAGGCTGATTTGGCAATTGCATTGGCGAGAGTTGGCGGTTTGGGTTTCATCCATAAAAATATGACCATTGAAGAACAAGCGGCTCAGGTTAACAGCGTGAAGCGTTCCGAAAACGGAATGATTGCCGACCCGGTAACTTTGTCAAAAGACCACACTTTGGCAGAAGCAAAGGCTTTAATGGCAGAATACAAAATCTCTGGTCTGCCAGTTGTTGACAAAAATAATTATCTCATAGGAATTATTACCAACAGAGATGTGAAATATCAGGAAAACCTTGAAGTAAAAGTTGAGGAGATAATGACCAAAGACAACCTCATCACTTCTGATAAAACCACGAATCTGGAAACAGCGAAAGAAATTTTGCTAAAAAACAGAATCGAGAAACTTCCAATTGTTGATAAGAAAAACAAACTCGTTGGATTAATTACGATTAAAGACATTGACAATCAATTAGAATATCCAAATGCCAACAAAGACCAAAACGGCCGTCTTATCGTTGGAGCCGGAGTTGGCGTTGGTGAAGACACAATTGAAAGAATCACAGCATTGGTAAAAGCTGGTGTTGACATTGTCGCAATCGATTCAGCTCACGGACATTCCAAAGGTGTTTTGGATAAGATTTCTGAAATCAGAAAAACTTTCCCAGATTTGGATATTGTTGGTGGAAATATTGTAACAGCTGATGCAGCAAAAGATTTAATAAAAGCTGGCGCCAATGTTCTGAAAGTTGGTGTTGGGCCAGGTTCTATCTGTACAACCAGAGTTGTTGCCGGAGTTGGTGTTCCTCAATTGTCAGCTATCTACAATGTCTACGAATTCGCTAAGAAGAAAAATGTAGCAGTGATTGCTGATGGTGGAATCAAACTTTCCGGAGACATTGTAAAAGCTATTGCGAGTGGTGCAGGTGCTGTAATGCTTGGTTCTCTTTTAGCTGGAACGGATGAAGCTCCGGGAGAAGAAATTATTTTCCAGGGAAGAAAATTCAAATCTTACCAAGGAATGGGTTCTCTTTCGGCAATGAAACGTGGCGGAAAAGAGCGTTATTTCCAAAGTGAAGCTAAGAAATTTGTTCCGGAAGGGATCGAAGGAAGAGTTCCACACAAAGGGAAATTAGAAGATGTAATTTTCCAATTAACCGGAGGTCTTCGTGCTGGAATGGGCTATTGTGGTGCAAAAGATATTGAAGCATTACAAAAAGATTCAAAATTGGTAATGATAACGGGAAGTGGTTTGAAAGAATCTCATCCACACGACGTCATCATTACACAAGAAGCTCCGAATTACTCTTTATAGCTAATCGCTGATTTTTCTGAATTTGAATTTTGGCTTAATAACTTTATTTAAGAAAATTCCTTTTGAGAAAGCAGATTTGAATTCATCAAAAATTTTCTGAAACACATTCAGATAATCATAGGCTGCTCCGGATTGATAAACGATCCGGAGTATTTTTTTATCCTCTTGATAACTGTAATGATTGATAACTGACGAAGGCATAATTTTTAAATTACAAAAAATATTCCCACAATCCATTAAAAAACAAAAACTTTGGTGTCAAGTTTGATGATAATTTTATAATTTTGCAGCGTTATTAAACCAATGAAGAAGACTACACTTTTCCCACTATTATTCTTAACCGTTTTTGTTTTCGGAATGCTTTCTTTCACATCAAATAAGAAAGTAATTGCCGTTGTTTTTAACAAAGAAATGACAAGACAGGACCTAATGAGTCTTCAGAAAAACTTGAAAGATAAAAACATCATTCTAGTTTTTAACAAAATGAAATTTACCAAGAATAGGTTGAGTTATATCGATTTCAGTATCGATTTTGGGGATGGTTTTTCAGGAACTTCAAAATCTGCCATTACAAAAAATACAGAAATAGGTTTTATGCGAGATTATAACGATAATGCTGAACAACCTTTTGTTGTCGGTAATTTAAAATAAAAAAAGCTTCCTAACTTGGAAGCTTTTTTTATGTGTTATTCTGATTTCGTTTTGTTTCTTTTCTGATTTTAAGATCATCTTCAAAATCATCGATTCGATAATCGGTCAATGAGTTTCCTTTTCTGATTTTCTCTTTAGAATAAAGCTTAAATTCGTTCTCCGTTTTTTCCAAAAGATAATCGTAAGGTCCAACCGAAGAAATTAGTTTAATCAAAACCGGCGAAATTTCCAGACAGACAAATAATCCCATAATGAAACTTGCCGCCAAAGCAATGATGGCTGAATTTTTTCCTAATTCGTCCAAAGCCTGCAACCTCGCTGCAAAACCATTGAATTTATCTTCAACTCCTTCAGTCGATTTTCTTTCGGTTTCAAGATTAGAATAAACTTTCGAAATTTCTTTATCAAGATATTGCAATCTTTCCTGTTGTTGCTTTTGGTAATTTTCCAGGTCAGCTCGTTTTTGTTCTTTCAGTTCGGCTTTTCTTTTGGCATTAGTTCCGTAACCCACTTTTCCACTGGTTAAACCAGATTGCTTTCCAAGAATTTCTTTTTCTAATTCTACAGAAGCAGAATCATAAGCCATCTGATAATTTTTAATTTGATTTTGGATTTGTTTCTTTTCCAAATCAAAAGGTCCGGATTGTTGCAGAATTCTTCCACTCATTTCTGCCTGTAATTGTTTTTTATTCCTTTGAATAATCGTATTCAGTTGTTTGTTAACTTCTTTCTCAAAGATTTTTAATTCTAAAGGTTTTGAAATAATGATTCCCAGAAAAGTCGCTAAAATCAAACGCGGAATAGTCATCAAAACTTGATTCCACCAAGTTCCAGTTTTTTTGATTGAGGAAACAATATATCTATCAAGGTTGAAAATCATCAATCCCCAAAGAATTCCAAAACCAACGGAAGCCCAAATGTTATCAAAAACGGTAAACATCGCATAACCTGCTGATAATGTTGCAAAAACAGCAGTAAACAAAACGATTCCCCCGATTCCGGCAAACTTGTTCCATTCGGAAGGCGACTTTTTCAACAGATGAATATTCCCTCCGGAACAAATCATCAGAAAATGCTGAAACCAATTCATTTTATGTGTGTTAGTATTTTTCATTTAATTATAATTCATCATAATTTGTCATTTAAAACGTTAATTTGTTACAAATAGTATTAGGCTTTACCTAATAACTAAATCTGTACCAATTATTTTTATTCATATCAAATTTCTAGGTACTATATTTGATGACAGATTTAAAAATACTTTATGAAAAATCTACTGTTTCTAACAACTATTGCAATAGCTTCACTTTCGTGTAAGTCCACAATTAATCCAGACAATCTTCCCAAACCTCTTCCAGAAAGGCCAAAGGAAAACCCGGATAATGCAAATCTGACACAGCAGGAAGCACAGGAAATGGAAAATTTGAAATCCGAAATTCTCACAATGGCGAAAAGTGAAAAATGCACCAATCCTGTTGATTGGAAATCAGTTGGTTTAGGTGTAAAAGCTTGCGGCGGACCAGTTTCTTATATTGCTTATTCATCCAAAATAGATGAAGCAAAATTTCTGGAAAAAGTCAATTTGTATAATCAGAAATCAACAGAGTACAATAAAAAATACAATTTGGTATCAGATTGTATGCTAGTAATGCCACCAGAAAAAATCGAATGTGAAAACGGAAATCCGGTTTTCAAATATTAGAATCTGGATTCTGAGGCGTAATTTTTTGTGCTTCAGAATCTCTGTATAATTTTTCTTTGCTCCATTTAGCGTGTTTGGAAGGAATGATTGTATGCCCTTTTCTGTAAGTATAAATCTTGGTAAACTCAGCTCCAAAAAATATCAATTGACAAGAGTAATTAATCCACATCATCAATAGAATTACAGTTCCTGCTGCTCCAAAAATGGAAGTTGGCTTAGAAACATCGAAGTAGAAACTCATCAGCATTTTTCCAAGATTGAAAAGCAAAGCCGTAACAATTGCGCCAATCCAAACGGATTTCCATTTGATTTCCACATCGGGCAAAACCTTGAACATAAAAGCGAATAAAATAGTAACGATTGCTAATCCTAAAATAAAATTACTTGCCTGGATAATCACATAAGTTTCCAATCCAAAATATTGAGTAATTAAATTATTTGCAAGTCCAATAGCAGAAGATAAAAGCATACTTACGAGAAGAAGAAATGCGATAATAAGAATCATCCCCAGAGAATTAGCTCTATCAAGAATGAATTTTTGCCACGCTTTTTTCGGTGCAGCTTCTACATCCCAAAGATTGTTAAGCGTGCTTTGCATTTGAAAAAATAAGCTGGTGGCACCAAAAACTAAGGTTCCAACGCCGAGAGCTTTCATCCAGAAATTCTGTTTATCAACCATTGCACTTTTGATAATATCCTGAATGCTTTTTGCACCTTCATAACCCATTATACCTTGCAGTTGTCGACGAATTTCGCCATTCACAGCTTCTTCACCAAAGAAATGTCCTGCAACCCAAATCACGATAATCATCAAACCAGGCAAAGAAAATATCGCATTATAAGCCATACTGGCACTGTCTTTGGCTGCGGAAGAAGACATCCACTCACTGAAGGTTTGTTTCAGAACTTCCCAAAAAGAACTAAGTTTTTTCATTGCTTATTTTTCTTGGGAAATTCAATCTTTATACCAACTTAGTCTTCTTTGTACCAGCTGGAGTATTTAACATAATTATTGGCGATTCTATCAATCTCACCCGTAATCAGATTTTGAGATACATCCTTCACTTTTTTTGCCGGAACGCCAGCCCAGATTTCGCCTTCTTTGATGTGTGTATTAGCCGTTACCACAGCGCCTGCCGCAACAATAGAGTTACTTTCTACAATGCAGTCATCCATTACAATTGCGCCCATCCCAATCAGAACATTATCTTTTATTGTACAGCCATGCACAATCGCATTGTGACCAATCGAGACACTGTTTCCAATTGTCGTCGGGCTTTTTTGATAAGTACAGTGTATCATCGCATTGTCCTGAACATTCACTTTATCGCCCATTTTGATGAAATGGACATCGCCTCTCAAAACCGCATTGTACCAGATACTGCAATCCTTCCCCATTGTCACATCACCAATAATCACGGCTGTTTCAGCCACAAAAGTATTTTCTCCAAGTTGAGGCGTTTTGCCTAAAAGTTCTCTAATAATTGCCATTTTTTTTATAATTGATGATTAATAAATGATAGTTGATTTTAAAATAATTTTTTATTTGGGCGCCTTTATCCGTCCTCCACTCCCGCTTTTTTATTTTTTCAAAGAAAAATAAAAAGCTCCGTTCAGGCCAGGGCGCAGATTGGTCTTTCAAATCCAATTTCGATATTCACCGAGCCAAAATCAAACCAATAGAAAAAATCGAAAATCCGCAAAGCTTCTCATAATCAAAACTTAACATAACATTGGGATTTATCAGCTTTTTTCTTCCACCAAATTACGATAATTTTGTAGTTCAATTTACTTAAAATGCGAGAAATCATTATAGAACCTACGGAAAATAAAAAAGTAATGAAGTTCGTGACGGACTACACTTTGATTCCCGGTTCATTGGAATTAGACAGAGATTCTGATGTCTCTGAGATTCCGTTAGCTCAAGAGTTGTTTAATTATCCTTTCGTTAACAGAATTTTCATTACAGCCAATTTCATTGCGGTAGCAAAAGAAGATACGGTAGAATGGGAACACGTTGCGGAAAGTCTGAAGAACATCATCGAAGACGAATTGCTGGCAAATCCAAGAATCTATCTTCAGAAAAGAAAAGAGATGTATCAAATCTATTCTGAGATGACACCAAATCCTGCTGTTATGAAATTCATTTCCAGCAAAATGCTGATGGATGGATTTATCGAAGTTAAAAACAGAGAAGAAGCTGAAGATGTGCCTTTGGCAAAAGAATTATATGAAGCTTTTGATTTTGTGAAAGAAATCTATGTGAGCGATAACTTTGTGGCGGTAACCAGAGATAATCAGTTTGAATGGCACGAGATTATGAACCGAGTTCGTTCGTTCATCGCAGAATTTTTGCAGGCTGGAAAAACAATTTCGAATGCAGAACCTCATCAGCACGAGAATCCTGTTTTGAAAATCATCAACAGAGAATATACGAATGACGAGCAGAAAATCAGTGATATTCTTAACGAATATGTTGCGCCTGCAGTAGAAAATGACGGTGGGAAAATCTCTCTGATTGAATACGACGGAGAAAACAAAACCGCAAGAATGCTTCTACAAGGTGCTTGCAGTGGTTGCCCTTCTTCCACAGCAACTTTGAAAAACGGCATCCAGAATATTCTGAAGCAATTTGTTCCTGAATTGGTGGAGAATGTGGAAGCTGTAAATGGATAATGGCTTCGAGAGCCTCAGCCTGACAATGTGTAAAAAGAATTAATTTAATCTTAAATTTGTCATTCCAAAGAAATCTAGATAATAGAGATTCCTACGGAATGGCAAATTTGCGTTTATTTCTAAAAATATATTATTTTGAATCAACCAGTTCATAACAAAAAAGGAATTCTACTCGTAAACCTCGGTTCGCCGAAATCGACTGATGTAAAAGATGTAAAAGAATATCTGGACGAGTTTCTGATGGATGAAAAAGTCATCGATTACCGTTGGATTTTCCGAGCATTATTGGTTCAAGGGATTATCCTGAAAACCAGACCTAAGAAATCAGCGGAAGCTTATAAAACCGTTTGGACAGATGAAGGTTCGCCTTTGATTGTGATTTCTAAGAATCTGCAGAAAGAACTTCAGAAATTAGTGGATGTTCCTGTTGGATTGGGAATGCGTTATGCCGAACCATCAATACAAACCGGAATTCAGGAATTGGTTGACAAGGGCATTACCGAAATCACTTTGGTTCCGCTTTATCCGCAATATGCGATGAGCACGACAGAAACTGTGATTGATAAAGCTGAGGAAGTCCGACTGAAATTCTTTCCGGATATCAAAATCAATTATGTTCAGCCGTTTTATAATCGAGAGATTTATATTGATGCTTTGGCGAAAAGTATTAGCGAAAAGTTGCCTGCAGATTATGATTTGCTTCAGTTTTCTTATCATGGTGTTCCGGAAAGACATATTTATAAAACCGATCCGACGAAGACCTGCAGCATGGATAACTGTTGTCAAAAAGATGATCATCCTTCGCATAAATTCTGTTACAGACACCAGTGTTATAAAGTCACAGAATTAGTTCGTGAGAAATTAGGTTTGCCCAAGGAAAAAGTTTTGGTTACTTTCCAATCACGATTGGGTAAAGACAAATGGATGGAACCTTACACAGACGCCACACTGGAAGGTCTTGGCAAGAAAGGCATAAAGAAACTGGCAATTGTTTGTCCAGCTTTTGTGTCCGATTGTCTGGAAACCTTGGAAGAGATTTCTGTGGAAGGCAAAGAGATTTTCCTGCACGGTGGAGGCGAGAGATTCGACTATATTCCTTGCCTGAATGAAGACTCAAATTGGGTGAATGTGGTGAAGACTTTGAGTGAGGAGAAGTTAGCTGAATTTTAATTTATACTAATAGAATTATGTTATCACAAACTTTAAACTCACTTTTTGAAAGAGATTTGAATAAAGTGATTGATGAACTTAATCTTTATCAATCGGAATCTAATATTTGGCAAGTTGAAGGGAATATTTCTAATTCGGCAGGAAATCTAGCCTTGCATCTTGTTGGGAATCTCAAAACTTATATTGGGAAAGAGATTGGGAAATTTAACTATGTGCGAAACAGAGATTGGGAATTTTCGGATAAGAATGTTTTGAGAGAAAAAATCGTTGCTGATTTGACTGATACGATTGCGATAATAAGAGATTCTTTGAAATCTGTATCTGATGAAGATTTGAAGAAAGAATATCCGCTTTTGGTGTTGTCGGGGAAAACTTCAACCGAATATTTCTTAGTTCATCTCGCAACGCATTTGAATTATCATTTGGGACAAATCAATTACCACAGACGATTGATAGAAAAGTAAGCCATAAAATAGAAACCACTTCAGAATTTGAAGTGGTTTTTTGTTTTGGTTTAATATTGCATTGTCAGTTTGGCAGAATATATTGCTTACATTTATAAGATGAAAGTTTATAAACATATTGATTTTTAATTATCATTTGAAAATCATTAATAATATTACAAATGACTTTCCGCGTATAAAATATGAAAACAAAAACACTAATACTTTCTTCTGTAACCACTCTATTTTTTTCTTGTGAAAAAGACAACAAATCAACGATAGGAAATACCCGTAAAGAAACTATTACCAATAAAAATATCACAAACCCAAGTGATAAAATATTTATTCAAAATATGAATACATTGATTCTAAGGGTAAAAATCTAATCATAAAAAACAGCTTTCCTAAAGGTGGAATGAAATATACGGATGCAAAAGGTAATCAATATGTCTATGCCGTTTTTTGGACTCAGATTACCAATGAAACTTCCAATCCTTTGGAACTAAATCTCGATTTTCTTTCGGACGCATTTGAATATCCTGCTTCATCTGGGAATTACATTAGATTACTTCTTCCTTCCGACACCTTGACAACCGATAAAATTCCATTATTCAATTACGGCCTGGAAGTAAAGTCTTTTCTTGATAATGCTATTGATAAATCTTCGTCGCTGAAAAGAACTATCAATCCTCATGAATCCACCGCATTCTATGTCGTAACACTTTCTACAAAGGGAGTCAATGGAACTTTACGAACCGAACTCAGCATCAAAGGACAAAATCTTTATTATAAAATTAATGATAAGGAAATAGGCGCTGGTAAAATTAATCTGAAGGATTTGAATTTGCGGAGATAATATAAAAACCAGATTGGTTTTCAAAATAAAACCGCCTCATTATTGAGACGGTTTCATTTTTTAAAAAAATTGTTATTATTTTTTATTGAAATCTCCTGCAAATACAGAAGTCATTTTGTCTTCGCTGATGTATTTTCTAAGAACATCATTCACTTGAGAAACTTTCAGTGCAGAAACTTTCGCTTCCAAAGCATCATACTCATCCAAAGATTGACCGTACTGAAGCTGAGAATTAACCAATCCCATCAAAGTATTATCGTTTCCTAAACCTGTTTTTCTGGAGTTTAACCAAGATGTCAAATTGGATTTGAATTCTTCTTCTGTGAAACCGTCTTTCACCGCTTTATTAACTTCTTCTTTCAAAGCTTTGTTCACTGCATCTTTTTTGGTTGGGTTGAAGAACGCATACCAAGCCCAAGACGCTACATTGTTGTCAATAGGAATATTCACATAAGAACCTGCACCATAACTGATTCCTTCTTTCTCACGAAGTCTGGTCGGAATCCTTGCTGTTAAGAAACCACCACTACCTAACATTTCATTTGCGATAACGAAAGCTGGATAATCCGGAGATTTTCTATCCATGGAGAAACTGATTTTTCCAACTGCAGCACCATTTTCTTTGTCCGGAGTCAGATAATCTTTATCTTGTTTTTTGGTTGCGAATAATTCTGGCTTGATGTATTCGTAATTGGATTTGGAATTCCATTTTCCGAAAGTCGATTCTAATAATGCAGCCGTCGTTTTTGTATCCACATCGCCAATTACAGAACCTACTCCATTATTACTTCCCAAGATTTTGTTATAGAAATCTACCAACTGTTCTCTCTTCACTTTCTTGTTATTATCAATCTGTTCCTGCGTAGAAGCTGTATAATAGATGCTCTCTTTAGGATAATTTTCAGTGATTTTTTCGATTTCTGTAAAAGCGATAGACTGAGGGTCATTCAAAGAACTTTCCAGATAGGTGTTGTACTCGTTTACAGTTTTTGCCAATTCTGCTTCCGGGAAAGTAGATTCGGTCAGGATTTCTTTAATTAATGACGTTACTTTCGGCAAACTGTCTTTGTAAGTGCTGAAGTTCACAAACAATGTCTGACCACTGAACCCGAAATTGATGTTAGATTTCCACTCATCCAACATATCTTGTATTTGTTCTTTGGTGTGAGACTTAGTTCCTGTTTTTAGAACTTGTGCCATTAGAGAACCTACATCAGATTTTCCGTTCAAATCTTTAGCATTACTTACCGGGAATTTGAAACTTCCAAGAACCTTACCTCCTTTGATATCTTTTTTAATTAAGCCATATTTCATTCCGTTGCTCAGTTTGCCTTCTGTCAAATTAGCTTTCAGATTTTTGATACTCGCTTCGAAAGGAGCTGCATCTTTTTCCAATGCTTTGCCTTTGTAATCTTTGGTCAAAGTGGCGATTTGGTCATCTGTATATTCTACATTTTTGACTCTTACCTCATCTTTTGAAGGAATAAAAACTCCAACTGTTCTGTTGTTAGTCTTGAAATATTTAGCAGCCACTCTTTGGATATCTGCGGCTGTCAGTTTCTCCACCGTGTCACGATAAATCATTCCCAATTTATAGTTTCCAGCACCAACAATTTCTGTCAAATTAACAGCATAACCAATTGTGTTATTCTTGATGTTTTCTACTTGCTTAAGGATTTTCGCTTTTGCTCTTGCAACGTCTTGGTCTGTATATTTGATAGTGGCGATTTTGTCCAACTCAGCACGGAAATCA
>Ga0302347_1003731_pt1 | contig 13061 bp, 10 predicted proteins | sample PhyWR1_FD_202178 | JGI IMG/M metagenome (GOLD analysis project Ga0302347, IMG submission 202178) | Leaf surface microbial communities from wheat plants in UC Gill Tract Community Farm, Albany, California, United States - DLSL W.R1 (v2)... | ecosystem: Host-associated > Plants > Phyllosphere >...
GGTAGAAATTGCCAACACATTTTTGATGAGTTTGGCTCTTTCAGGACCGATTCCTTTTACATATTCTATGGGAGTTTCTAACGTCATTACTGCTGAGATCCGAATTTTGAATCTACTTTATAAATGAAAATATGGCTTCGAATTTCGGGAAAATAAAAAAGACTTCCAAAAAAATGAAAGTCTGTTTTTTATAAACATAGAAATGTAATGCCTTACTCTTTTATATTTGATTTAAATTTTTTCTGAAAATCTTCCCATTCCTGTCTGGTTTTTATTTTTTTAAACAGATCATTCGAAATCAAAGAAAGATATGGCTCCAGTTCCTTTGCGGATAATTCTCCCTGCAAAATGGTAATCGGAGCACCATTTTCGTCTAAAAATACAGTACTGGGAACTGCTCCTACGTTCATGTATTGTGTAAATCCGTGCAGGGCATTTCTTCCTTTTCTATGGGTGGTATTGTCGTTTGCAAATGTTCTCCCGAATATTTCAATCGGTCTTTTTTCTTCAGCATTGAATTTTACAGGATAATAATTTTCATTTAAAAACTCCGAAATAACAGGGTTTCCGTATGTTTTTTTATCCATAATCTTACATGGTCCACACCAATCTGCGTAGAAATCTATCAGAATTTTTTTTGGCTGTATTTTCTGTGCGTTTACTGCTTCTTCTATTGTCATCCATTTTACCTGTGCAAAATTTAAACTGATAAAGAAAAAACAAAGGACGCTTATTATTTTTTTCATAATGGTTTTTTTAAATTGGAAATAAGCATTTGCTCATTTTATTTTACCTCCTGCATCAGCTTTTTCACGAACGGAGATAGCAAAATTAATACCACACCCGCTACAACGGCATAAAGAGCCAGCTGTTTGTAACCTTCTGTATAGGTGATTAATGCATCATAATTGGTAGCTCCTGTCTTTGTGGTTGCTAATCCTGCACCAATAATTCCGGCCACATATTGCCCGTAAGCAGAGGCTAAGAACCACATGCCCATCATCATTCCCTGAAGATTTTTGGTGGAAAGTTTTGTCATGATAGAAAGTCCGATCGGGGAGAGACATAATTCTCCTAATGTGATGACCAATAGTGCAATGGTAAAGAAATTTAATGATGTTATCCCTTGCAAATCTGCAAAAAACCTGGTGGCAAAAAGTACATAATATCCTAATCCTAAAAATATGAATCCGAGTCCGAATTTAATAATGGTATTGGGTTCTATTTTTCTTTTGCTCATCCATATCCATAACAGCCCAATGAGCGGCGCAAGAAAGATAATGAAAAATGCTCCTCCCGAATTATTGACTCCGTTGGGATCTAAACCAAGTAAGTCTTTATTTAAATTTTTAGCCGCAAAAATACTTAGCGAACCACCACTTTGCTCGTAAATTCCCCAGAATAGGATGGAGAATAAAATGAAAACCAAAGCTGCCCAGAGTTTCTTGCGTTCGGCTGTAGTTACTTTAGACATTTCGAAGAACAGATAAATTAAAGTTAATGGTCCTACAGTCCACATAAAATAATCTGTATATTCCGGAACGGAAACCATTTTCATAATGACTGGAATAAAAAGAAGAGATAAAAGATAAACTCCATATTCCTTCCATTTTGGCATCGGAGCAGATTGTACTTCATTCAACGGATGCCCGGGCTGAAGCCCGATTGTTCCTAAACTTCTTTGGGTAAATACAAAATTAATCAAGCTGACGACCATTACAATTGCTGCAAGACCGAAGGCAATATTCCATCTCATACTTTCAGAAATGATATCACCAAAAAGTTCTCCCTTACCAATTGCAATACACAAATATCCTCCCAGTAATGCACCAAGATTGATTCCTGCATAGAATAATGAAAATCCCGCATCGGCTCTGGAATCATTCGGTTTGTATAACTGCCCCACCATTGATGAAATGTTGGGTTTAAAAAATCCTGTTCCTACAACGGTAAAAGCAATCCCGAGAAAAAAGAATTTGTGCGGATCTGTAGCTAAAATTAAACTTCCAACAATCATTAATAATCCTCCCCAAAAAAGAGATTTTCTGAAACCTAAGATTTTATCGGCAAAAAGTCCGCCTATAAAAGTAAAAGCATATACAAAAGCCTGCGTTGCTCCGTACTGAAGATTGGCTTCTTTTTCATGAAAGTTCAGCTGTGAAATCATGAAGAAAACCAGCATCCCGCGCATTCCGTAGAAGCAGAAACGTTCCCACATTTCGGAAAAAAAGAGTGACCAGATTTGCTTTGGATATTTTCCTTTGAAATTTTGTATCTCGTCCAGAGTTAAGCTCATAAGTTATTTGTAGTTATTTTGTTAAGTTGAGAATCTTTTAATATTGCGATTTTTTATCTTCTTAGTCATGCTCAAAACGTATTCTGTCTTGATCAATTTGTTTTAATTCTTCTTCTTTTGGAAGATACGATAAATATTTACTTGCAAAAAAATTGTTTTTATCATTTGGAATCAAATAATTCACGATGGTTTCATCTTTTTCTGAACATAGTAAAATTCCAATCGTTGGATTATATCTTCTTTTTTCTTCGTTATCATGACTTGAAAGCAGTCTGTAATGTGACCAACTCAATTGTTGAGACAATGTGTCAACAATTGGAAAAGCCTGATAAAACTTTCGCATATTGGAAAGATTTGTATAATCAAAGCCCTTTCCAAATTCAAGAGTAAGTTTCTTTAAAAGATTTTTTAACGTGTATTTTCCGTATTTTGCACGGTCTTTACCTTCTTGTTCGTCTTCAACAATACGTTGCCCAGTTTGCCAGTAAGTAAGCAATAGGGTAGAATTGGCAAGACGAAAAATCTTTTCTCGCGACTGAGCAATAATTTCTTTTACCGAATGAAATAAAGAATCTTCAGAAACTTCCATGATACGAATGTAAAAAAAACCACCGAATATTCGGTGGTTTTCTTGTATTTATGTTGATGATGATTAGCTTACGCCATGCATCATTTTCTTTAATCTTGGTGATAAGATAGCTAGGATAACAGCAGCAATTCCACAAAGAACGACGAATACCATGAAGAATTCAAATAGATTATGAATTTCTACGCCTGCAAATGTAGTATTTGCAATCGGTAACTGTTCTTTTTCAAATAAAGCAACCTGCTCCGGAGTTAGTGTTACTTTTTTATCTAAAACATCCTGAAGATTTACTCCCAGTTTTTCAGCTTTTACAAACTTGTCTCCCGTTGCAGGAATGATTGCTCCTAATGAACCTGCTAAAGCGTATCCAGCAGCATTTGAAATGAAGAAAACTCCATACAATAAAGAAGCAAATCTTTTTGGTGCTAATTTTCCAACTAAAGATAATCCGATAGGTGACAAACAAAGTTCTCCCATAGTCTGAATTAAATATAAAAGCATCAACCATTTAATGGCTAATAATCCTGTGTTTCCGAGGTCTTTTACATTGTAAGCAATGATGAAGTAACTTAGAGCAATTAAAGCAAGTCCCATTGCCTGTTTCATAGGCGATACAGGTTCTTTTCCTTTTGCTCTCAATTTATCCCAAAGTATACTGAAAGGTAAAGCTAACGCAACCACAAACAGCCCGTTGAAAATCTGTACCATTGATGGTGGCATATTCCAACCGAAGATATCTCTGTCTGTTTGGTTATCTGCAATAAATGTAAGAGACGAACCAGCCTGCTCAAAAGCTGCCCAGAAGAAGATAATAAAGAATGAAACGATATAAATTACCCAGATTCTCTGTCTTTCTACCTTGTTTTCAGCAGAGCTCATGATTAAGAATGCCAATGAGATCCCTGCAGCATAAATGAATGGATAGATAATTCCTTTAATCAATTGTCCCATTCCTACAGAACTGAAGCCGAATTCACTTACCAATATGTATCTGAATACAAAGAATAATAAAACAAATAAAACAGATGCAATGCCCATGTTTTTACCGGAAAATTTCGCAGTTTGTGTTTCACCTTCCTCAAAATCCTCACTCGTATTGTTTTTAGGCAGACCACCAATAGGTCTTCCTTCCGGTGTTACTACATATTTATTTTTAAGTAGAAAGAAAGTTACCGTACCAACAAGCATTGCAATAGATGCTGCAAGAAATCCCCATTTGAAGGCAAATATATCTCTCACTCCTTCACTGTCTTTTACATCTCCTAAATATGGACAGATAAACTGACCCAAAAATGCACCAATGTTTATCCCCATATAGAAAATAGTAAATGCAGAGTCTAATTTGGATTTTTCCTGTTTTGGATAAAGACTTCCTACCATTGAGGAAATATTTGGTTTGAAGAAACCATTTCCAAAAATAATAATGAATAGAGCCAGCCACATCAGTGTTTTTGCACTTACAAGATCAGACGAAAATGTAGAGGCACTGAAGAATAAAAGCAATTGGCCAAGTGCCATCAAAGATCCACCAGCTAAAATTGCATTTCTGTTACCAATGTATTTATCAGCGATAAATCCTCCTAAAAGTGGTGTTAAATAACATAAAGCTAAGAAACCTCCGTAAATAATTGCTGCATCGGCTTCTTTAATCAGAAGAGAATTTACCATAAAGAGCGTTAATAATGCTCTCATTCCATAAAAGTTGAAACGCTCCCACATTTCTGTTCCGAATAAGACCCATAATCCTTTTGGGTGTTTGGTTTTCGACTGAACGGCTGTATCCATATTGTTTACTGTTAATTTTTTGTTAAGACTCACAAATATAGTTTTTTTTGAGTTTTTGGCAAGATTTAATTTTTATTTTAAATAAAAAAGCTGCAGAATGTTCTGCAGCCCGATGTGGTTTGAAAAAAAAGTTAGTGTCCTTTTTCTTTCATGATTCTGTTTAATCTTTTCAGCATGGTAAGTCCCAGAAGGGTTGCAAAAATGAGTAATGCAAAGTTGACCAGAAAATAATTCATCTTGTTATCATAGCTGTACCATGTACTTGCCAAAATTCCTGAAAGCTTGTTTCCCACGGAGTTTGCAAGGAAAAAACCACCCATCATTAATGCCGTAATTCTGGCAGGGGAAAGTTTTGAGACAAATGAAAGCCCCATTGGTGAAAGGCAGAGTTCACCAATGGTGATGACACCGTAGCTCGCAACAAGCCACCACGGAGAAACTTTTACTGCGCCGTTATCGCCCGCCCAGACTGCCAGAACCATTACCAGACAGGAAACTCCTGAAATGAATAATCCCAAAACAATTTTTGTAGGGGTCATCGGTTCTTTTCCTTTTCTACGCAGTAATGCCCAGAAACCTACAATAACCGGGGTTAAAACTATAACCCAAAAAGGATTAATGGACTGGAATAATTCTGTATTGTAGAGATACACTTTTTTCTCAGGATTTTTTTCCAAATCTGCACGTCTTTCGGGGGAAATATTTTTAAAATAGATGTCTTTTCCTGTTTCCTTGACCGCTTTTCCATTTTCATCTTTTTGAGATTGATACTGGTCATCATACACAGGGACTTCCTTATCTTCATAGCCTTTTCCTTCAACCATATAGATGCCTTCCAAAGGTTTTTCTAATGATGCAGAAACACTTCTGTCGGTATAATAATTTGCCCATCTCGTTAAAGCGGTTCCGTTTTGTTTAAAAACTGCCCAAAAAAACATACTGATCAAAAATACTGAAAGCAAAGCTCCGATTGAAGGTTTTTCTTCCGGTTTTGCTTTAAAATAAAGAGAAGCATAAAAATATATTACAGGAATACACGCAAAAATAAATGCATCTGTACTGTCACTTCCAAAAATATTATTAGGAATAAACCATCCGATTACTCCTGCTAAAATTGCAGGTACAAAAACTTTAAGCAGAATCTCAGAAAGCTTTGTATCACCTTCCTGTACAGGTTTCATCTGAGCGGCATGAAGGTAATGTTTTCTGCCTATTGTGAAAATAACCATCCCGATCAGCATTCCGACTCCTGCTGTGATAAAAGCTTCGCCCCAGCCAAATTTGTTTCGCATAAAAGCCGCAATTATGTTGCAGATAAAAGCACCAATATTAATTCCCATATAGAAAATATTATATCCTGAATCTTTATTTGCTTTATAAGGTTCTTCTGAATATAAATTTCCCAAAAGGGTAGAGATTGTTGGCTTGAAAAAACCGTTTCCGATAATTATTAAAGCTAAAGAACCGTAAAACAATGGTAAGTCTTTAAAAACACCCATTCCGATATATCCTGCAGCCATTAAAATTCCTCCCAAATAAATCGAATTGATATATCCTAAAACCCGGTCTGCCAGAAAACCTCCGATAAAAGGAGTCAGATAAGTAAGAGCAATGTAGGTTCCGAAAACATCATCTGCCGTTTTGTCGGGAAGTCCAAGACCGCCTTTCAAACCACTGGGTTCAATTACGTACAGTACAAATATTCCGAGAATTAAATAATATCCGAAACGTTCCCACATTTCAGTAAAGAATAGAAAAGGCAATCCCTTAGGATGTTTGGTCTTCATATTTTCAAATTTTGAAATTTCACAAATATAAAATATTTAATATAATAATTGAATTTTATTAACTTTGAGTAAAATTTAATGAAATGGATATTACCATTAAAGAAATTGAGAAAAATCTAAAAACACTTCCTAAAGAATTGTTTGGACAGGTAAATGATTATATTGAGTTTTTGAAACATAAGCATTTTAAAGGAAAACAATATGAGGTTTCTGAATGGCAAAAAGAAGAAACACAAAGAAGGGTAGACTATTTTCGAAATGATCCTCATAGTTTTGTTTCCGAATCTGAAATGAACGATTATTTAAACGATTTAGACCGTGGCGACTAAATTAATCTATGGTCATTTTGTAAAGTATGATTTGAAAGAAATAAATGACTGGTACAGAAAAATTATGAAAAATTATGGAATAAATTTAGCAAAGAATTTAGGTTGAAAATTAATTTTATCAAAGAAAATCCTTTGTCATTTGAGCTTAAATATGATGATATCAGAATAGTTTTTCTAAAAACATTCCCTTATGGTATTCATTATTCGTATAACGAACATAGAAACTTAGTTGAAATATATTCTGTTTTTCATACTTCCGGAAATCCTGATAACTGGAAAACAAAAGCATAAAAATCCGAATCTTTTATATTAAGATTCGGATTTTTTTATGAATTCATTTCTTAGAATTACAAATTCTCCAAAATAAAATCAGTCATTTTCTGGTAAAGTTGCGGTCTTGTCTGTCCGCCGTAAATACCGTGATTTTTGTCAGGATAAGCCATGAACTCAAACTGTTTTTTATTCTGAATTAAAGCTTCAGAAAACTCCATAGAATTTTGGAAATGTACGTTGTCATCTGCTGTTCCGTGGATTAATAAGAATTTTCCTTTTAATAAATTAGCATAAGTCGTTGGTGAATTGTCATCATAACCTGCCGGATTTTCCTGTGGGGTCAGCAAAAATCTTTCGGTATATACAGAATCGTAATATCTCCAGTTGGTCACAGGTGCGACGGCTATTCCTGTCTTGAAAACATCGGCACCTTTTGTCATGGCAAGACTCGCCATATAACCGCCAAAACTCCATCCGAAAATTCCGATTCTTGTTTTATCAATATAAGATTGGTTCCCAAACCATTTTGCAGCCGTTATCTGATCTTCAATTTCGTATTTCCCCAAGTTTTTATAGGTGACTTTTTTAAATTTAGCTCCTTTAAAACCTGTTCCACGTCCGTCAACACAAGCGATGATATATCCTTTCTGTGCCAACATTTCAAACCAGATTCCGTTTCCGTTGTCCCAAGAATTGGAAACCTGCTGAGATCCCGGTCCTGAGTATTGGAACATAAATAAAGGATATTTCTTTTTGGGATCAAAGTTTTTAGGCTTAATAATCCACGCATTCATTTGATCTCCTGCATTATTCGGAATCGTGATAAATTCTTTTTCAACGAAATTATCTGTCTTCAATTTCTGCAGCTGGTCGTTGTTATTCTGAAGTTCTTTTACAACCTTTCCGTTTCCGTCTTTTAAAACAAAAGTGTAGGGTTTGGAAACGGTAGATGAAGTTTCAATGAAATAATTATAATTCTTACTGAAATTGGCAGAGTTGTTTCCTTCGGTATTAGAAATCAACTGAGATTTTCCGTTTTCAATATTGATTTTAGAAACCACTTTATTAATGCTTCCTTTTTCTGTCGTCTGAACGAATATTTCTTTAGATTTCGGATTGTAACCGTAATAATCGGTCACCTCCCAATTTCCTTTGGTCACCTGTTTTTTAAGTTTACCATCTTTATCATACCAATACAAATGACGGAATCCGTCTCTTTCTGAAGCCCAGAGGAAACTGTTGTCTTCCAGGAATTCTAAGGTAACATTGTCAGTATCAATCCACTTATCGTCAGATTCTGTAAAGATTTTGGTCGCCACACCCGTTTTGGTATTTACTTTTAAAACATCAGAAGCATTCTGAGTTCTTTGTGACGTAATTAAAACAATCTCATCCGGGTTTGAGGTCCGGATCACATTCGGGATATAATAATTTTTGAAACTGTCTAAATTTACTTTCGTCTTTTTTCCATCTGCCAAACGGTAAATATGGGCAGAAGCAACAGAATTTTTTTCTCCGGCTTTCGGATATTTATAGCGCATTTCGCCAGGGTAAAGCGTTTTGCCGTAAATAGGAATATAAATTTCCGGAACCTCGGTTTCATCCAGTTTTACAAAGAGAACGGCATCAGAATTTTTTGTCCATTCATACAATCTTGCATGCCCGAATTCTTCTTCATATACCCAGTCCGCAAGACCGTTCAGAATTTTATTTTTTACACCATGTTCTGTAATCTGAGTGATTTTTCCTGAATTTAAATCCTGATAAAACAGATTATTATCTACAATAAAGGCAACTTTTGTTGCATCCGGAGAAAATCTTGGTTCCTGTACGGGTTTTCCTTCGTTTAGAGAAACTACTTTTCCGGACTTTAAATCTTTTACGTCATAGGTGCCCAAAAAAGAATGTCTGTAGATTGGCTGGCTGTCTTTTAAAAGTAAAATTTTAGACTCGTCGTCAGAAAACTCATAACTTTCAAATTGTCCGTCCACCAGGTTTCCTTCTTTCTGTGAAGTTTTATAAGAATATTTTGCAATGCCGCCCTGTTCTATAACGAGATAGTTTTCTCCGTTTTTCATAGAGGTAATTCCTGCAATGCCTTTTCCGCGGTAATATCCTGTGTATATTTTATCTAAAGTAATTTCCTGGGCCGGAATCGTATAAAATGCGGTAGCAAGAGTGAGTGTAAGTAAGATTTTTTTCATTTTTAAAATATAGAAATGTCGTAAGGTTTCAAATATAGTGATTTTAATAAAAAAAAATCGGCAGAAATTTTCCTGCCGATTCCTTATATCTTTTCTGAAAATTATTTATCCCAGTTATACACGCTTTTTGTGTCTAAATGATTATCATCTACTTTTCTCAGAAACATTACTCTGTCAGATTCGGGAATATATCTTACCGCCGTTAATATAGATTTTCCGCCTCTTGTAGAACCTATTCCTTCTGAATTGTTGTGGATACCAATATTAGAACCCTTTCCTGTACTTCCAATTTTAAATGGAGTTAAATTGTACCCGTCACTAAAGAAATAATTGGTACTACCTTTTGTAAAATGTCCTGCATTCCCATAGATTTCCGCAGACGAATCCATTGAAGTTCCGTCGGAATTTACAATAAACCAACGACCTGTACCGTAAGTAATAATAGGATCAGGAAAGCGGTTTGTAGGTGTAGACTGCGGCATTGTCTTGTTAATATCAAATCCGTACATAAGTGTTTTTCCGTTTACAGTCTCGGTATGTGTAATATCTACACCAGACATTGTTGTATTATTTCTGTAGGCAGAAACTTCACTCATAGTGATATTTCCGTTTTGAAGATTGATGAAGGCCATGTCGCCAAAATTACTCTGGTTGATTCTTACGCCTGTAAAATATCCGAAAGAAGCCAGGTAATCCTGATCATTAATGGAAACAGGAGTTAAAGTTTTCAGAATCAATTTATCTTTTAAAGGAATATCCTGTTCGCCCTGGGCAGAAACATAGACCAATTTTGAAGATTCTTTCCAGCCTGTGGACTTTCGCAAAATCAGTATTCTTCCGGAATTGGTAACAGCTACATCTGCTTCCATATAATCAGTGTCCAAGGTGATTTCCTTTTCCCATTTTTTTGAAAGTGTAGAAAGATCAATCACGATATTGTCAATCGTGTTGGCCGTCTTTTTAGATACAGATCTGTCATTGATTACTGCAGCGTATTTTCCGTTTTCAGAGAATCTTACGTAAGTAGTTCCCTGTTTCATACCACCTTCTGTAAAAAGTTTTGCAATGCTTGTTGTTGAGAAATTCCCGTCTTTTTTATTAAAAACATGCTGGAAGATTTCCTTTCGGTTAATCTTTGTCTCAATTTCTTCTGTGAAAACTACAAATTTATCTTTGCTGATTTCTGTAGAACCTAAGTAGTTGTGAAGAACACCATTTGTTTTGTTGGCATAATCTTTAATGATTGTATCGATCAGGTTTCCGTTCTGATCCAGCTTTCTGATGATAATTTTTTTGTGAGGATAACTGCTGTAACCGTCCTCATTAATATCGCTGAAGACATATTGATTATAGTCGTCGGCTAAAATAAGTTTTAGATCTTTTTCATATTTAGAATTATATTCAAAAGAATCTCCGTACACGAATTTTTGTTGTCCGAATACTAGGGCGCTGATTACTGTAAGAGATAAAAGAGTTATTTTTTTCATTGGAATTAGTTATAAATTTTTTGTTCAAGAGCTTTCAGTTCATAATTTTGATCGTAAGACAATTTCAGGTCTACAAGATGCTCCTGCATTTCGTTTAAGTATTTTTCTGCCTCTGTCTTGTTACCTAAGGCGAGATTCAGACGAATTAAATTCATATAAAGATAAGCGGCAATTTTTCCGTTGAAGAGTGCTTTTTTATCGTTGTAATCAATTTTCTTCAATGTAGTTTTCCAGATTTCAACTCCTTTGTTTAAGTTTTCGAATGCTGTTTTGTTTGGAGTATAGTCCGGTTTTGCCTGCATTTTTTTAAGGTTGGTTGTTACATAAATATGTGCTTTTTCCAAATCATCATATTCACCTTTATTTTTTACAGATTCTAATTTTACAGTAGATACAACTTTTGAAAAGCCATAATTTTCTGCTAAAATATCATTGATCTTGGCAATTACTTTTTGAAGATAATTTTTCTCATGGCTTCCAAGATTGATTTCATTGGTAGGGCTTGACGCTATTTCTTCAAAATCTGAGAAAAGAGTTTTATCAATTTTTACAGTTCCGCCTTGTTTTACAAACAATTTTGTAGGCTGGTTTGCAAAACTTTTCCCTGCATTGTCCTGAAAATTTGTTCTTTCCATATTCACAGAAATATCAATGTAGTTTCCACTTCTGGAATATCCGTCAATCATTATTTGAGAGGCGAGAACTTTATTGTCCACAATTAGGGCATCTCTCAAATCCGGATCAGAGTAAACAGGCTTTTGAGGAATGTTAAGCTGCGGGCGCGAAGGCAGTCTCAGAACTGGCGGCATTGCATTCATTGCAATTTTTTCAACAGTTTTTAGTTTGTTGTACTGCTCAGATTCGGTTCTGTATTTTTCATTAAGCTTTTTTACATCAGCTTCATATTCTTTTAACTTTTCTGCGTGCTGTGCTTTTGCATCTTCTACGCTTTTGTCATAATTATCTACGAGTTCCTGATGTTTTGCTTTTGCTTCCGTTATGGCATCTTCTTTTGTGATATTGTAAGGAGAATTTACTGTTACGGAATAATTTCTGTTTGAAGCATCTACCGCATTTACCGGTTCTTTGAGAATTTGGAATGAGATGTTTTCTACGTCTATTCTCTGAGCTTGGCTGAGTAATGCGCTGAATGATAGAAAGATAGAGAAGGTAAAGTTTAATTTCATGCTGTAAAATTTAATGAGGAAATTTGTTTTTTTTTAAGATCGACTGATCCATTATTTTTTCGATAAATATATACAAATACATCTTTAAATACCAAATTTAATAAATCCCTGTTTTTGGAGTATTCAATTCTTTTGATCGTTTGGCAGAAAAATTGAATATAGAATTACTATAAATAAATAATTATGGAAGCGAATGAACAAAATCAGAAACTGAATTCCTATGAAATGGAAGATCAAACTATTTACACAGGTTTTCCCAGTTTCAGTGATGCGGAAATATATGCCGGTAAAGTCGGTGGAACTGTAGTTGAAGTTAGTTTTAAAGATGGGAATGACAATCCGCAGATTACAACGGAAGCTGGTTTGGTAGAAAAAAAATTACATTATTACGTTTATGCCGGTGACGAGTATAAATTTATTCATTCATCTGATCCCGGTTTTAAAGAATATGCAGATGAACTGCAGAAGATGAAAGCAAAATTACTGGAGTCTCCGCCGGATGAAAGATATCTTGCCAATTTTGAAATAGAAAATACAGAAGATCCTATTATTGTTTTAAAAAACGATCAGTTTGAATCGGTTACATCCCGAGAACGTTCAAAATACCTGAAACATGCTAATGTTTATGAAATCGGCGTTTCTAAATCTTAGTTCAAATAAAAGTTAGCTTAAACAAAACCGCTCCGGAAATTTCCGGAGCGGTTTTGTTTTATTTTTGCGGGTTGTAAAGAATTTCATAGTATTCAGTGGCCATTCTGTCGCTGTTGAACTGGTCTTTCACATCATTCATTGCGTTTTGCTGAATTTTTCTCCACTTTTTGGGTTGATCGTAATATAAGGGTAAAATTTCGTTTTCCAGAATCTCATACAATGTATTAAGATCATAATGATCCTGTTCATAAATGCTCATATTATCGTAATCACATTTTGGTACCACAAAAGAATTTTCTCCATGTTTTGCAAATTCAGGAATCCACCCGTCATCAGTAGAAAGATTGACGGATCCGTTCATTGCAGCAGACATTCCCGATGTTCCCGAAGCTTCTCTTGGAACTCTGGGGTTGTTTAACCATAAATCCGAACCCTGTTTCAGGGATTTGCTTAAAGAAAGCTCATAACCGGTGAGT
>Ga0302347_1003734_pt1 | contig 13049 bp, 12 predicted proteins | sample PhyWR1_FD_202178 | JGI IMG/M metagenome (GOLD analysis project Ga0302347, IMG submission 202178) | Leaf surface microbial communities from wheat plants in UC Gill Tract Community Farm, Albany, California, United States - DLSL W.R1 (v2)... | ecosystem: Host-associated > Plants > Phyllosphere >...
ACCGGCTTGCAAGCAATGTCCGGTACACTGCTATCAGCCTGCTAAACGCGAAGAAATGAAGCAAATTATGCGCTGGGCGGGCCCCAGAATGCTATGGCGGCATCCCATATTGACCGTCCGTCATTTGATTGATGATAGGCGTCCGGTACCGCTATTGCCAGAAAAATATCAGCGCAAGAAATAACTAGACGCTATGAATACAGGTTTGCCCGTTACTGATAGAGAGTTCATATAATTGAAACTCAGCATATTTTCCGATGAAAGTCGCCAGTTCATGGGAATGACTTGTCAGCCAAATCTGAGAGTACCTGCTGGCTTGTGAAATCAGTTTAGCCAGAGCAGGTAACATTTGTGGATGTAAACTATTCTCGGGTTCATTCAGAACGATGAAATTGGGTGGACGAGGGCTGAGTAATGCTACTGCCAGGCATAAAAAGCGTATTGTGCCATCCGACATTTCACTGGTTTCTAGCGGACGGGCCAGCCCTATTCTGTTCATGTACAACATAAAACGCGCGTTGTCGTTTTTACAGAAAAAAGAACACTCCGGGAAGGCGGTTAGCAGTATCTCTGTGAGCAGTTCAATATCGCCAATTTCAACAATCGTCTGAAAAGCCGAAGCCAGGTTCGAACCATCGCTTGAAAGAACCGGCGACCTGAATCCGATTTGCGGCTGTCTTATCGGTGATTTTCTTGAAACGTCAAATTCATGATAAAACCGCCAGTTCTTTATTGTTTCTTTGACCTGTGAAATCTCTGGGTAGAGATGGGGTTCACCCAACTGCCCGAAAAACGATTCATTTTCATAGATGGCACCATTGTGAGTGATTTTTTCGCCATGTATATTGGTCAAAAAAACGACCTGATTTTTTCGTTTAAGCACCTGGGATGAAGGTCGTCGTTTAAAGCCTGCAGTCCAGATATTTTCTTCTTTAACGATGGAATCTAACTTAAATAGCGTCGGATTACCCGGGCTGGTGTCAGGGAATCCTACCTGTAACTCATAGTCAAAATCATCGGTTTCACAGGATAAGCAAATTCGGCGTGCTTTTTGGTCTGACATGTTTGAACCAGACCACATCGTGTTTTGTATTCCACCTTCACTGCTGAACATCTCTGAAAGCTGGCCTGATGCCGCACCGGACAAAAGCTGAATCGCTTTATAAAGATTAGATTTACCACAGCCGTTCGGGCCAAATACGATATTGAGTCTGTTCAGTTCAAGAAAGACATTTTTAACTGAACGGTAGTTGTCGATATAAATACTGCGGATCATCTCACCCTTTCCCTTGCCTGAACGCGGTGCCGAACCAGCAATTTTATCTGTGTTCGGCACCTGGAGATACTTAATCCTGGTGTACAACCTGACTGATTTAACAGGTCAGTGATTTATTCTTCGCCAATAAGAATGGACGCAAGTAAGCCACCGTATTTGAGAGCGGCAGAACATCCTTGCTCAAGTTTATCTTCAAGGTGTTGATGATATAGTCCCGACGCACCGTAATACGTTGCCACAATTCGGGGTAAGCAGACTGAATGTTATTTTGCAGCGACTCATCAGCCAGCACAATGCACTCTTCAGCACTGGTCCCTGTGTAGCCTGGAATGGAAGGAATAATATCAATCTGGAGCATCATGCCGCTGGTTAATTTTTCTGCGGAGTCTTTATAGATGGGGGAGGACATCCACTCTTCATCTGCGGTCAGGTGACCGGGGTTAAGGTGCCAGCCATATCTGCTCTGCGGTAAAACTTCTTCAACGATGTTATATAGCTCAGCTCCCGGCATATTAATGGCAATACGCTCAAGCCAGGTAGCGATGGCAGAAAAATAAGGTTTCGCAACCCGGTCTAGATAGTCATGCTGATTAGCGGGTAGCTCGCTCTCATCGGTAATCACAAATCCTGTTCTGCTGGAAAGTCCGCCTTTAAACGCGGTGGTTAAGGATAATGGCTGTCCTTTTTCTACCGGTTTATAGGAAGGGTAGAGGTTGGCTTTTTCAAAGCGCGGGCTGGTGGCAGCAATGACCACAACGGTATTGTACTGACCTTCTGCTGTCAGATGACTGCCCAGTTCAGCCTCAGTGATGCCCGCCTCAACTGCATTCATCGCATTGAGAATACAGTTTGAAGCCAGATTTGCACCGTATTCATAATGAGCAATTTCATTTGCGTTGCAGGTACTTCTGGCCCCTTTTTCACCACTGATAAACAGATGTGCGGCATTTTCCAGGGCTGCATTTTGTGAAGCGCTATTTTTTATCGCATCGACGATAAAGTAGGGCAGGTCAAAAAATTTTTTGTTATCAGATAACGCCGAGGTAAACATTTTCCAGCCCACCAGGCCAATTCGGGCCATCTTATCCAGACCCACTTCTGCAAACAGATCTTCCAGCGATTTTTCATTATCCATCGGTTGGTTGGGCAGTGAAAAATACGGACAGTGCTTCAGCGTGACTTCAAGCCTTGAATGGCTGGCCATTTTTAGATTTTCATTGCCCAGAATAGCCGTTGCCCGGCCATCTTTTTCCAGAACCAGTAATCCTTCTTCAAACCTGGGAATAAAACCCGTCAAGTATTCAAAGTTACCGCCATGCTCCTTATCTGCATAGATAATCAGGGCATCCAAATTTTCGTCAGCCATGCCTGCCAGAATTTTATTTTTACGTGACAGCAGGGTTTCATCAGTGAGAAAAACCGGTGGAACCTGTTCAAATTTACGGGGAGATTCGGTCTGTTGTAACTTAATGATTCTGGAGTTCATGTTTAACCTTATATTTAATTAACCGTCAGCATCGATTCAATAATATGTTTGTTCAACAGTTCTGAAATAATATCATTAAGATACGAATTAATGGGGAAAATAGACAGTATAGATTATCAGGTATTAAAGCTAGAACGTTGCGTTGATGTTAAAACTTAACATTTTGAATATATTGGTTATTGTTTTTGTGGTGGTAATGAGCAGTGCCTCTGAGTCATGAATAACTGACTCAGAGACAATCATGTAAATGCAGTAAAATCTGTATTTAGATAAAAAGGAGCAGGCTAAGACGATAATAATTAAAAACCAAAACTGAGTGCCCCTCCATCGACGACAATTTCTTGTCCATTAATGTAACGAGCGGCGTCGCTGAGCAAAAAGCAGAATACAGGGGCCAGTTCAGCCCAGGCATCACCATAACGATGCAGTGGCATACGCGCTAAAATTTTTTCAAGACGTTGAGGATCGGCTACGGTTGCAGTCATGTCCGTTTTTACCCAGCCTGGCGCAATGGCGTTGACCAGGATATTTTGTCCAGCCCATTCAACGGCTAAGCCACGTGTGATACCTGTTACCGCTGCTTTAGTAGAACAGTATGGCGTAACACCATCAAATCCGAGATGGGCCGCCATTGAACTGACATTGATGATGCGGCCGACATGTGACGACTGTTTTAGCCACGGATAGCAAAGTTGACTGGTTTGAAACAAGGCATCTACATTCAGAGCATGGATTTCACGCCAGAATACGCTATCGACTTCATCTGCTTGAATACGGCGGGTTTTGCCCGCATTATTCACTAAAAAATCGATCCCCTGCCGGTGACCTACCTCGGCGATCGCCGCTTCCAGAGCTGTCTTGTCAGTAATATCCACAGGGACATCAATAACACGGTCACTCCAGGGGAGAGTGGTATCTTTCTGGGTTGCACGGCGACTAAAATTATAGACAGTGGCACCCGCATGTCCAAGCAGGTGAGCTACAGCACGACCTATACCCGACGACGCCCCGGTTACAATGCCGCTGCGACCCGCGAGTGAGAAGAAAGGGGTGATAATCTCGTTCATGATGCCACCTTACAGTTCTTCTAAGTGCTGTTTAAGGAAAGTGAACCCCCAGCCAGCACCTTCACGAGCCCAGGCTTCACCATTCTCAACGCGCATCTTGTTGTCTATGATGCCATCTATCCAGTCGAAGGATTCACTGCCATAGTAGTTAGGAATAGTGCACAAGAGTGGAACGTCGTAGTCTTTATAGTAGTGTGGTAACACAGGGATATTGTGAGCATGTGCCAGCAATGCAGACTGTCGCCAGGCTTCTACACCGCCAATACGAATAATATCTGGCTGCCATAGATCCAGGGCGTTACGATCAATCAAATGTTTAAGGGGCTCCATATCATATTCCCGCTCTCCCATAGCAAGCGCAATGCCTGTCTTCTGACGAATTAACTGATAACCGGCAAAATCGGTGTGCGGTACGGGTTCTTCAAACCAATGAATATTAATATCCGCAGCGAGTGTTGAAAGTTTAATGGCATTCGGTACATTCATACCCTGGTTAGCATCCATCATGATATTAAGATTGCTACCCACCACCTCACGTACTTTACGTAATCGCATGATATCGCGCTCGATACCACCTTGATTTTCTGGGGTGCCTACTTTAATTTTTACCGCACCAAACCCGCGCGATTTGTAATCACTGACCTCATCGATCAACTCTTGATCGCTATAAGATAACCAGCCGCCAGAACCATAAACAGGCACTTTGTGTGTGGATGCGCCTAACAGTTTCCAGATGGGTTGTTTCAGTGTTTTTCCCCAGGCATCCCACATAGCAACATTTACTGTTGCTAACGCCCATTTTTGTAATCCATTGTGGCCGAAGTATTCTGTTTCTCGCTCAATAACACTCGTGAGTTTTATTGTCTCATAGCATTCAAAACCTACTACGGCATCACGCAAATCATTGAGCGCACCAATGATTGCATTAGGTGAATAGTGGAATGACAGCAGATATCCTTCACCGGTTACACCATTATCTAACTCTAATTCGACAACATAAAAAGCAATCTGATTGATATCGTGAGTCGCATCCGAAATCGGTTTACTCAATGTGGATACTGCGCGGTAGACGTTCATCTTTTGAATAGCAGGCATAAGTAAAATCTCTATTATTGGTGTTTTTAAATCCTATACCGATATATCGCATGATGTGAATACCTTTGGTGAATTTAATTTTCGTTTTATTTAATTGCCTTAAATATCATTAAGTTAAATATGTTTTTTATTTAATTGTTAATGATTTGTTCTTTTAGTGTGACTTTTATCACATTAAAATCATTAAAAAGGATCAATTATCGATATATCGGTAGGCGTGAGTTTTGACTTACCGTGAACAAATGCATCAGCCAAGAACACACTTATAACAATTGACTGAACTCTGAGGATTACCCTATGTCCGAAAATGCTATGCCTTGCGGCCATGATAAAACCCGCGACGATCGCTCGACGCCAGAATCTCGTCGTAAGCTAACCTATGTGGTTGGCTCTTCTCTGGCTGGCAACACCATTGAGCAGTATGACTTTATGATTTATGGTCTGGCGGCAACGCTGGTGTTTCCTCAATTATTTTTCCCCAACCTGACGCCATTCGTCGGCACTATCGTGTCCTTTCTGACTATCGCCATTACTTTTTTTAGCCGTCCACTCGGTGCGATTTTCTTTGGGCATTTCGGCGACAAGATTGGACGTAAAAAAACGCTGATTATCTCAATTATCATGATGGGACTGGCAACCTTCGGTATCGGTCTGATCCCGAGCTATGAGGTTATCGGTAACCTTGCTCCAGTATTGCTGGTGTTTCTACGTTTGTGTCAGGGTTTTGCTATCGGGGGGGAATGGGGCGGCGCTTCCACGATGATTGCCGAATATGCTCCTGCTCATCGTCGGGGTTTCTTTGGTACCTTTGTGCAACTAGGAAACAGCATCGGTTTATTTCTTTCAACCGCCGCGTTTGCGTTGGTTGCGACATTACCTGATGAAGATCTTTATTCCTGGGGCTGGCGTATCCCATTCTTAATAAGCATTGTCCTGTTGGGACTCGGCTTATTTATGCGTAATAAAGTGGATGAAACACCGGTTTTCCTCGAAGAACAAAAGAAAAAATCACAACAGCCTAAACAATCTATTCCATTAATACGCTTATTGAAAACACATCCACGCGCTATTTTAACGACAGTGGCATTGCGTATGACCGAGTTAGTGCTTGCATATTGGATCGCGGTATTTTTTACCTCCTATGCAACCACTACACTCGGGTTATCACGAGATATTCCTCTCTTAGCTATTGCATTAGCGAGCATCGTGGGGACTTTTACCTTCCTTTTCTTTGGTCATCTTTCAGATCGTATTGGTCGCCGTCCACTTTATTTGGCTGGTGTCTCCCTTGCACTTATTTTTGCCTTCCCACTGTTCTGGATGATAGGAAGCGGCTCAGTGCCACTCTTTATTTTCGCTATCGTTTTTAGCTACAGCATCATTTACGGCCTGATGTATAGCATTCAGCCGGCGCTTTTTACTGAGCTATTCAGTACCGATGTTCGTTATTCCGGCGTATCACTCGGATCACAACTGGCTGGGGTATTAGGAGGGCTGACACCGGTTATCTGTGCATTCTTGATTAAGTGGAGCGATGGTGCCGCCTGGCCACTCTCATTGTGGTTAGTTGCCATGGGATTAATAACCTTGTTCGCTACCCTGAAAACTAAAGAGACCTTGCATGATTCTCTGTCAACGGACCGAAGTGAATAGCGTAAATTTAGAATGTATTGGAGGAGTAATGGAGAGTATTAAAGTAATAGCGCCTGGTGAATTGCTAGTTGACACTTTGCCAGCCCCAGATCCTGCTGCTGGAGAGGTTCGTGTAAAAGTGGGTTATGCAGGTATCTGTGGCTCTGATTTGCATATCTATCATGGTTCTCATCCATTTGTAAAATATCCGAGAATTATTGGGCATGAATTTGCTGGGGTCATAGATGCGGTTGGGGCGGGCGTCAACGTGGCGAAAATAGGGCAGCGGGTATCGGTTGATCCGGTAGTGAGCTGTGGCCACTGTTATCCTTGTTCAATCGGCCGCTCTAATATTTGCCACAATCTTCAGGTTGTCGGTGTTCATCTGGAAGGAGGCTTCAGCGAGTTTTGCTGCGTCCCGGAACAGCTGGCTTTCTTATTGCCAGATAGCGTTGACGATGTATCTGCCGCGATGGTTGAACCTTTCTCTATCGCTGCCAACATGCTTAATCGTACCGGTGCAAATGCGCGTGATACTGCCCTGGTTTACGGTGCGGGGCCGATAGGTTTGACCCTGGTTCAGGTGCTGAAAGGGGTTTACGGGGTTAAGCAACTCATTGTGGTTGACAGGCTCGATAGCCGTTTACAGGGAGCACTAGAAAGTGGTGCTGATGTAGTGGTAAATAATAGCGAAATCGATTTAGCCACGTGGCTACAACAGCAGCAACTCTCGCCAACGCTCATTATTGATGCTGCATGTCATCCTGCTATTTTTGCAGAAGCAACGCGTATTGCTGCTCCGGCCGGGCGTATTGGTCTGATGGGATTCCCGGCAGAAACATCAGAAGTTGTTCAGCGTTTTCTTAATGCGAAAGAACTGACTATATATGCCTCGCGACTTAATAATAAACTTTTTCCAGCGGTAATTGATTGGATGGCTAGCGGTAAAATTCAACCACATAAACTGATTAGCCATCATTTTAATTTTCATGAGATTCAGCAAGCACTGGATCTGTTTGAAACGAATCCTATGGCCTGTTGTAAAGTGCTCCTGAAATTCAGCAAGGATTAATCTATGGCTCGTTTATTATGTCCGTCTATCTTTAGCGTTGATTTTAATCATCTCCAGGATTCTGTGCAGGCATTAGATCTTGCAGATAGTGATATTTTTCATGTCGATATCATGGATGGTCACTTTGTCCAGAATATGGCATTGAGCCCACAAGATTTACGTGTAGTACGCGGCAATACTCAAAAGCGTGTTGATGTACATCTTATGATTGAAAACCCAGGCCGCTATATCGATCTCTTTGTTGAGTGCGGTGCTGATATTATTTATGTACACCCAGAATCCGAAGTACATATTGCTCGTACGCTAGACCGCATTCGATTTCATGGCAAACAGGCAGGTATTGCCATTAATCCGGGTACCGCTGTCGCGACTATTCAAGAACTGTTGCCCTTGGTTGATTACGTGATGATTATGGGGGTTAACCCCGGTTTTGGTGGACAGAAATTTCTTGATTATATCGTTCCTAAAATCGAGCAACTGGCAGCATTACGAGAGCATTATCATTTTCAGACGTTGATTGATGGTGGGGTTAATTTTGACTCACTGGAACGTCTGAGTCAGTTTGATATTGATGGTTTCGTCGTTGGTCATGACATACTTTATCAACAGCCGGTGAGCGAGTACGGTGAAATCCTCAACAAGGTGAGAAGAATTACCGGATAGATGCCGACATGTTAAGCCGCAATCGCGGCTTAACATCTTTCCAGCATAAAGGTAAACTATGCTTTTATAATGGCTCAGAGCAGAGTACATGCTGACTCCTCCAGTTACTGCAAAAATACAGATTTATGAATGGCTTAAAGGCGAAATCATCAACAATCGTCTACAACCAGGTACTATTGTTGATAAAAATGAGCTAAAGGAGCAGTTCAATGTTTCTTTAACGCCTTTGCGTGAGGCATTAATCCTACTTTCACACGACGGCTTGCTGGAATTAAATCCCAGTCTCAATACACGAGTGACGTTGATTGATATCGATATTGTGCGCGAATCTGTTTTTATTAGAGCGGCCTTAGAAGGGAGTATTGCCGAGTCTCTGGCAGAGAGGGGGTTAACTGCGGAACAACTTGCCGAATTAAAAACTATTCTGGCAACTCATGAGGAAGCTTTAGACCGCAAAGCAATCGCAGAAGTTTATCAGCTTGATTTTAACTTTCATCAACGGTTAAGTGAGTTTTCAGGTTACTTGTCGCTGTGGAAGCACGTAGAACAGTATCGTATCCACCTGGATCGTGTACTTAACTGCTCTCCTGATAATATGCAATTAATTCGTGCCTCCTTTAATGATCATAATAAAATAGTAGAGGCTATTGAACAACGCTCTGCAACCATCGCTCGTAATCGTATGCGTAAGCATGTATCACGTATTATGAAGGATATTGATAGCTTGCCGCGAGAGTATATACATACTAGAGTTAATGATTGAATTAAAAACCTAATGTGAGTTAGGTTTTTAATTAATATAACCAGAAGTAGTATGAAACGTTAAAATAGCATTGTCTCTTCCAGTCAAAGATGGACTGTAAATATACTACTCACGACACGAGTACCTCTTCATCAAACATTTTTCTCCGGGAAATACTAAGGTGCATTTCTTCATCTCTCTAGAGGTAAAGAGACAGTATCGGATTACAAATTTCGCTCCATCACTTCACTCAGACTGCTCGCAGGAAGTGATGGAGAGATGATGATTTTAGACTTCCATGCCAGCCCGGAATTGTCCCCATTTCAGCACTGATTTTACCCCGACGGAAAGGAAGGGTTCTGGTGGTGTTTTATTGGGGCCTGGGGATGAGAGCAAGAAGTCGGTTAATTCATGACGCTTGCCCGCTATCATATCGGCCAGTAATTTACCGGTTGCGGTACCTCGGGTGATACCCAGTCCGTTGCAACACAGGGCACCGTAAACATTGGGAGCGAGTTGTCCGAAGAATCCTTCATGGTTCTCTGACAGACAAATTGCACCGCTCCACGAGTATTCAAAGTCTACTTCGGAAAGCATCGGGAATCGGCGGGTAAATGACTGGCGATGCGTTTCGATAGACCGTTGCAGAATATGTTCCCGCGGACGGCCGTCGGTTTGAAAGCTGAAACTGTTTCTCATCAGAATTCGGTTATCAACCGTCCGTCGTACCGTACTGCCAAACGGGTGAGCGGGGATCACACCCCATACAGGTTTGCCGCCGAGTTTAGCCTGCTCTTCAGGGGTTAAAGGGCGTGTCAGACTGCCATACAGGAAGGTCGGGAGCAGGCGACCTTGAAGAAAACCAAAATGAGCGGCAAAAGCATTATTAGCCAGAATAAGCTTATCGGTAGTGATACTGCCTTTATCATGTATTAAGGTGATTTTATCCCCGTAATTAATTGAAGTGACAGGGGTATATTCATATAACGTGACATTAGGAGGTAAGGTATCGGCTAATCCTTTAACTAATGCCGAGGGCTGTAAAAGCACGGTTCCCGGAATATATAATGCTTTTTTATAATAGGAGGTCCCTATATGTTCGGGGAGATCTTTTTCCTCGATCATCTCCGTTTCACGACCAATTTTTTCAAGCCCGCTGCGATAAGCTTCAAGAACCGCAATACCTGCATCGCCGACTGCCGCCTGATATTTCCCTGACTCCGTCATCTGACATTCGATATTATTTTTAGCGACGATATCACGTAGATAGTCCAGACCCAGGGTATTAAGTTTTAATATCTGGTTTGCCGTTTTGATATCACCAATATAATCTTTTGCGCCAATATCATGGGGAACATCAATAGCGAAACCCGCATTACGCCCGGATGAACCGAAGCCAATTTCCTGGGCCTCAATAAGGACAATTTCATCTTCAGGATAATTCAGTGCCAGTTGACGAGCGGCTGCAAGGCCGGTGAGTCCGGCACCGACAATCGTCCAGCGCGCATGTTTTTGTCCAACATGTGAAGGGCATGGCTGGCGGGGTTTACTGGTATGATACCATCCGGGAAGCGCATCATCGGCAGGTAGAGAAGTTATTTTATGCATTTAGTGACTCCGGTTCATTTACCTGTGAACCCGCCTGTCAGTGACGCTCATCTTTTTCTGAATGGTCATTCTGGCGGTGAATAAATACCTTACCCCTGGCATGAAAGGGCAAAATAAGAGTAGGTTTATTTATCTGTAGAATATGAGGAATGAATATTGAGTTTATTCATTCTGCTCGGTTATTCATTAAATATGTAATGACGTAATTAATATTTCTTTTCTTCGTGAGTCACGATGTCCTGTCACGATCTGTTTCGATAGTTCTATTGTATATCTTGTGTATTTTTTGTGTATACAAAATGTATCGACAATGTGATCCAGATACAAAAATAGTCCTGAGTATTGATGACCCGTCAACCGGATAAATTACTTACGTTCAAGCCATGCGCGGTAACAAAGATAAAGGACTGGCAGATAAGACTTTTAGCGGTGAGAAAAGCAGAACAGAACCGGTTCTCCGACATCAACATGCCAGAGAACGAAGAAGTACAGCGTGGGGTTAGCGAATAATATGACTCAACTTTCTGTCGTGTTCACCCAGTCGTCCGCTTGTAATCCTTGGGGGGCGATAAAGATTTCCATGGTTTCACGCGACAACTCCCAGTGCTCAAAAACGAGATCGACAACAGCCTGTTCATTACGCTCTTCTATCGCGTCAATGAAGGAATCGTGATGCTCTGCTGCCAGTAACAGGCGCTTTTGCATGTTCTCATCACGGGGGCGGAAGAAGGTATGTCCGATTCGACAATGATCGATAAGCAACCGGCCGAGACTGGGTTGCAGATAGGGATTCGCTGACATCTCCCCCATAATTTCGTGAAAGCGATTATTCTCAAGTACCAGAGCCAGGCTGTCCTGGGTTTGAACGGCTTTTCGGAATCGTTTTTGCGTTTCTTTCAGTGCTTTTAACTGTGCGGGTTTATAGTTTTGCACCGCCAGACGACCCACTGCGGCATATATCATTGGCGCAACGAGGAAAAAATTACGTAAGGTGGTGTGGTTCATCGGAATAACACGCACGCCCCTTTTTTCGAGGATCTCAAGATAACCTTCTCCCGCCAGACGCTGAAAGATCTCCCTGACCGGTGTTCGCGAGAGCCCATACTGGTTACTGAGACTGGTTTCGTCCAGGATAGCATCCGGATCGAGTTCCATCGTCAGAATGAGTCTTTTTAAGTCCTCATAAAGTCCCACCTTGCCTGTTTTCACCGCACCCTCCCGAGCCTTATTTGTAGTCGTTTCTATCTGTTTACTGATATCTAAACGACAGGATTTTTAAAAGGTTAACCTGGTACCATTATTTGTATACGGTAAAAATAATAAAAATGTTCAGGACGTGCTATGTCGCACATGTGTAATCATGATAATACGAGCATTTTCAAACGCCTGTACAGGATTATTATCAAAGCAATGCGGTAAAAATTTACAGGGTTTTGTGAGTCATCTTCCTCGTTCATCGTCGAGGTTTGACAAAACGCTGGCTTGAAATGTTAAAGAGCAGAGATGACGTGACGGGGCAACAGTTCAGGAGGCCGGGAAGGGTATTGCCTGCGCAGTATGATAAATAAAGTGCAGCATCGGCTCCGGATCGGTATCCGGCGTATTCAATAATATTTTATTCTTAAGCCAGTCAATCTCATTATTAACCGCATCAGGAAAATGACCGGCGGTACAGGCATTTTTCAGCCATTTAAGAATGAACGAATTCTTCTGGCGATTGGTTTTAAATCTGCCGTTATTTCTCGATAACGCCAGAGCAATCAGAATACAAAAATAAAAATGTATCTTTTTATCTGTCTCTGTCATGAGCATAAATTTATCCGCATAGAGAGAGCAGCCTGCACGGGCGACAGGCTGCATCTTAAAGTTAACGCGAAATATCTATCCAGATAGTTTTGAGTTCGGTGTACTGGTCATGGGCAAAAATAGATTTATCTCTTCCGCCAAAACCCGATTCCTTATAACCACCAAAAGGTGTTGTGGCATCCCCTTCACCAAAGCAGTTCACCGTGACGGTACCGGCACGAACCACACGCGAGACGCGAATAGCTCTGCGCAGGTTATCGGTATACACCGAAGCAGCAAGTCCATAGGAGGTATCGTTAGCCAGCGTTATCGCCTGTTCTTCATTACTGAATGTCGTGACACAGAGTACCGGACCGAAAATCTCCTCCTGGAACAAAACGCTGTCCGGCGTGACGCCATCGATAACGGTCGGCTGAACATAAATATCCTGTTCGGTTTCCCCCCCATGCAGGATAGACAAGCCTTCCTGACGAGCGATATCCAGATACTCTTTCACTTTACGGAAGTGAGCATCCCCTATCATGGTGCCGAGTCGATTAGCCGGGTCAAGCGGATTTCCCTGGGTCCAACTGCCAATTTTTTGGCTGATAATCGCCAGTAAC
>Ga0302347_1003738_pt1 | contig 13042 bp, 12 predicted proteins | sample PhyWR1_FD_202178 | JGI IMG/M metagenome (GOLD analysis project Ga0302347, IMG submission 202178) | Leaf surface microbial communities from wheat plants in UC Gill Tract Community Farm, Albany, California, United States - DLSL W.R1 (v2)... | ecosystem: Host-associated > Plants > Phyllosphere >...
ACGCGCTTCTCGGCGATATCCAGCTGCGCCATCACCTTCAGGCGCGCGGCGATGCGCTGGTTGAGCTTGACCGGGGCCTTGGCCACGTTCTTGAGCAGGCCATCGATGCGCAGGCGCACGCGATAGTCGTCTTCGTAGGGTTCGAAATGGATGTCAGAAGCGCCTTTGCGGATGGCGTCGACGAGGACTTTGTTGATGAACTTGACTACCGGGGTGTCGTCACTCTTGGCATCGACGCCCGAGTCACTTACTCCCCCTTCTTCGTCACCGGCAGAGACGTCCAGGTCGCCCATGTCCTCGTCGCCGCCCAGCGCCGAACCCAGCGTGTCCTGCTTGGACTGCCACTGCTCCAACGTCCGGCGGATCTGGTCTTCATCGACGAGGATCGGCTCCACCACCAGATTGGTATGGAACTTGATCTCATCCAGCGAATGAGTGGGGTTGCTGGTGCCGACGAAGAGCCTGCCACCGCGCTTGAAGAGCGGCAGGACGTGGTGCTTTCGAAGCAGTTCTTCGCTGACCAGACTCATTGCGTTCTGGCTGTTGTCGAACGCAGACACGTCCAGCAGCGGCATCCCGAACTCGACTGAGTTGGCGGCTGCAAGCTGTGCGCTTGTTACGAGCTTCTTCTGCGCGAACCACTGGGGCAGCGGCTGCCGTGCCGCGGCTGCCTGGACCATCGCTTCGCGGGCAGCCGTCTCTTCCAGTGCTCCATCTTGCACCAGGCGTCGGGCGATACCGGTAATGCCAACCAGATTGGCGGTGGTGTTCACGGCAGCGTTCATGCGCGGAATTCCAAAGGTCGGACAGGTACAGGAGGGTGACGAGATCACCGGGCGTCCTTGCCTTTGACCATCATAACAAGAAGCATCCAGCGAGCTGCTGTATTAGCGATTTTGGCCAGCTCGGCTAAGTTAAGCCAGGTAGCGGACGCAAACACGAGATTTCCCTAGACAGCTCCCATACCGCCCAACTTGAGACTTATGAGAATGTACTAGAGCTCTCACCTGAGGCATTAGCTCTGTCGAAAGACCTAGCCTGTGCGCCTTGGTGATACTCCACCTGAGCAACTTCCTTGTTTACTGGCTGGACTTCATCGAACTAACCGCGTTGCGGTTGAGCGCTGTCGACCACCCAAGCGCGGATACGGAAGGCTGCAAAAAAAAGGCCCGCTAAATAGCGGGCCTCTTCTTAGACTCTGTTACTTACGAATCCGAGCCACCGTCATCGCTGGCGGCGCCCTTGTTACGGCAGCTTGCCGGAAGGTGCTTTGCCTCACCCTTGGTGTAGCTGCAAGTCCAAGTGATCGGCGAGTCCAGATCAGCCTGAGCGGGGGTCAGCACCAGCTCCGGGTCCACCTTTGCACCCGTCGCAGTGGTAGCAACGGTAATCACACCATTTGCAATGGTGATCGCCGAAACGTTCTTCGTTGCCTTGCTGACGAAGCCGGCTTCGTCGTTATCCTTTACCGAGGTCGCTGCAACACCCTTCGACTGCGCAGTTTCAGCGACAGCCAGCTTGGCGGCGTCGGCCTGCACGATACCTTCCGACACCTTGGCGCGGATGGTGTAGTCCTGATACGCCGGCAGCGCGATGGCGGCCAGGATGGCGATGATCGCCACAACGATCATCAGTTCGATCAGGGTAAAGCCCTGCTGCTTCTTCATGAGTACATCCCCTAGAGGTAGAAATATCGATAGGGCACTGGGCCGTTGCCTGACCGGCGGACCGGGTGAGCGAGGCGGGCGCCCGTGCGGGTGGATCGAAGCAGGTTGCGTGCCAACAGTGCCAGCAATGCTCCCCAGCATTCCCCGGCGCAATGATGGCACCAATCTTCAGGATTGGAACCCCCCTCACAACAATTTGCGACGCATCCTGCAATGTGACCTCTTGCGTCACCTTTTGACACCCCCGGTCTGGACCGGTTGCCCCCAGCCGGAGGCCCGCCAGGACTGCCAACACCCGCAGGAACCGGCTACCATGCGGCGAGATAGCCCGCCTGGGGATGGTGTGGCTGGGGAGCCTTGTATGTCTGTCAGCCGTAGCGCGATCAAGAAACAGCCCGTGGCGCGTAGCACCTCGGAGTTGCAGCCGTTTGTCTGGGAGGGGACCGACAAACGTGGGGTCAGGATGAAGGGCGAGCAGCCCGCCAAGAACGCCAATCTGCTGCGCGCCGAACTGCGCCGCCAAGGCATCATGCCGAGCGTGGTCAAGCCCAAGCCGAAGCCACTTTTCGGAGCGGCGGGCTCAGCTGTAGGGGCGAAGGACATTGCGTTCTTCAGTCGCCAGATGGCGATCATGATGAAATCGGGTGTCCCCATCGTCAGCTCGCTGGAGATCATCGCAAGCGGGCACAAAAACCCGCGGATGCGGAAGCTGGTCGAAACCATCCGCACCGACATTGAAGGGGGTTCGTCGCTCTACGAGGCGATCAGCCGCCATCCCGTCCAGTTTGATGAGCTTTACCGGAATCTGGTCCGCGCCGGTGAAGGCGCTGGCGTTCTTGAAACGGTCTTGGACACGATTGCGACGTACAAAGAGAACATCGAGGCTCTGAAAGGCAAGATCAAAAAGGCATTGTTCTACCCCGCCATGATCATCACCGTGGCCATCGTCGTCAGCGCGATCCTGCTCCTCTTCGTCGTGCCGCAGTTCGAGGAAGTCTTCAAGAGCTTCGGCGCCGAGCTGCCTGCTTTCACGCAGATGATCGTCGCGGCCTCACGCTTCATGGTGTCGTACTGGTGGGTGATGCTCGCGGTGGTGCTGGGCTCACTGTTCGGCTTCATATATGCCTACAAACGGTCGCCAGCGATGCAGCACAACATGGACCGGCTCGTGCTCAAGATTCCGGTCATTGGCCAGATCATGAACAACAGCGCGATCGCCCGCTTCGCCCGCACCACCGCCGTGACCTTCAAGGCCGGCGTGCCGCTGGTGGAGGCGCTGGGCATCGTCGCCGGCGCTACCGGCAACAAGGTCTACGAGGAGAAGGTCCTGCGCATGCGCGACGACGTGTCGGTCGGCTACCCGGTCAACATGGCGATGAAGCAGGTCAACCTGTTCCCGCACATGGTGGTGCAGATGACCGCCATCGGCGAGGAGGCCGGCGCGCTGGACACCATGCTGTTCAAGGTGGCCGAGTATTATGAGCAGGAGGTCAACAATGCCGTGGACGCCCTGAGCAGCCTGATGGAGCCGATGATCATGGTGTTCATTGGTACTCTTGTCGGTGGCATGGTGATCGGCATGTACCTGCCCATCTTCAAACTCGGCGCGGTAGTTGGATAACTAATCAATGGCATTTCTCGACCAGCATCCCGGTCTCGGCTACCCCGCCGCGGTCGGACTGGGACTGCTGATCGGCAGTTTCCTCAACGTGGTGATCCTGCGCCTGCCCAAGCGGCTGGAGTGGGAGTGGAAGCGCGATGCGCGCGAGGTCCTGGAAGAACCGGACATCTACGAGCCGCCACCGCCCGGGATCGTGGTGGAGCCCTCGCACTGCCCGCACTGCAAGCACAAGCTGTCCTGGTACGAGAACATCCCGCTGTTCAGCTGGCTGGCCCTGCGCGGCAAGTGTCGGCACTGCCATGCGCCGATCTCGATCCAGTACCCGCTGGTGGAGTTGCTGACCGCCGTGCTGGTGGCTGCCAGCGTCTGGCAGTTCGGCTTTGGCTGGCAGGGCTTCGGTGCGATCGTGCTGAGCTGCTTCCTGGTGGCCTTGTCCGGGATCGACCTGCGCACCCAGCTGCTGCCGGACCAGTTGACCCTGCCCTTGATGTGGCTTGGCCTGATCGCGGCCAGCGACAACCTCTACATGCCGGCCAAACCGGCCCTGCTGGGCGCGCTGGCCGGCTATCTGTCGCTGTGGTCGGTGTGGTGGCTGTTCAAGCAGCTGACCGGCAAGGAAGGCATGGGCCACGGCGATTTCAAGCTGCTGGCGGCCTTGGGCGCCTGGTGCGGACTCAAGGGCATCCTGCCGATCATCCTGCTGTCGTCGATCGTGGGCGCCATCATCGGCTCGATCTGGCTGTACTCGCGCGGCCGCGACCGGGCCACGCCGATCCCGTTCGGGCCGTACCTGGCCATCGCCGGCTGGATCGTGTTCATGTGGGGCGAGCCGTTGATCAACGGCTACCTGAGCTACGCCGGCCTGCGTTGAGGGCCGCGCGATGAGCCGCTTCGTGATCGGGCTGACCGGCGGCATTGCCGCCGGCAAGAGCGAGGTCAGCCGCCGATTCGAGGCGCTGGGCATCACCGTGGCCGATGCCGACCTGGCCGCACGCGCGGTGGTGGCCCCCGGCAGCGAGGGGCTGGCCCGGATTGCCGCTCACTTCGGCACCGACATCCTGCTGGCCGACGGCCAGCTGGACCGCGCTGCCCTGCGCGCGCGCATCTTCGATTCGGCGCAGGACCGGCAGGCGCTGGAGGCGATCACCCATCCGGCGATCCGCCAGCAGCTGCGCCAGGCCTGCGAGCAGGCCGAGGGGCCGTATGCGATCGCAGCGATCCCCCTGCTCACTGAGGCCGGCGGCCGCCAGCAATACCCCTGGCTGGACCGGATCCTGGTGGTGGACGTGCCGGTCGCCGTGCAGCACGCGCGGCTGATGCAGCGCGATGGCATCGACACCGCCCTGGCCGACCGCATGATCGCCGCGCAGGCCAGCCGCGAGGCGCGCCTGGCCCTGGCCGACGACGTGGTGGTCAATGACGGTCACCCGGACCACCTGCAGGCGCATGTGGAGCGGCTGGATCGGGCCTATCGGGCGTTGGCGGCGCGGTAGATCTGGAGGAGCCGACCAACGGTCGGCCCTACCGTGTCAGGCGGGGGAGAAAGTCAGCGTGGCGATCACGCCGCGCCCGGCACCCGGACGGACGTTGACCTGCCAGCCATAGAGATCGCACAGGCGGCTGACGATCGACAGGCCGATGCCGCCGCCCTGCGAATGCCCGGCGTGCGTGCCGCGGTAGCCACGCTGGAACAGCTTGGCGGCATCTTCCTCGCTCAGCCCCGGGCCGCTGTCGATCACCTCGACGGCGTTGGCACCGACGCGTACCCGCACCGCGCCTTCCTTGGAATACTTCACGGCGTTGCCGATCAGGTTGCCGAGTGCGACCGACAGAGCCGATTCCGGCGCGTCGATCACCAGATCGTGGTTGCCTTCCAGGACCAGCTCCAGCGGCTTGCCACCCAGCTGGGCACGATGCGAATCCAGCAGTTGCTCCGAGACCCGGGCGACATTGCTGCTGCCCTGCCCGCGCTCGTTGCGCGAGAGCAGCAGCAGCGCGCCGATCAGATCGGTGCATTGCTGTTCGGCGCGCTGGATGCGCTGCAGGCGCTGCAGCACCTTGGGATCAAGATCCGGGCGGGTCAGCAGCAGCTCGGTGGCGCCACGGATCACGGCCAGCGGCGTGCGCAGTTCGTGGCTGACGTCCGCATTGAACTCACGGTCGCGCTGCACCACTTCGGTCAGCCGCGCGGAGTAGTCATCCAGCGCCTGGGCCAGCTGGCCCACTTCATCGTCCGGGAACCGCGGCGCCAGGGGTTCGGGTTCGCTGGTGCCACCGCGGTACGCGCGCAGACGGGCGGCCAGATCGGACACCGGTTTCATCACCTTGGAGGCGGACCACCAGCCCAGAACCAGGGACAGCACACTGAACACCAGGACCGAGAAGAACAGCGCGCGGTTGAGCTGACTCTCGCCCCGGATGCTCTCCGTCATGTCATAGGCGAGGAAGAACCACACCTCTGGCGTTTTGCGTACCGCCAGCTTGTAGGAAAACGGCTTGCCGCCGTCATCCACGCCACTGACACCGTGGATGCCATCGTTGAACTCATACCAGTCCGGCTGTTCCAGGCGCAGCGCCTCGAACTTGTCCGGCCGGACCAGTCGGGCGTACATCTGCTGCACCGGAAGGTCGGGGCTGCGCGAGGGGTCTGCCGCGAAACGCTTGGCGTACTCGTTGATGTTGCGGTTCATGACATCTTCGACCAGCTGGTTCTCCACGCGGGCGCGGGTCCAGTTGGTGGCGAACGCAAACAGCGTGGTCAGGCAGAAGCCCAACAGCACGAACGAGACGATGATGCGGCTGCGCAGCCGGCGCCGGTATGGCGCGGCGACGCCCCCCCCTGCCCGTCACCGGATCAGGCTTCCGGCGCGGCGATGCGGTATCCGATGCCATGACGGGTCTGGATCATCGGAACCTCGAAAGGCTTGTCGACCACGGCGCGCAGGCCGTGGATATGCACGCGCAGGGAATCCGAATCCGGCAGCTCTTCGCCCCACACGCGGGTTTCCAGCTCCTGGCGGGTGACGACGGCCGGGGAGGCCTCCATCAGCGCCTGCAGGATCTTCAGCGCGGTCGGGTTCAGCTGGAGCAGCTTGCCCTGGCGACGCACTTCCAGCGTATCCAGGTTGTACTCCAGGTCACCGGTTTCCAGCACGCGGGTCTGCACGCCCTTGCCGCGACGCGACAGGGCGTTCAGACGCACCTCGACTTCCTGCAGCGCGAACGGCTTGATCAGGTAGTCATCGGCACCGGAATCGAAGCCGGCCAGTTTGTTGTCCAGGGAATCGCGGGCAGTCAGCATCAGCACCGGGGTCTGCTTGCGCGCCTCGTTGCGGAGCTTGCGACAGACCTCGATCCCATCCATGCCAGGCAGGTTGAGGTCCAGCACGATCGCGTCGAACTCATGGACGACGGCCAGGTGCAGGCCGGTGACGCCATCGGCAGCGAAGTCCACGGTGTGGCCGCGGTCTTCGAGGTAATCGCCCAGGTTGGCGGCAATGTCGCTGTTGTCTTCGATTACAAGGATTCGCACTGTGACCTCTAGTTGGAAAAACGACCGACGCGCTGCGCTTGGTCCATGCTGCTCTGGGACGTGTTCTTGATCCGTTCCCGCTGGGCGACCGTCATGCACTGCGTCTGCGGCATGTTGGAGCCCACCACGCGCTCACGCCTGCATATTAGACGGCTATCTTCGCGCGCCTGTGTCAAAACGGTGTTCACCACCTGCTGGTCGTTGAACAGTTCGTTGCGGTTGGCCGCAGACAAGCCGGCCTCGCTGCCGCTCCGCTCGATGATGCCACGCATATGCCCCAAGGCCTGACGCACCCGACTGCACTGATCCACGGTGATTTCCGAGTAGGTCTCGCCGCCGTTCAAGTCCGCTTCGATCTTGGTGATCTGTTCAGCCATCGGCTTGCCCGGCTCAAAGATCTCCTTGTTCTTCGGCGCCGCTGCGGCGCTTCCCATTGCCAGTGCCAGTGCCGCGGCCGCCATGGCCATCGTCAAACGCTTCATGTCGAGCTGATCCGTGCTGTGAAGTGAACGCCGAATGTATGTCGGCCCTGCCGGTGCCAGCAAGTGCTGGAGGTCAGGGAGAAAAAGGCCCAGGCGTTTCCGCCTGGGCCTGAAGGTGTTTCCCGATTACCGATCCTGCTGAGGAGGGCAGAGCTGCGGTTCGACAGAGCCTACGCCGGGGCCGATTAAACCGATGTTAAGACCCTTCCCGACCTTGGAAGAACGCGTCAACCCTTTGTATTTGCAGGCTTTTTCAACGAGGCAACATGGTCGATGATGCGTCCGGCGAGGTCGGCCTGACAGATCGCCTCGATCCCCTCCAGCCCGGGGGTGGAATTGACCTCCAGCACCAGCGGGCCGCGGCTGGAACGGATCAGGTCCACCCCGGCCACCCCCAGCCCCAGGGCTTTGGCCGAGCGCACGGCCACCAGCTGCTCGGCCCGGCTGGCCTTGGCGGCGCGGGCGCTGCCGCCGGCATGCAGGTTGGAGCGGAAATCGCCCTCCGGGGCCTGCCGCTGCATCGCCCCGACCACCTGGTCGCCGACCACCAGGCAGCGCAGGTCGGCGCCCTGCGCCTCGCCGATGAACTCCTGCATCAGGAAGTTGGCATACAGCCCCCGCAGCGCCTCCACGATGCCGCGCGAGGCGCTGGCCTTCTCGGTCAGGATCACGCCACGGCCCTGGGTGCCCTCGTTGAGCTTCACCACGTGCGGCGGCGGGCCGAGCATCGAAAGCAGATCGACGGTGTCGTCCGGGTTGTCGCCGAACACCGTGACCGGCATGTCGATGCCCTTGGAGGCCAGGATCTGATGCGCCCGCAGCTTGTCGCGGGCACGCAGGATCGCATCGGAGGGATTCGGGGTGCGCGCCCCCATCATCTCGAACTGGCGCAGCACCGCCGTGCCATAGCGGGTCACCGAGGCACCGATGCGCGGGATCACCGCGTCCACCCCGGTGATGGGCCGCCCCTTGTAATGCATGGTGAAGCCGTCCGCCGCGATCCGCATGTAACAGCGCAGCGGATCGAGGATGCGCACGGTATGGCCACGCGCACGCGCGGCCTCCACCAGGCGGCGCGTGGAGTACAGCTTGCTGTTGCGGGACAGGATGGCGAGTTTCATCGCGGCGCAGGGGGCGGGAAAGCGCGAAGCATAGCGTGTGGCGCGCGTGGTGGAGGAAAAACCGCGCCCGCCACTGAAGCCATGCCGAAAGGCACCACCCTCTAATACCCAGATTATGCTCCAGCGAGCAGAGCCAGCACCATCGAGCTCCCTGAGCAAACGACCGCCGTGCTCGCTGGGTAAGACATTACTTTTATTCAGTTATCAACAGGGGGCCGCTCGGGCTTCAGCGGACCCACGGTCACGCTACCGCCTCCACCGCCTCCACCGCCCCCACCTCCACCACCCCCGCTGTACCCGCCTCCCGAATTGCCCCGTCCGCCGCCGCTACTATTGCCACCCCCGCCCCGCCCCCGCCACCGCCACCACCCTGATCACCCGGCGCTTTACGCGCCATCGGCTGCCCACCAGTGAAGTTTTGCGAGTTACGGGTGTAAACGACACAGTAGCCCGCATTGCACACCATGAATTGATCCCCGGCCATTGGGGTGTATCTGGCTTTTGTGGACGAGAGCCAATTGCTCATGTACTCCAAGTAAGCCACGGTACCTGGTTCGGGACCAGGTGATTTCAATTGACAGGCATTGCAATCGAAACTTCCGTAAAACTCCTGCTGACCAACCGCACGGTTTCCCGCAACTCCTATAACGACTCCCGAGGCAAGTACAACCGACCCTATCAGCAGCTTCCTGATCATAAATAGCTCCTTTTGATTCTTCCAGCAGTCACCCGTGGCGACCCTTGACCACGATCACCCGCGATAAGCTCGTCTCTCATTCGTCAACCGATCTCAATGAATCAGTACCCACAACACCTCGATACTATTTCTTGGGCGAATGCATGCGCCTCCTCCTGTTGGGATGCGGTCATCCCAGTCATGGCCAAGCCGATTGGCTTCGTGGGCACTTCAAGCGGCGCAACGCGCTCCGCTGCCAATCGATAAGCAACAGATCTCACGCTGTCGTGAGGCATCAGTTCACTAGACCCATACATGATCGACAGCGAGAGCATCGCACCGGGGTCCCCCTGATTGACGAGACCATCCATAAAGGCAACGCTGCGCTCGACATAATCTGCAACCCGCTCAGGGTCCAACTCTGAAATTGGCCCATCGCCAAGGATTGCAGCAGGATCTGCGGCATACAGCATCATGCCCTCCGGGCTGCCTTGACCTGCAGCCATCTCCAGCCATTCACCCCTTGACGCAACCAGTTGTTCAGCACCTTGGCAATCGTCACGCTGACGGCGGACAGTTCTGTCGATCTCATCGTCGCCTACGCCCGCCAACCGATATGCTGCTCTGATCTGCTCTGTCACCTCACGAGACGCATAATCAGAGCAGCGCGAGAGTTTTGCGTAGATTTTGAACGCAGCATCCGCGTCACCTCGCTTCGCAGAGACGCCCAGACTCTCAACGATGTCTATCGCCCTTCCAAGAGGAACATCATCAGAATTCGCCGTGCGCGATGAAGCGCGGCGACTGGCAGCAGCCCTCTCAGGCGGGTCGACAGCCGGTGGTTGTAAGTGCTGAGTGCTGTCGGAGCCATTGCCATGAAGTGAATCCTTGCGCGCGAATAAGAGCTGCCAAATGGTTGCCAATAGGACCAGAGTCGCCAGCACTAACAACAGGAACCATCTACTGTTTCTCATTGCCTCTCTCCGATACCGACTGACTGCGCAGAAGTCTCAACTTTCGATAAGACACGATGCCCTTCCTGCACACGCCTGAGTACAGGGCATGTCCGCCGAACTGGGTAGGAATAAGCCGCTGCAACGCGTCGTCCTGAGAACGCCATGGAGGTCGAATGCGAAGCAGGATTGGAGACTGATGGAAAGGATGCCTTTTCGGAGGCATCACCTAAATGCGGACGGCCGCGGCCTCAAGCAGGGCTGACGTGGTGAATCACTGCCTCTACGGGCATCATGGCTGCCGAGTCGACAGCGTCCACATATGAGGTACTCGCCAAACACGCAGGCATCCGCGCGACCGGTAAATAGTTCGGTGGGCTGGGCTTTGCGGGGGAGCAGGGCGTGCGGAACGCACTTCTGGAGCGAAAGCCCTGAGGGATATGGAGCGGGTGAAGGGAATCGAACCCTCGTCAGTAGCTTGGGAAGCTACAGCTCTACCATTGAGCTACACCCGCAAGGCGCAGCGTAAGTCTATTCGGGCGGGGCCCTCTAACGCAACGGGCGGCACTGGGCCGCCCGTTGTTTCACGCTTCCAGCATGCGTGCGCGGCGCCCGCGGACGGGCGCTGCGCACGCTGGATCAGAAGCTGCCGCCGAAGCTGGCGAACAGCGACACGTCACGGGCGCGCTTCTGCATCGAGGTGGTGCTCATGCCGATGTTGCTGCTCAGACCCCACAGGTTCAGGCGCGCACCCAGCACGGCGGTGGCGTAGTCCTTGTCGAACTCGAGGCCCGGCACCTTGTACATGCCCACGTCCGGCATGGACTGCAGCCAGGCGCTGGCCTGCTTGCCGTCTTCGAACTCGTGGTCATAGGTGACCTGGATGTACGGCTTGACGTTGCCGCCGTCGAAGCGGGCCTGCCAGCCGACGCGGCCGACGGTCGAGTCCGTGTCCTGGTCGGCATAGCCCAGCGCCGAGGCGCTCGGGTTGGACTCGGTGTAGCCGTCCAGCTTCACCTTCTGCCAGATCACGGCGGCGACCGGACCGTGGCGGAAGCCGCCCTCGGTGCCGAACTCATACCCTGCGTTCAACGCGGCGGTCAGGTTGCTGCCTTCCGGCGAGCCCTTGTGGATGCGCGTGGCCGGGCCGAGCTGCAGCTTGCGGGTCACGTCGTAGTCCAGCCAGCTGTAGCTGAGCTGGCCATTGACCCAGGCGCGGTCGCCATACCAGCCGGCGAACAGGCCCAGCGTGGTGTCGGACTGGGTGAAGTCGCCCTTGTTGTTACCGAAATCGGCGTCCATGCGGCCGTAGCCGGCGAAGCCGCCGACCACCATGCCGTCACGTGCCCAATCCACACCGAACAGGCCGGCCGGGGCCATGCCGTCGTACAGATCGGCGTGGGCATAGCGCTGCATGTCGCCGCGCAGGTTGCCCCACCAGCTCAGGCCGTCGGCCGGACGGCCGTCGACGTGCCAGCTCACCTGGTCGGCGCGCGAGCGGCCGATGGTCTGCGCGGAGTGGGTCAGGATCTGCTGGTTGCGCGGGGCTTCCAGGATCGACAGCGTGTACTCGCCCAGCATCTGGTGGGTGGCGGTGGTCGGGTGCACGCCATCGGCGAACACGTAGCTGTTGGCAGCGTTCGGGGTGGCGTAGCTGGTCGGGTTGCAGGTCAGCGACGAGGCCGTGGTGCAGGCCGGGCTGGTGACGTTGACGAAACCGTACTCGCCCGGGTTGGCGACGATTTCCTGCAGGATGTGGAAGGTGTCAACCGGGATCACCTGCAGGCCGGCGGCCTTCAGGCCACCGAACAGGGCGTCGTTGTAGGCCTTGGCCAGCGCGGTACCGGCGGCCATGCCGGCCGGGCCACCGGCGCGGGCGCCCGGGGTCAGGCCGACGTCCGGAATGGTCGGCACCACGATGTACTCGGCGCCAGCCGCCTTCAGGGTGCCGACGATGCCGACCTGGTCGCGGACTGCGTTGGTCAGGGTCGCGACCAGCGGTGCGCCGGCCTGGATGGCGAACAGGTCATTGGCACCGCCCCACACGGAGTACAGGGCGTTCGGGTCGGCCTTGCCGCCGTTGGCGGCCAGGTACTGCGCGGTCTGGGTCTTGAGCGAGTACACCGGCACTGCCGGCGCGCCCGGGGCGAGGATCTGGCTGGTGTCCACGCCGACACGGGCGCCGCCGATCGCGTAGTTGTCACCGTTCTGGCCGTTGCCGTGGGCAGCGCCGTTGGTGCCGTAGTAATGCGCCACGTGCTCGGCCCAGACCCAGCCCGGGTTGGTGGTGAACTGGCCGGTCACCGGCTGCACCGAGGCCGGCAGCAGCGGACGGAAATAGCCCGCATCGGACAGGCTGTCGCCGATGAAAACGGTCTTGGTGTAAGGCGACTGCGCCATGGCCGGCATCGCCGCCAGGGCAATGGCCACGGCCATGAAAGAGCGGATCGGGCGTTTGCTGAGCAACATGAAAACTCCTTGAAGGTGGGGAAGACGGCGGACGTACGCCGGCGCACGGTGCATGGTTCCACTGCACCCCGCCGGCATCACGCTGCGCTGCGGCATGAACGCCCCAGCCCCGCCGCCCGGCCATCGTTGGCCTGGCGCTCGCGGCACCTCTGCCGCGGGGCGCACAGGGTACGCACTGTGGTGTGATTGGGGGACAATACCGTCATGAACATCCAGCTCAACGGCGAGAACCGCCAGCTTCCGCACACCGCCACCGTCCATGACCTGCTGCACAGCGAGCAACTGCTCGAGCGCCGGGTGGCGGTCGAGGTCAACGGCGAGATCGTCACCCGCAGCCAGCACGCCAGCCACGGCCTTCGCGAAGGCGACGTGGTCGAGATCGTGCATGCACTGGGCGGTGGCTGAGGCAGCATCGTGACGCGTGATAGGCGATAATTCGGGCCATGAATGCACCTGCCCCCACTGATTCGCTGGTGATCGCCGGCAAGACCTATGCTTCCCGCCTGCTCACCGGCACCGGC
>Ga0302347_1003741_pt1 | contig 13032 bp, 7 predicted proteins | sample PhyWR1_FD_202178 | JGI IMG/M metagenome (GOLD analysis project Ga0302347, IMG submission 202178) | Leaf surface microbial communities from wheat plants in UC Gill Tract Community Farm, Albany, California, United States - DLSL W.R1 (v2)... | ecosystem: Host-associated > Plants > Phyllosphere >...
AATCCATAAATGCTCTTTGCAGTGTCCATCCGGTAAGCATCAATAACGTTACAAATAACCTCGCTCAGCCAGCGATACGCAGCCTTCATACCCTACTACGATATGATCCAATATCCGAGTACCGACCATGTTGAGGGCATTCTTGAGGGTTGTGGTCAGCGTGCGATCTGCTTGGCTGGGCTCCGGGTCTCCAGAAGGATGGTTATGAACTAGGATCACGGCTGCTGCGTTGTGCTCCAGCGCGATCTTGACCACTTCCCGTGGGTACACGCTGGCACCTTCCAAGGTGCCTCTGAATAGCTCTCTGAAGCCAATAACCCGGTGCTTGGAGTCGAGCAGCAGCAAAGCAAAGACTTCATATTCGTGGTACTGCAGTAGTGTTTGCAGGTGGCTGAAGACCTGCTTGGGCTCAGTCAGTGCCCGGCCTTTAGACAGACGACTCATTGCCAGTTGTTGAGCCATCTGCAGGATGTCTGCTTCGGTGACCGGTGATTCCATGACATAGGTGCCGGATGCCTCTCCAGCCCGGAGTTTGTGATATTTCATGACGGTATTCCTGTGCGAATGCGGGGGGACGAGGCGCGCGGTTACTGGACGCTGGGTCTAGCGTGCCGGCTGGCTTGGGATTCCAGCTTTTGGGCCAGTGATGTTTTGGCAGGTGTTGCGGGTGGGGGTTCTTCGTGGCTGTGCACGGCCCCAGTGGCGGGAAAGAATTCCTCGACGATGACGCCGGTGTCTTCCTCACTGTCTTCAAATGCACCGTTGTTAAAACCCTGACGGGCGGCCTGATCCAAGGCTGTTTGGTCAAAGCCCGAGGCCTGCCGGGTTTCATCCAAGCGCTTGGCTTCCAGCAAGGCGTCTTCCATGCTCAGACCACTGCGTACCGTGATGTCCACGTAGAAGATCGGTGTACCATGGCTCTGCCGAGTGGACTTTCCACGCAGACGCAGCTCCAGCGGCAGACAGGCCAGGCGATTGCCGGAGATTGCTCTGAAGTACTGCAGACGTGCCGCCAGGGTGCGGATGCTGTTAAAACCGGTGGTACGAAAGACAAAACTGCCCAGCGGATCATCATCTCCAACCACCACGTTCAGTCGTCCGTAAGGCTTGCAGGTATTGCCTTGAGCCAGGGAACAGCCATCGGGTGAAGGACAGGGCAACGATTGGATGCCGTCCTTGGTCAAACGCTTGCAAGTCTCACCATTACCGACACACAGCGGCCGGCCGCTGTTACGGTCGAACAGGCTGTAGTCCGCCCGAAAGTTCAGGTCAGGCTCGTTGAACAGCAGCCGGATCGGAATACTGCGCAGCTTGCCGTCCTGGCCATTGCGCAGCTCCTCATTGAGTGGATGCAGCAGCCAGCCGTCGCGGCTCTGGACCTGCGAAGTAATGGTGAACTGATCGTCTTTCTCCGGCAGACGCTTGCCGTTCTTTTCGACGACCTTGCCGATGGAAATACGCCCGAGTATCGGAGGGGTAATGGCTAAGCCTTTGAGCATGGCGGTTCTCCTTGATCTGGAAATAAAAAAGCCACCGGGACCTAAACAGTCCGGGTGGCATGGGTGAGGGGGGATGATTCAGCCGATCAGGAAGCGGCGACTGCCAGTTTTGATCTTGGAGTAGCGGGCCTGCAGGTAGGGTTTGTCCTTGAACATCTGTTCGATATCCAAGCCGGTGCTGTCCTTGGACTTCTTCCAGCTGATATAGCCCTCGGCAAACTCTGCACGGGTGGCTGTGCCCATGGCCTGTTGCAGGACTTGCTTGAGCTGCGCCTCACGCGTTTCCTGCTGGGCAATGCTCTGGCGAACAGCCTTGAGCTCCAGGTAGATGGTGGCCAGCTCTGGGTGCTGACTAAAGTCCAGAGTCTGGCCGTTGTCCTCGGGGTAGATGCTGCGTAACGCCGCTTCCGCTGAGGCCGTACCATCGGCCGGTGGTGGGGTATCGCTGACCACGTAATCCCAGAACAGCCGCTCCAGATCAATCAGACGAGCAATCATCGACTCGTCCCGTTCGATGCGGTGAATCTCCAGGTGCTGGCCACCTAGCAGTACTGCGACATCCGCCGCCTGTTTGCCAGTTACGGCTAACTGATGCATGACCTGCAACTGCACATATTCGGGCACACCCTCCTTCCATAGGCGAGCGCCGTTGATGCCGGCGGTTTTGCATTCAAGGATCTGTACATCGTTGGCACCGATCACCTCGCGGTCAATGTTGGCCAGCATCCAGGGCAGTTTTGGATCGGGATGCTGCAGCACGGCATTGATTCGCCGCACTCGATTGCTACTGCGCTTGCTGTAATGCCAGGCGACGATGGGTTCGAGGACGTTGCCCCAGTACGCCGGACTCTCCTCGTCCTGAGGATCGATCTTGGGCAAGGATGCATCGCGTCCGGTTTTTTCCAGCCACAACTCCAACTGGGACTTATAAGGGTTGAGGCCGACAGCGGCGGCTGCATCCGAGCTGCCGATGCCGCCTTTACGTACCGCCAACCAATCTTCACGCGGCAGTTGTTTGGTGCCAACGAGGCGTAACGCTGGCTGGGTTTTTACGGTGGTTTTTGGCAGTGTTTGAGAGGTCATGAGTATTTCCTAATGCATAAAAAACGCCTGACCAGCAGCAAGCTGATCAGGCGTTTTAATAGGTGAGAGGAACGAGACGTACGAGCCTAAAGTAACCGCGAGTAACCCCACTAGGCGGCGAGCTGAAGGGCTGCGCTCAGGGCACGTTGTTTGATCGCAGCCCCTTGGCCGAACCAGGCCGAGTCCATGCGGTACTCATTACTCCGAGCCCGTCGTTCATGGTCGACGTACTCGGTGACGGCGTTGAGCAAGCCCCAGGCCGTTCCGCGAGATGATTCCAGCGTTGCGCCGCGACCTTGGCCTTCGTACAGTTCTTGGACTTTACGCAGCGCCCGTTCGTTGGGGAGGACTTCCGGCAACGTGCTGTGTGGGGAGACGTCACACAGTACGTTCATGAAAAACCCCATTGCCTCATGCCACTGCACTTTGCGTTCAGCCAAATTCCGCATCCGGTACATAAACTCATCCCATTGCGAAACGGCGATGCCCAACTGCTTTTTCACCACTTGCGGATCAAAGCGGGTGTTATGAGGCACTTTGATCGCACGGGTCGTACCATCAAGAGCGATGGTCAGGGTGTTGTTGCAGACCACCCGAACCGTGGTTGGCGTCGCTGTGGTGGCTAGGGTTCCATCGCAGGAGGTGGCCAATAATAGGTAGCCGTTTACCTGGTCATGGCCTTTCAATTCGGCCGTTTGTCCGGTACGTGCCAACGCCCAAAACTTGCGACCACCTTTCAGCACGCCCGCCGTTTCCAGCTCGTAGCCGGATACTTCAGTCAGATCTCGGTAGAACTCCAGGACCTCACGCGGTTGTACGATTTGGTACCGGTTGGACACGACGGAGAGCGGTGCCTTGGTATCGGAGCGGTAAAGCACTTTTTGTTCCGGGAACGAGTGGATGGTTCCCAATGGGCCGATGCTGTCAGCCTTGAAGTGAACTGGGCTTTCTTGAATCTTCCAATCCATGCCGGCTTCGCGTTGCCAGATTTCCAGCGGTTGCTTCTCGGAAAGGCGACTGCCCAGACCATGCCAGGGAGTAGCGCCGACGTAAGCCATTTGTTCGATCAGGTGTGCCATGGGAATGTTTCCTTGCGAATAAAGGGGAGACGGCGCCTTTTCAGTGAGGCACGACGCCTGTTCACAACGACTTAACGGTTGACGCTGAAGCTGTAACCGCACTCTAGGCAATGGAAGTTGTTCAGTACCTTGTCATCCATTTGTTCACCCAGCGTGGCGCCGGCAATCCCACCGGCGACCCCGCCGACCAGACCACCCAAAATCGCTCCAGCAATACTGCCAATAGTGATCCCGACCGGCCCACCGACCACACCGATTACCGCACCGGCTTCCGCCGCCGATAAGGCTCCGGCGGCTCCACTGGCTGCACCGCCGGCGACCCCAATTAATCCACCCGCTTGTTTACCGGTATTTTTCGTGACGACACGTCCAGAGTTGCAGCTAGGGCAGGGGGCATACATACGCAAATCCTCCAATGATGAGCGTGCTGAGCCAAAAGCAGGCACGCCAAATTCCCTGCCGCAGTCAATACGGTAGGGTGTTCATCGAGGTGATATAGGTTTGAAATTTTTTTGAACTGAATTCAGATCGAATTAGGGAGCGTCTTATCTCGAAAAAACTGTCTTGGAGCAAATGATTTGGTTTTTTCTAAGTCGAATCGCCCATGCCGATGAAGAATTTGGTATCACGCGACAACCTGTCTGCAGGTTGCGAAGACGGTGCACAAGTCTCAAAGCTCGGAATTCAGCCATACCGCGTTGGAATTGCCTGATGTGCTGAATCCCGAGCTGACCAAATAGCTTTTATACACCGTAATTAAACGAGCCAAGGGCTGGTTCAGCCTGGTCGAGGCCAGGCCGAGGGAAGGTGCCGTGAGTCACAATGTGCAGCGTATCGGCGGGCTGGCGCTGCAATTGCAGGCTGAGCTGGAGAAGCGTCAGCTAACCTGAGTGGGGGCGTTGAAGCAATTGTAACCGGCATACTGCGCTTCGGTAGTGACCTTGGCCGCCAGCCATGGTCGAGCTCACTGCTTGTACGGTAATGGTGAAGTTGGCTTGAGGGCCGGCGGTAGTAACTACATGCATGAAGGTTAGGTAGGTTTTCATGGGGGCAGGCTCAAATGAGTGGTGATGAACCCCGTGGACTGTCAACAAACAGCACAGATTTTACGCCTTTTAGTTTCTTTCTTACTGTCGTCTCAGCAGAAACGGTTGGGTATGTGCGTGAGTAGTTGACCTGTGCAAACCCCCAGCATTTGCTCTCCTCCTTGGGCAACCTATGCTCGGCTCCTGTGGATGGTTGTGTTGACCTTCTTCGGGCTGGTGGCGTGTAACCATATCGTTTTAAAGTGATGGCCTTTTGCTGCTCTGTACCACAGAGCTGCGTATTCAGATCTGAGGGTGGCGTATGCAGGATGCGGACTCGTTGAAGCCTGGCTTCATGATTATTCACGGCAATCGCTTGGACGATTTGCGTGAGCTAGCGGTGAGCTGGATGCAGCGCTACCCGTTGGCCCCGCTGGAAAACGAAGTCGTGCTGGTGCACAGCAACGGCATTGCTCAATGGTTGAAGCTGGCGCTGGCTGAAGATCCTGATAACGGTGGCTGCGGTATCGCAGCAGCGTTGGATGTGCAACTTCCTGCGCGTTTCCTTTGGCAGGCCTACAGGTCTGTATTGGGGACCGAGACGACACCAGAGTCCTCCCCGCTGGACAAGGCGGCACTGAGTTGGCGACTCATGCGCTTGCTGCCCCAATTGCTAAGTAAAACCAATTTCAGCAGTTTGCGGCGATTCCTTCAGGAGGATGACGATCAGCGCAAACTCTATCAACTCTCCGAGCGGCTGGCTGACTTGTTTGATCAGTACCAGGTCTATCGCGCCGACTGGTTGGAGGACTGGGCAGCCGGGCGTGATCAGCTAAAGCACATCAAAGGCGGTGTGAAACCGTTAGATCCCGACAACCTTTGGCAGGCGGAGCTGTGGCGTGAAGTATTGGCGGATGTTGGCGAGGGCGCTCTTGAGCAGAGCCGTGCCGGTGTTCACAAGCGTTTTGTCGCACGCCTGCGTGAAGCAGGGCAGGCCCCGAATGGTTTACCTCGGCGTGTGGTGGTGTTTGGCATTTCATCTATGCCAGCACAGGTTCTGGAAGCCCTGGCGATACTCTCGCGCTACAGCCAGGTGTTGCTGTGTGTGCACAACCCTTGTCGCCATCACTGGGGCGATATCGTCGCTGACAAAGACTTGTTGGGCCATGCCTATCGCCGTCAGCCAAACAGAAGTGCCTCCATGGCGACGAGCCAACATGGTCAGCCTTTGCTCGCCGCGTGGGGTAAGCAAGGTCGCGACTACATCAATTTGCTCGACCACTATGACGAGCCGGCGAGTTATCGACACCTTTTCGAGAGCCTAAACGGCGGGCGTATCGATCTGTTCAATGACGAGCCACCTTCCAGCCTGCTGGGCCAATTGCAAAGCGACATTCTTGAATTGCGTCCTTTGGCTGAAACCCGCGAAGTATGGGACCCTGTCGATGTTGCACAGGATCGCTCGGTACGCTTTCACGTGGTCCATAGTGCGCAGCGTGAAGTGGAAGTGCTGCATGATCAGTTGCTCGCCCGCTTCAGTGCCGATTCCCAGCTAAGCCCGCGGGATGTGATTGTGATGGTGCCGGACATTAACGCGTATGCGCCGCATATCGAGGCCGTGTTCGGCCAGGTGCCGCGTCATGATCCTCGATATCTGCCGTTTACCTTGGCCGACCAGGGACAGCGTGGGCGCCAGCCATTGCTGATCGCCCTCGAACACTTGCTCAAACTGCCCCATAGCCGTTTTGCCGTCAGCGATATTCTCGACCTGCTGGACGTGCCGGCGCTGCGGGCACGGTTCGGCATCAAGGAAGCGGATGTGCCGATCCTGCAGCGCTGGATCGACGGTGCCGGCGTGCGCTGGGGACTCGATGCGCAACAGCGCGAGAGCCTGGACATGCCCGCGGGTCTGGAGCAAAACACTTGGCGCTTTGGTATGCGCCGCATGCTGTTGGGCTACGCGGCCGGCCAAGGGCCTGAACTGAATGGAATCGAGCCCTATGACGAGGTTTCCGGCCTGGAAGCCGCACTGGCGGGGCCTCTGTTGACCTTGCTCGATCAACTGGAAATTGCCCGGGAGGACCTGCAGCAGCCGGCCACGCCGGTACTCTGGGTCGAGCGCCTGCAATCGCTGTTGAAGGTGTTCTTCCGCCCGGTGGGGGATGCCGAAGAGTTGCTGGTCAACCAATTGCTCAAGCTGCTCGATGACTGGCTGTGCACTTGCGAGTCCGCGCAGTTCGCCGAGCCCTCGCCGTTAAGCGTGATGCATGAAACCTGGCTTTCCGGCATAGAGGAGGGCGGCTTGTCGCAGCGATTTCTCGCCGGTGCAGTGAACTTCTGCACGCTGATGCCTATGCGTGCGATCCCGTTCAAAGTGGTGTGCCTGCTGGGCATGAACGATGGTGACTACCCGCGTCAACAGTCGCCTGTCGACTTTGACCTGATGCGCAACGATTACCGCCCCGGTGACCGCTCCCGCCGTGAAGATGACCGCTACCTGTTGCTGGAGGCGCTGTTGTCGGCCCGAGAGCAGCTTTACGTCAGCTGGGTTGGCCGCAACATCCGCGACAATAGCGAGCGCGTGCCCTCGGTGCTGATCGGTCAGCTGCGTGATCATCTGGCCAGTGGCTGGCGATCGGCGTCGCCTGGGTCGCTGCTGCATGCCTTGACCCAGGAACATCCGCTACAGCCTTTCAGCGCGGCCTACTTTGCCGACCAGCCCGGGCCTGATGGACTGTTTACCTATTCCCATGAGTGGCGTGAGGTGCATGAGTCGCGGGCAGAGGAACTCTCGGTCGACGTATTGCCAAAGCTCGCGCAAGACACGCCATTGACCCTGCGCCAACTGGCTGGGTTTGTACGCGACCCCGTGGGGGCATTCTTCCAGCAGCGGCTCAAGGTCAATTTCGACAATGACGAATTGACCAGCCGCGACGACGAAACCTTTCAGCTCGACGGCCTTGAGAACTGGCAACACCAGGACCGACTCAGTCAGGCGCTCAAGCGTTGGGTAGAAGAGGACTACCGACCTGAGGACGCGGTGGCCGAGCTTGATCTGCATGTGCAGCGTTTACAGCGTGAAGGCAAGTTGCCGCTGGGCGGCTTCGGCACGTTGAGCGCATCTGCATTGGCCGAGCCACTGCCAGACATGCTGGAGCGTTATCACGCGCAGTTGCAGGCGTGGCCGGAAATCGAGGAGGGCCAGACCGCCGCAACGATCGCGGCGCACGAACCGACCCCGGGATTGAGTGACTGGCTGGGTGGCATTCGCCGCAATGCCCAAGGTGAGCGAGCCTACTTGCAGCTGGACAGCAAGAAGCTATGCAACGACGACAGTTGGCGCTGGCACAACCTGGTTCGTCCCTGGGTGCGCCATCTGGCATTGCAACTGAGTGAACCGGGCTGCACCACGATTCTGGTCAGCTTGAACGGGAACGTAGTGTTCCAGCCAATGCCGGCGCAACATGCGCAGGAACAGTTGCAGTCGCTGCTCGACGCGTGGGTGGCGGGTATGCGTGAGCCGCTGCCGGTCGCCTGCAAAAGCGCATTCGCCTGGCTCGAGGAAGTGGGGGAAGGCGGGGAAGACAACGACGCGACTTCCGAGAAAGCCCGCGAGACTTTCGAGGGGGGCTACATGCGCACTGGAGAGGCGGACAGCTCTTTCGCCTTGCGCCGTGCCTACGCTGACTTCGATCAGCTGTGCGCCTCCGGTCATTTCGCCTCATGGGCCACGCGCCTGTATGGCGGACTGTTCAATCATCTTTCTTCGAGCTGCGCAGGGAGCGACCAATGAAACCGCTGAATCTCAACCCCCTCGACTTTCCCTTGCATGGCAGCCGATTGATCGAAGCGAGTGCCGGTACTGGAAAAACCTTCACCATCGCCTTGTTGTACGTGCGTCTTGTGCTTGGTCATGGAGGTGAAGCCGCCTTCAAGGACCTGCTGACACCACCGCAGATTCTGGTCGTAACCTTCACTGATGCCGCGACTCAAGAACTGCGCGACCGTATTCGTGCGCGTTTGACCGAAGCGGCACAGTGCTTTCTGGAACCTGAGCGCGAACACGACAAGCTGCTGCAGCAACTGCGCGCCGAGTACCCGCCGCAGGAATGGCCCGATTGCGCCCGCCGGCTGCAACTGGCGGGTGAGTGGATGGATGAAGCGGCGGTCTCGACCATCCATGGCTGGTGCTATCGGATGTTGCGTGAGCATGCCTTCGACAGTGGCAGCCTGTTCACCCAGACACTGGAAACCGATCAGAGCGAATTGCTGGCCGAGGTGGTCAGGGATTATTGGCGTCGGCATTTCTATGAGTTACCGGTGGAGCAGGCCCGAGCCATCAGTGATTGTTTCAAAAGCCCACAGGACCTGGGGGATGCACTCGGTTCGTTGCTGACGCGACGGGATGCGACCTATCAATACAAAACCCAGCCCCTTGAAACCCCTGGCTCGTTGCAGGCGTTACTTCAAGAACCGGGTGAATGGTACGGAACAGTCGGCGAACTGGAGCGTGACGCTCGCAAGCTTTGGCTTGAGCATCAGAACGAACTTGAGGAGGTGTTGCGCAGCATTCGTCCTCACATGAGTGGCAATACCTACAGAAAAATCAAACAGGATGACGTCTTCAACGGTCTCCTGAACAAACTGGCGCAGTGGTCCAGGGGGCAACCGGCACCGCACAATGTGCACGCCTTCGGTCAGACAGGCATAACACTGAATGGAAAGGCCGTGGCACCTGAGCATCAGGCGTTCAAGGCGATTGATCTGTGGATCGAACAGCGCGACGCCAAAGTTGATATCCGCGCTCAACTGCTGCTGCACGCCTTGCATGAAGTGCACGAGCGTTTTGATGAAGAAAAGCGCCGTCGCGCCGAAATCGGCTTCGACGACTTGCTCAATCGACTTGACCAGGCCTTGCAAGGCCCGTCGGGCCCTCGTCTGGCTGAGACCATTCGCAAGCAGTACCCGGTCGCCTTGATCGATGAATTCCAGGACACCGATCCGGTTCAATACCGGATCTTCGAAACCATTTACCGAATTCCCGACAACCTGAGTGACTGCGGCCTGTTCATGATCGGAGACCCGAAACAGGCGATCTATTCCTTCCGTGGTGCGGACATCTACACCTACCTCCAGGCGCGCGAGGCGACGGCTGGCCGGCATTACACACTGGGGACCAACTATCGTTCCACCAAGGCGATGGTCGACGCGGCCAACCACTGCTTCCGATACGCCGAAGCCCAGCCTCGGGGCGCGTTTCGGTTTGCCACAGAAGATCAGGGCAACCCGGTGCCGTTCAACACCGTCCAGGCCAATGGGCGTGACGATGTGTTGCAGATCAAGGGTGCGGATCAACCTGCCTTGACATTCTGGCAGCTGGAAACCGAGGGTGTGGTCAATAACGCCACCTACTTGCGTAACGCAGCTGAAGCTTCGGCATCGGCGATTCAGGCTTGGCTTGATCCCGCTGCAACCGAGCGTTCCGGTTTGCTGAAAGGCAATGGTGAATTCGTCGCCTTGCGGCCCGCCGATATCGCCATTCTGGTGCGCAATCGCAAGGAGGCCGAAGCCATACGCAAAGCCCTGGCGCATCGGCAACTGGCCAGCGTCTATCTCTCCGACAGGGACTCGGTCTTCGAAAGCGAAGAGGCCAAAGACCTTCTGTATATCCTGCGGGCGTGCGCTCAACCCACCAGCGATCGGCTGGTGCGTGCTGCAATGGCGACCCTCAGCGTCGGGCTGTCATGGCAGAACCTGGAGCAATTGAACCAGGATGAATTGTTCTGGGAGCAACAGGTCCTGCTGTTCAGGGATTTTCGTGTGTTGTGGCAGCAACAAGGCGTGCTGCCGATGCTGCGCAAGCTGCTTGCCACGTTCAAGGTACCGGCCCGTTTGCTTCTGGAAGAACAGGGCGAGCGCCGCTTGACCAACCTGTTGCATCTGGCCGAATGGTTGCAACGCAGCGCCGCCGAACTCGATGGCGAACATGCGTTGATCCGCCACCTCGCCGAGCAGGTCGATGGCCAGAGCGAAGAAGAAATTCTGCGGCTGGAAAGCGATTCAGACCTGATCAAGGTCATCACCGTGCACAAGTCCAAGGGCCTGGAATACCCATTGGTGCTGCTGCCATTTGCCTGTAGCGCCAGGGCGATCGATGGCCGAAGCACAACACCGCCTATGTTCCACGACGACAAGGGTCTGGTGATCGAGCTGATCAAGGGTGATCTGGCCAAACCGGCACAGGCGCTTGCCAACGATGAGCGCATGGGCGAAGAGATGCGCCTGCTCTACGTTGCCCTGACGCGAGCCCGTTACGCCACCTGGATCTGTGTGGCGCCTCAGGGCTCCAGGGCAGGAGGCACATCGACGGATCTGCACAAGGCCGGATTGGGCTACATGCTGGCGGGTGAGAAGCCGATCGCAGCGGCGCAACTGCCTGGCGTGGTCGAGGGCTTGGCTAGCGGCTGCACGGACATTGCGGTGTGCGCAGCGCCGGTGCCGTCCGACGATGTGCATGCGGCACCAGCGCCACCGCCGGTGGGGCCGGCATTGCGACCCTTACACAAGCTAGCGGCAAACTGGTGGATTGCCAGTTACTCCGCCTTGGCCATTGCTGACGGCAATGTCCTGATGGGGGCAGAACCGGGTGTCAGTCTTGAGCCTGCGACCGCGCTGGAAGCCAATTTGCAGGAACAAGACGAAGCTGAGGCCTTGCCTGCAGGGGCCGGGATTCACGGTTTTCCTCGAGGGGCGGGCCCGGGCACCTTTTTGCACGGATTATTCGAATGGGCCGGCCGCGAAGGCTTCGCCAAGGCTGCTGGTAATCCTGAAGCCCTGCATAACACCGTTGCCCGGCGCTGTAATCTGCGCGATTGGGAGACCTGGATCGAGCCTCTGTCCGATTGGCTGGGCAGCTATCTGAATGCGCCACTGCGATTCAACGGTACCCAGTGCAAACTATCGACCCTCAGCACCTATCAGGTAGAGATGGAGTTTTGGTTTTCCAGTCGCGCGGTGAACGTTCAGCGCCTTGATGCACTGGTGCGGCAATACACGTTGGGTGGTGCACCGCGTCCCGTACTGGCCGCCAATGAGTTGAACGGCATGTTCAAAGGCTTCATCGACCTGACGTTTGAATATCAAGGTCGCTACTACGTAGCGGACTACAAATCTAACTGGTTGGGCAGCAACGATCAGGCCTACGACGACGAGGCGATGGTCGCGACGATGCTGGACAAGCGTTACGACCTGCAGCTGTGCCTGTATCTGCTGGCCTTGCATCGCCAGCTCAAGCTGCGTCTTCCTGGTTATGACTATGAACAGCACATGGGCGGGGCGTTGTATCTGTTCTTCCGTGGCCACCAGGCACCGACTCAAGGGGTTCATTTCGAAAGGCCACCGCGGCAATTGATTGAACAGCTGGACCAACTCTTCATGGGGCAACACGCGGAGGCCAGCGTATGAGCCAAACCCTTAAACAACTCAGCAATAGCCAGCGCAACGTCGACCAGCCGGCGGTGTTCATAGGTGATGCCAGCGTCACGGAGCTGCTGCATCAACTCGACAATTGGGTGAACCGAGGCTGGTTGCGCGCACTGGATCGCTCATTCGCCACCTTCATACTTGAACAGGATCCCCAGGCCCAGGCCAGTGTGTTGCTGGCCGCCGCGATGACCAGTCATCAACTGGGTCGCGGGCATTCCTGCCTGGATCTGGTTGCTACCCTGCAAGCGCCTGACTTTGTGTTGTCGTTACCTCCTGAAGGGGAGGAGGGTGGCCAATTACCGTCGCAATGGTTGCTGGGCCTGCATGTCGCGCAATGGCGCCGGGCGTTGTGCTTGAGCACGATGGTGGAGGAACGGGACGAGCCGCAGCGATTCCCGGAGCGGCCGCTGGTGTTGACCGGACAGCGTCTGTACCTGCGTCGTTACTGGAACTATGAGCGCAGCATTGCCCAGGCGCTGAGCGCCCGTTTGAGCGTGGACGCGGTAACACCGGAGAAACTTTCCAGTCGGCTCGATGCCTTGTTCCCTGACACCTTCGAAGTTAACGGTGAAGTCCGTAGCGACTGGCAAAAAATTGCCTGTGCGCTGGCGGCACGAGGTAACTTCAGCGTCATCACCGGCGGCCCCGGCACCGGCAAGACCACCTCGGTCGTGCGCTTGCTGGGGCTGTTGCAAACACCGGCCGTGGAGGAAGGGAAGCCGCTGCGAATTCGTCTCGCCGCCCCCACCGGCAAGGCAGCAGCACGCTTGTCCGAGTCCATTGGCAAGGCCGTCCGTGAGCTGCCGGTCAGCGCCCCGGTGCAGGAGGCGATCCCGACGGATGTTTCCACATTGCACCGTC
>Ga0302347_1003742_pt1 | contig 13031 bp, 7 predicted proteins | sample PhyWR1_FD_202178 | JGI IMG/M metagenome (GOLD analysis project Ga0302347, IMG submission 202178) | Leaf surface microbial communities from wheat plants in UC Gill Tract Community Farm, Albany, California, United States - DLSL W.R1 (v2)... | ecosystem: Host-associated > Plants > Phyllosphere >...
CAGAGGTTTCTATATATCTTTTTGAAAAAAAATTACAACAGAGTCTCTGCGGATAGTTCCGGCATCTTACAAGACATCATGTTGCAAACTTTAAATTTCATTTGTTCTGTTATTTTAACGAGGCAAATGTGCGAACTATTTTTTAATCGACCAAAGAAAAACTTGAATATTTTCTATTATCCTATCAAAATACTATACTTCTGTTAAATTTCTGCTATAAAAAATAAAAAAAGTTGAACTTTAATTTGCAAATCAAAATGGTTTTATACCTTTGCACCCGAATATAGAGGAAAAATTTGAACTGATTGCAACCTCTTCATAATGAAATGATTCGTTATGAATGCTGAAAGATTCATTTCAGTAGTAAAAAATGCTAAAGCAGAAACTCTCCTTTAGCCCTTTTTAGCAATTATTTTCCTCGCTTAATTTTAAATTTAATACATTATTATGGCTTATTTATTTACGTCAGAATCTGTTAGTGAAGGGCATCCAGACAAAGTTGCAGATCAAATTTCGGATGCATTAATTGACAACTTTTTGGCATTTGATGCTGACTCAAAAGTAGCATGTGAAACTTTAGTTACAACAGGTCAGGTAATTTTGGCCGGTGAAGTAAAATCAAATACTTATCTTGATGTTCAGCAAATTGCACGCGAAGTAATCCGTAAAATCGGATATACTAAAAGCGAGTATATGTTTGAAGCAAATTCTTGTGGAATTCTTTCAGCAATTCACGAACAATCTGCTGATATTAATCAGGGAGTTGACAGAGCTAAGCCAGAAGAGCAAGGAGCAGGAGATCAGGGAATGATGTTTGGTTACGCTACAAACGAAACTGAAAACTTCATGCCATTGGCTCTTGATTTATCTCATAAATTATTACAAGAATTAGCTATTTTAAGACGTGAAAACAAAGAAATCACTTATTTACGTCCGGATGCTAAATCTCAGGTAACTTTAGAATATAGCGACGATAACAAACCAACTCGTATTGATGCAATTGTAATTTCTACTCAACACGATGATTTTGATGAAGAAGCTGCAATGTTGGCTAAAATCAAAAAGGATATTATCGAAATTCTTATTCCTAGAATTATCGCTAAAAACCCAGAACACGCTCATTTATTCAACGATAAAATCAACTACCATATTAACCCAACAGGAAAATTCGTTATTGGAGGTCCTCACGGAGATACTGGTTTAACAGGAAGAAAAATTATTGTTGATACTTACGGTGGAAAAGGTGCTCACGGTGGTGGTGCATTCTCTGGAAAAGACCCAAGTAAAGTAGACCGAAGTGCTGCTTATGCTACACGTCATATCGCTAAAAACTTAGTTGCTGCGGGTGTTGCTGACGAAATCTTAGTTCAGGTTTCTTATGCTATTGGAGTTGCTGAACCAATGGGAATTTTCATTGAAACTTACGGAACTTCTAAAGTTAACTTAACTAACGGTGAAATCGCTAAAAAAGTAGAAGCTATCTTCGATATGCGTCCTTACTTTATCGAACAACGTTTGAAATTAAGAAATCCTATCTATAGTGAAACTGCTGCTTACGGACACATGGGGCGTAAACCTGAAACGGTTACTAAAACTTTCTCTGCTCCTGGTGGAAACGAAAAAACAGTTACTGTTGAATTGTTTACATGGGAAAAACTTGATTTTGTTGACCAGGTTAAAGCTGCATTTGGATTATAATATATTCGAATCTTTTATATAAAAAAGGCTGTCTAATTATTTTTAGACAGCCTTTTATTTTTTATAGGTCCGTTAATTGAACGCGGATGGCATGTATTCACTATCGCGAAAACGCAGATTTAAACGGATTTTTTTCTTGGTTTATTTTAATTATTATTGATTATTTGTAACCTGAAAATCATACAAAATAAAAGGCTCGCTAAAAACTTAGAGAGCCTTTTAATATACAGTAAATTGATTGTGATTAAAAAAAATCGGTTTAAATCTGCGTCTTTACGAAGTAAACCCGTGTCATCCACGTCTTAATTTCAATCCAAATAAAAATAAATCTTTTAGCGTTCCAATTGTACGTTTGGTAATGTTTTAGGACGATTAGCATCGTTTGATAAAATCCAACCTGTGCGGTACATCCATTCTGTCATTTTACGCAGTTTTACGTAATCAATGTTTTCAGATTCATCCATTGGCGTGTGGTATTGACTGTGCAGAACGCTTGTAAAGAACACTGAAGGAATTCCTCTTCTTGCATAAGGAAGGTGATCTGAACGGAAATAAAAATATTCCGGATGTTCTGGTCTGTCCCAAAGTTTATCCAGGTCAAATTTCGGACCTTCGTCATTTGCTTTTTTAGCTATCGCTACTAGATCTGAAGAATTTTCGTGTGGAGAACTAGATCCTAATAATGCTGCCTGATTTACATCGTTTCTTCCAATCATATCACCATTTAAAACAGCAACAATATCTTTTTCAGGAACTGTAGGATGTGCAGCATACCATCTTGAACCTAACAATCCGCGTTCTTCAGAACCGTGAAATACAAATAAAGCAGTTCTTTTTCCCGGTTGCTTTTTGTAAGCTCTTGCAATGGCCAACATCGCCACACAAGTACTTGCGTTATCATCGGCTCCGTTATAAATAGAATCCTGACCGTATTTTTGACGTACACCATCATGATCCTGATGTCCGCTAAAAAGTACGTATTCATTTTTCAATTTAGCATCTGTTCCTGCTATTGTTCCAACAATATTTACAGATGGATATTTATAGCTTTCAGAAACTACTTCTGTAGATAAAATATCTTTAGTAGTTTTTAAATATTCTAATTGATCTCCGTGCACCCAAAAAACGGGCATTGTTGCTCCAATTTTATCGCGGAAACCTTCAATTCCATAAATTCCTCTTGTCATTTGTGGTTCAACCTGAGACCAGCTTTGCTCAGCTAATTCGTCAGCAACCATAATAAGTGCAACTGCACCTTTTTTAACGACAAGATCATAATATTTGTTTCTAACCAAACCTGGATAACGTCTGTCAAAAAGCGAAATATCATCAGCAATTCCTTCTTTAGAAGCTAATAAAACAACTGCTTTTCCTTTTACATCTGCCTTTTCAATTTCTTCTTTTGTTGCAGCTCCCAAATATACCAGTGAACCTTCAACTTTTATGTTTGTTGTTTCTGCTACGAGAACTTCTTTCCATAATTTGTATTCTTTTTTACCAATTCTGAATTTTGTATTATCAGTAACCTGATGTCTGTACATATCAAAAAACTGGAAATAAGTTCCGTCGTCTCCTGCCGGAGCCATTCCTGCTTCTTTGGCTTTATTAGCCAGCCACATTGATACTTTTAATTCGTCTAAAGTTCCTGCCTCACGACCATTAAAGTGATCACCAGCCATTTGATACATATCTGTTCGAAGATCTTTGTCTGTAATTGCCGAAACTAATGGTTTTTTAACTGCCTGCGAAAAAACAACTCCACTGTAAGCAATTAAAATAAGGATTAATTTATTTTTCATACATTTTAATTTAATACTCCAAACTTACTAATTTATCGACAAAAAACACTTTTAACTGACCAAAAGTTGACTTAAAAGGTAGAATTAAAAAACCCGACAGGTTCTAAAAACTTGTCGGGTCTGTTTTGTGTTATTTAAAAATTAATATGTTCCGTTTTGCATTTTGGTTAAGGTTTCGCGAATCTCTTCTGCTGTTACATCTTCAACCGTTTTATTTAAGTATTTAACGGCCAAAGTTTGGGTTTCAATTGCCTTTTGTTTTTGTCCGTCTTTATAATACAATTGTGCCAAAGTATCTAAATAATAAGGATTGTTTTTGGTCACAACCAAACTGTATTCAGACCATTTAATGGCTTCTTTTAAAAAGGAAGAATTACCAGGTTTTAAAACTACAGTCCACGCTGCTGAATTACATAAATTAGAATGATATTCTTTGAACATATTCCATCCGTCATAAGAATAACTTGATGTTGCATCTAAAGTAGAATAAGTAGCATCTAATTTTTCGATTGGACTTCCTGATGCAAGATTAGTATCAAAATAAGTACTGAACTCTTTAAGGAAAGTTACGTTAGAACCATCATTATCTTCGACTTCGCCTAAATAACCGAAATAATTTCTATAGGCTTCAAAATTTCCTTTTCCTGATGCAATTATTTTTTTGTATACCGAATTTATTTTGTCTTTATTACTCTCTCCCGAAACTCCTTCCTGAGCAGTGTACAGATTTTCTTGTAGTGCATTTGAAATTTCTGAAATTACATTTCCCAGAGTATGTATTTCTCCTTCTTTATTATTGAATTCGGCGCGATTATTTTCGATTTCTGCTGAATGTTTTAGTAAATAATCGATCGATAAAAAATCAGTATCATTTAAAACACGATCTTCGTTAAAAAGCTGTTTTGTAAATCCCTGATTCTTGATTTCTTTTACAATTGTTTCTACTAAATAGAGATTTGGTTTTGTATCTTTTTGATGTGCTTCGATTAGTTTTTTCCAACTTTGTGCCACTTCTTTTTTATCTACAGCAACTTTTGTTACTACAAATTCTTTTGAGTTTGGGTCGTTTAATGCATAATCTGAATCATAATCATAAGATGTTTCTAATAAGGCAGCTTTATTAAATGCTTTAATTAAATCGGCATCTGTTGCTTTTTTGTTTTTTAAAACCTGATCAAATGCAACAAAAGCATCTGCTTTTAAAAGCTTGCGATAAAAATCTCCATAATAGCTAAATTGATATTGCTGAGCTGCTAAATCTGATTTTGCAATTGCCAATAAGTCTCCTTTTCCGTTTAAAACGAATACGCTCGGATCATTGGTAATTTTATTGTTTTTCAGCCATTTTTTGTCATCGGCTCCAGCCAAATAATAATTAAAAACGTCATAAAGCGCATTATATCCGTCATACATATTATATCCGGCCTGAGTTTCCTGATCTTTTATAAAAGTGTCAAAAGTTTGTTTTGCCGATTTATTTTTATTGTCAAGCGAAACAACCAAAAATTTGTTATTTGATTCTTTAGTCGCTTTGAGCGCGTTGTTTAAGTTATTTTCGATTTTTAATTTAAAATCATATTGAGCCGGAACTGCCGGCGGAGCAATTCCATAATCAACAACTGCTGCGGCGCTGTCTACAATTACTTCATTTCCAAAATCCTCATTTAATAGAGTATGTTCTTTTCCCGGATAAGTCCAATTTGAAACAGCTTGTTTTTCAAGAGGAATCACTTTTGAAGTTTTTGCCGGTTGTGCATTTTTTTCATTAATAAATACCAAAGGATTTTTTCCGGACTGCTCAGATATTTTTAATTCATTGTTGGCACGATCAAAGAAACCACTAATTTGCAAATCTCCCAAAACAGCTAATTCATAACTAATGGTGATTCCCGAAACATCTTTTGGCAACGCATATTTAAAAACGCTACTTGGGCTATAATAATCTTCGTAAACCAAATACAAATAATCTGCTTTTTCGATTTCAAATTCCAGATTAGTCTGAATCCATTCCGGATCTTGTTGCGTTCTAATGTCAGAAAGTCTTCGATATTTAATTTCTTCTTTGCCTTTTTGTGTTCCAATGTAAAAAGAATAATAAGAAGGATCCAGAAACTTCACTTTTATACTTTTAGCTTTTTTATCATTTTCAAAAGCAAGATCAAAACTATTCTCTGATTTTTCTTTAGCAGAAAACAACAATGAATCTCCTTTTATCTCATAATTACCGGAATAAAAAACTAATTCATATTTATTATCATCTAATAAATTCAGTTTGATTTTTTGACCTTTGTTGGTAGACAAATAAGTTCCTTTTTCAATGGTTTTTGTTTGAGAAAAAGAAGAAAATATTACACAAAAAAACAATGAGAAACTCCATATAAAATTACGCATGCTTAAAATTTAAGTTATTAATATCATGCGTAAAGATACCGTATTCTTAGCGAAATCAAGTATTAAAAAACAAATTTTGTACTTAAAATACTATAAATTATATTTCATCGAAAAGATGATGTAGCGAGGCTGTACCGTGTATTGAGAAACTCTGGTTGAAAATTGCGAAAAGCTGTCATCGTTAAGATAAGTCGTGTTCAAAAGATTGGTTGCTGAGACTTTATACTCCCATTTGCTGTCCTTTTTTTGATAAATCAAACTGGCACTTAAGAAATCATATTCGTTATCAACCGATTTATTTCCGTTATAATAATGGTAGAATTCATATTCAGAAACAAATGAAAAACTTTTCCAGAAAAAATAATCTAATCTTGCGAATGGTTTATCAGTATAAAATGTCGAACCACTATATTTATTGATTAAGGCATTGTACCCCAACTCTATATTGGGTAAATTTTTATAATTTGTCGAAGCTCTTACGGTATAACTTTGGCTAAAACTTTCTGTTGTTGCCAAAACGCTATTTTGAATATTGTTGAATTTTGACCAATTGAAAGTCGCATTTACAGAAGCTTTATAATTCTTTAAAAACGAACGCCCATAATTTCCCATTCCGGTAAAAGTTTCATCTGCCAGATTTGAGTTATAAGGAGTTGATGATTGATTAATTCCTGTAAAGTCTGCCTGTGTTTTAATAGCGTCTACCTTTTTAGTATAGGTTGCATTGGCAAAAATATTCTCAAAATTGAACATATTGTATTTGAAATAACGCAGCGAATGAACTTGTGAAGTTGCATTTTCAAGGAAACGATTTCCTCTAAACAAACTACTGTAATCTGATAAAACATAACCCGCCGCTAACTGGTTTATATCTGTAAAATCATTTGATAATGAAAAATTATAGGTTAGCGTTTCTGCTTTTTTGATTTGGTACAAAGCAAAGAAATCAGGCAGGACTTTTATGAAACTTTGAGAATAATTTGTTCCTAACTGCGTGTTTGTCATTTGGTAAGAATGTACACTTACTCCTGGTGTAAAAGTAAATTTACCTGTCAAAAATTTATAATGCAATCCTAAGAATACATCATTAAAATTATAATAGACATCATTATTATTTTCTGTTGTATTCAGGTCATTTCTGTCTCCGTTATCAAGAATCTGGAAAATATGAGAATTGAAATTTTGATATGAATAGGTGTTTCCTACCGTAATATTGATGTTACTTTTTGGAGTTACCATATAATAGTAATCCAGTTTTGCATCGAGTTTGTTGGTTTTTACAAAACGATCCTGATTCAGATCATTTCGGTTTTGTCCTGAAACATAACCCGAAAAATCAAAAGGCTGTGATCTTAAATTGGCATTATAAAACGGATTTTCGTCCTGATATAAATGCTGCATTTCAAAAGCAAAAATATTTTTATCGCTTTGTGTATAATACAAACTCAAATTCTGATTGATCGAAGTTGGATCTTGTTTTTTTCCCGTTAAAATTGTTTCAACTGCCGAAACATTGTTTACAACTGATTCACGCAATAAATCTGTGTCTTCATCTTGCTTGGATATTTTGGTTAAAATATCATAATCAAACTGAAATTTATCGCTTGGTTTATAGGTCGAACTCAGTTTAAAAAGACCCAAATTATTTTTCTGATGCGTCAATTCATCTCTTTTTTGCTGATCTCCAGAATCTAAAATCGTGGTTTGAGATTTGGTCTCCAGATCTGTTTTTGAAGATGACAGAATTCCGAAACCACTTATATTCCATGCCTTATTTACTGAATAAGCGAAGTTTGTAGCTCCAAATTTGGTTTCGATTTCTTTTGCACGATTATTTCTCAAAAGCGAAATTCCTAAATCATTTGACGAAACATTAAAGTTGCTTCCGCCTTTCTTCATCATATTTCTAAATCCTCCCGTAAACTTGAAATAATCCTGAGCCGTAAGTGGCAATTCGCCAATATTATTAAAATTGGTGATTAAATTAATACTGTATTTTGGACTGTAATAAAATAATTTAGGATTAATGATATAGCGGCTGTCGAGTTCTCCAACTCCTGTTCCGGCGGTAACATCTCCAAACCAAAAGTTCTTTTTACCGTCTTTTAGCTTAATGTTCATGGCTACATTTTCCTGATCGTTTTCAAGACCTTTTAGTGCGCTTACTTCGTTGTAATTTCTTAGAACCTGAATTTTATCAATGGCATCTGCAGGAATATTTTTAACGCCCAATTTTGTATCTCCGTCAAAAAAGTCTTTTCCTTCAACCATTAATTTACTCACTTTTTTTCCTTCAACTTCAATTTGTCCATCGGCATTCACCTCAACTCCCGGAAGCTTTTTCAAAACGTCTTCTAGTTTTCGTTCTGTTCCGGATTTAAAAGAATCTGCGTTATAAACAATCGTATCGCCTTTTATAGAAACAGGCATTTCGCGAACAATTTCGACTCCTTCCAGTTCTATTCCTGCACCATCCATAACAATATTTTGAACGATATTTTGAGCAGTTGTTGAAACTGAAATCTCTTTCGATTTCATTCCCAGATAACTTACTTTAATTGTATAAGAAGTATTTGGTTTTAAAGTCAGCTGAAATTTCCCTTTATCATTGGTAATTCCGTAAGAATCCATCGCTTTTGTGCCGTTATTTATAGCCATAATATTGGCCATTTCTAAATGATTTTTCTGTTCATCCTGAATAAAACCATCAAAACGAACACTTTGTGCAAAGCTTATGGAAGTAAGTAAAAAGAAGGCGAAAACGAATATATTTTTCATTGAAAAAAGCTAAAAATGAAACCTTAAATTATCTTCTAATCATTACCGGACCGCCACCAGGACCGCCTTGACGATTTTGGTTCATTTCTCTAAACTCTTCCATTTTTTTAATTACCGTTTCATCATATTCTTTCTGAGAAACTACTTTTCCTTTTTTAGCTGGTTTTATTTCTACTTTTTCTTTTGCATTCAAAACCACTTTTGAACATAAAATTGTAGTAGTTCCATCGTTTATTTCTAAGATTAAACCAGGAAGTCCCCAATAGTTTTCCGGACCTTGATTTACCGGAATTTCAGGAGTATACCATGCCGTAACCACAATTTCTTTTGGCATTTCGAAGTTGTCAGCAAAATTGGTTTTTGTTTCTCCTGAAGTTTTTTTTGCTTCTTCTTGTTTATCGTCTTGCTTTTTTGGCCTGAAGTTTCTAAAATCGGTTTTGCTTGGTTCTTTTACCGCCGTTGCTTTATAACAATTGTAACCTCCAATTAATCTGGTTTCTTGTTCTAATTTCCAATTCAGTTTTGGCAGAGAATCTACAACAAGAAATTCTTTACCCATAAATTCTTTGTCAACGGTATACGATTTTGTTTTTACATCTTTGTAGAAAGTGCCTCCGCCGCCCATCATCGAGCCTACCATTACACGAAAACCACCGCCTTGTTGTCCGGGAGCTTCGAGTTTTTCTTCTTCTTTATAAATTGATGCTGATTTGTCGAAGTTTAGAATAAATGTTTTTTCGAGCAATTTTTTCATTCGCTCTTCCATACTTTTTTGCATTTCTGGCGTAATATCTCTATTACCGCCGCGCATACCTTCAAATTTTGGGGCTTGCGTTTTAGACTCATAAACGGCCATTCCCTGAAAATCTTTTTGTGCCCTCATTTGAGTAAACACAAGCATTAAAAACGTATAAAAAAATACTTTTTTCATTTTTCTATTTTTAAAATTGAATAAATCTTAGAAAACCTACACTCAAATGTATTATTATTTTTAAAATACTAAAAATTAAATATATGAGTTCCTGTAAGCCATAGACAAAATTGGCTATTAATTAGACTAGTACAATTTAAAAAGGTTTAAAGGTAAAAATCGATTAAATCTCTGCTTTTTAAACCATTCATTCTCCTGTTTTTTGTACTTTGGTCGTTTGCAAACCTAAATTTCATGAACAGTACTGTATTCAAATTTTTCTTCTTTCTGATGTTGTTCAGCTCTTTCTATGGCTTTGCACAAAAATTAGGCATACAACCCACTTTGGTTTCCAGTCAGAAAATAGATGCCGATGAGTTTTTAGGATATGATTCTTTTGGATATTCGTATCAAATAAAAAATAATGTTTTTAGTAAAATAAAAGGAAACGAAATCTTTGAATACAAGAATGTTTCTTTAGGAAATATTACAAAAACGGACATACAAAATCCGTTGAAAATTGTTTTGTTTTATGAAGATTTCAATACTGCCGTTTTATTGGACAATCAGTTGAACAAGATTACCGAAATTAATTTTTCTACCTCAACAACTCCAATCGTAGTAAGTGCAATTGGTATGTCTACACAAAATCAATTGTGGATTTACAATTCTCTCAATCAACAAATAGGGCTTTTTGATTACTTAAAAAATGAATATAAAACGGTTTCTATTCCGTTGACAGAAGCGATCCAATATTATCAAACCGACTTTAATAACTTTTACTGGATTGATAAAAAAAACAATTGGTATTCGTGCAATATCTTTGGTAAAATCGCTGGTTTAGGAAGCATTCCTGATTTTGAAAAAATAGAAATAATCAACTCTGGTAATTATATTTTCAGCAAGGCTAATACATTGTATTATAGCAATATTAGCCCGGCAAATGTAAATGTGATTTTAGAAATTGAAATTTTAGAAAAAACGTTTGACAAATTCTATTACAAAGACCAAATTTTATCTATTTTTACAGCTAAACAAATTGTAAATTATAAAATCGTAACACCGTAATGCACATAGCGATAGCAGGAAATATAGGCGCAGGAAAAACTACATTAACCAAATTATTAGCCAAACATTTTAAATGGGAGCCTCATTATGAAGATGTAGTTGATAATCCGTACTTAGACGATTTTTATCACCAAATGGAGCGTTGGTCTTTCAATTTGCAAATCTATTTCTTAAACAGTCGTTTCCGTCAGGTGCAGCAAATTCGCGAAAGCGGAAAAAAGATTATTCAGGACAGAACGATTTATGAAGATGCTTATATTTTTGCTCCCAATTTATATTCGATGGGATTAATGACAAGCCGTGATTTTGAAAATTATACTTCTCTGTTTGAATTAATGGAGTCGTTGGTAAAAGCTCCGGATTTATTGATTTATTTAAGAAGTTCTATTCCTAATCTTGTTGGGCAAATACACAAGCGCGGACGTGAATACGAAAACTCAATTTCTATCGATTATTTAAGCCGCTTGAACGAAAGATACGAAGCATGGATTCAAACTTATACAAAAGGAAAATTATTAATTATCGATGTTGACAATATAAACTTCGTTGACAATCCTGAAGATTTAGGAAATATCATTAATAGAATTGATGCTGAATTGAATGGGTTGTTTTAGAACACGAATATTCACAGATTTTCACGAAATAAAAAAATGCCTCTAAAATTTTAGAGGCATTTTTTTATTGATTGTCCTAACAGGTATAAAAAAACTGTTAGGATTATAATTAAACAGTTATTTTGCTGCATCAATTTTGGCTTGAACTTCTTCTTCTGTTCCTTCATAAACTTCTGTGGTTGTTTTTCCGTTTTCTGTTTTGGTAACAGTTCCAGTAGTTTTTCCGTCTATATTTTTAACCTCAACACGAACAGATTTTTTCTCGTATTTACTTGTATCAAAACAATCTGTTTTTTGATATTTTCCGTTTGCATCGAAATGAGCCAGACATTTTGCCGTTTCTTCTTCTGTACAGCCTTTTTCTTTGCACATTTTAATACATTCTTCTTTTGTCATTGCAGACAGATCTCCACATTTAGAAATCAAACCTGCATGCAATTCTGTTTTTGCACAACAAGAACCTTTTCCTGCAATGTTTGATTCAGAATGTCCGTCGCCCAAAATTGGCGCAATTACCAATCCAATCAAGCATGTTAATTTAATCAGAATGTTCATTGAAGGTCCAGAAGTATCTTTAAACGGATCTCCAACTGTATCTCCGGTTACAGCTGCTTTGTGCGCATCAGAACCTTTATAAGTCATTTCGCCGTTAATCATAACTCCGGCTTCAAAAGATTTTTTAGCATTATCCCAAGCTCCTCCGGCATTGTTTTGAAAAACTGCCCAAAGAACTCCTGAAACAGTAACTCCGGCCATATATCCTCCTAACATTTCAGCAATTAACTGATTGTTATCTGCATAAACTAGTTTTCCTATCAGTACAATCAAAATTGGAAAACCTATTGTTAAAACACCAGGAAGCATCATTTCGCGTAAAGCTGCTTTTGTAGAAATTTCAACACATTTTCCATATTCAGGTTTTCCCGTTCCTTCCATAATTCCCGGAATTTCCTTAAACTGACGACGTACTTCATAAACCATATCCATTGCCGCTTTTCCAACAGAATTCATCGCTAAAGCCGAGAAAACTACCGGAATCATTCCACCAACAAATAACATGGCTAAAACTGGCGCTTTGAAGATATTAATACCATCAATTCCTGTAAAAGTTACATACGCAGCAAATAAGGCTAACGAAGTTAAAGCCGCTGATGCAATTGCAAATCCTTTTCCGGTTGCTGCTGTTGTGTTTCCAACAGAATCTAAAATATCAGTTCTTGTACGAACTTCTTTCGGTAATTCGCTCATTTCGGCAATTCCTCCTGCGTTATCAGAAATAGGTCCAAAAGCATCAATTGCCAATTGCATTGCTGTAGTGGCCATCATTGCTGAAGCTGCCAAAGCAACACCATAAAATCCTGCCAAAGCATACGAAATCCAAATTGCTCCAGCGAACAATAATACAGTTGGGAAAGTCGAAATCATTCCGGTCGCTAAACCTGCAATTACGTTTGTTCCTGCTCCTGTAGATGATTTTTGAACGATTGCCAATACTGGTTTTGTTCCTAATCCTGTATAATATTCTGTTACTGATGAAATAGCTCCACCAACAACTAATCCAACTAATGTCGCGTAGAAAACACGCAATGATGAAATTTGTTGTGCACCCTCTCCAAAAAATTCCATTGTCATTACTTCAGGCAGCATGTGACTTACCAAAAAGTAACAAGCAACAGCTGTTAAAGCAATCGAAACCCAGTTTCCTATATTTAATGCTTTTTGAACCTGAGCTTCTTTAGCATTATCATCTGAGATTTTCACTAATAAAGTTCC
>Ga0302347_1003743_pt1 | contig 13026 bp, 12 predicted proteins | sample PhyWR1_FD_202178 | JGI IMG/M metagenome (GOLD analysis project Ga0302347, IMG submission 202178) | Leaf surface microbial communities from wheat plants in UC Gill Tract Community Farm, Albany, California, United States - DLSL W.R1 (v2)... | ecosystem: Host-associated > Plants > Phyllosphere >...
CGCTGGTGAAAACCTTCCAGGGCGTGTCCGAGTCGATGTTCAAAGTCACTCACATGATCATGAACTACGCGCCAATCGGTGTGTTTGCCCTGATCGCCGTGACCGTCGCCAACTTCGGTTTCGCCTCCCTGGTGCCATTGGCCAAGCTGGTTGTACTGGTTTACGGCGCGATCCTGTTCTTCGCCGTTGCAGTGCTGGGCCTGATTGCCAAGCTGTTTGGCTTCTCCGTGTTCAAGCTGATCCGCATCTTCAAGGATGAGTTGGTACTGGCTTACTCCACCGCCAGCTCTGAAACCGTGCTGCCGCGCGTGATCGAGAAGATGGAAGCCTACGGTTGCCCGAAAGCGATCTGCAGTTTCGTAGTACCAACCGGCTACTCGTTCAACCTTGATGGTTCGACCCTGTACCAGAGCATCGCGGCGATCTTTATTGCCCAGCTGTATGGCATCGACCTGTCGATCAGCCAGCAACTGCTGCTGGTACTGACCCTGATGGTGACCTCCAAAGGCATCGCTGGTGTGCCGGGCGTGTCCTTCGTGGTACTGCTGGCTACCCTGGGCAGCGTCGGCATTCCGCTGGAAGGCCTGGCCTTTATCGCCGGTGTTGACCGTGTGATGGACATGGCCCGTACTGCCCTGAACGTGATCGGTAACGCCCTGGCGGTACTGGTAATCTCGCGTTGGGAAGGCATGTACGACAACGCCAAGGGCGAGCGCTACTGGAACTCGCTGCCGCACTGGCGCAGCAAGGAAGCCCTGCCAAAAGGCGAGTAATCGCCCCGGCAACTTCACTCCCACAAACCCCGGCCTGGTCCGGGGTTTGTTGTTTCCGGGCCTTGGCCGCTATCATTCGCCCCATCTTCCAGGAGTCTTCTCGATGCTCAACGGCCTATGGCTCAGCTTTTTCGTCGTCGCGATGGTGTCGGCGCTCGCCCAATGGCTGGTGGGGGGCAATGCCGGGATCTTCTCCGCGATCGTGGAAAGCATCTTCGCCATGGCCAAGTTGTCCGTCGAAGTGATGGTGCTGCTGTTCGGTACCCTGACCCTGTGGCTGGGTTTTCTGCGCATTGCCGAAAAAGCCGGGATTGTCGACTGGCTGGGCAAGGCGCTGGGGCCGCTGTTCAAGCGCCTGATGCCGGAAGTGCCGCCCGGTCACCCGGCGCTGGGCTTTATCACCCTGAACTTTGCCGCCAACGGCCTGGGTCTGGACAACGCTGCCACGCCGATTGGCCTGAAGGCCATGCGCGCGCTGCAGGAGCTCAACCCGAGCCCGACCAGCGCGAGCAATGCACAGATTCTGTTTTTGGTGCTCAACGCCTCATCCCTGACCCTGTTGCCGGTCACCATCTTTATGTACCGCGCCCAGCAAGGGGCTCCTGACCCGACACTGGTGTTCCTGCCGATCCTGCTGGCGACCAGCGCCTCGACCCTTGTCGGGCTGCTCTCGGTGGCCATTGTGCAGCGCTTGCGCCTGTGGGACCCGGTGGTGCTGGCGTATCTGGTGCCGGGTGCCTTGATCCTCGGCGGGTTTATGGCGCTGCTGGCGACCCTGTCGGCCACGGCGCTGGCCAGCCTGTCCTCGATCCTTGGCAACCTGACGCTATTCGGGCTGATCATGCTGTTTCTGGTGATTGGCGCGCTGCGCAAGGTCAAGGTTTATGAGGCGTTTGTCGAAGGGGCCAAAGAAGGCTTCGATGTGGCGAAAAACCTGCTGCCGTATCTGGTGGCGATGCTTTGCGCGGTGGGCGTGCTGCGTGCTTCCGGGGCGCTGGATTTTGGCCTGGACGGCATTCGTCATGTGGTCGAGTGGCTGGGCTGGGACACCCGTTTTGTTGACGCGCTGCCAACGGCGATGGTCAAACCCTTCTCGGGCAGTGCAGCGCGGGCGCTGTTGATCGAAACGATGCAGACCCAGGGAGTGGACAGCTTCCCGGCGCTGGTAGCGGCAACGGTGCAGGGCAGTACTGAAACCACTTTCTATGTGCTGGCAGTGTACTTTGGCGCCGTAGGTATCCAGCGTGCCCGGCATGCGGTGGGCTGCGCCTTGCTGGCCGAGTTTGCTGGCGTGGTGGCGGCAATTGCGGTGTGCTACTGGTTCTTTGGTTAACCCACTGGAACATACCCCCACCCCCTCTGGGGGAGCGGGCTTGCTCGCGATTGGATCGACGCGGTTTGTCTGTATGTCCGCAGTGCTGCCATCGCGAGCAAGCCCGCTCCCACAAAGTCAGGTGGTGCTACCGGGCTTGCGCCACACACTCACCAGCCACGGCTGCTGATCGCGGGGCAGGCCTGCCGGGCGATAGTAATGCTCCAGCTCGACAAAACCGGCAGCCGTCAGCATCGCCCGCCAGTTCTCAAGATCGTGATATGCCCCATACCGCTCACCGTTCCAGCCTTCGCGATTGTCGCCACGGGGGTTGGAACTGAGCAGTACTCCACCGGGTTTGAGGCTGGCGTGCAGCTTGCCCAGTACTTGCCCCAGCTCCTGGGTCGGCACATGAAACAGCGAGGCATTGGCGAAAATACCGTCGAAGCGTTCCGCGGGCAGGTCGAGCTTGAGAAAGTCCTGGTGCCACACCTCGCAGCCGCTGTCTTCGCGAGCCATCTGGGTAAAGCGCTCAGTGCCGTCCAGCCCGATTGCCACATGCCCCAGGCGGGTAAAGGTTTGCAAGTCACGACCCGGCCCGCAGCCAAAATCCAGAATGGTAAACGGTGCCGTGCACTGAATATGGCGCAACAGGGCGTCGATATTCTGGCTCACATCATGGTCACGGGTGCCCTCACGAAAGCCTTCGGCGCTCTGTTGATAGTGGCCAAGGGTGGTGGCAGCAATCTGTTCGAGGGTTTTTGGATCGAGGGTCATCGCAGGCTCAGTCGGCGGCAGTCAGACCGCCGACTATACCTCAGCGCTTGTTCAGTGCCAGAGCCAGGCGATCACCGCCCAGTTGAATCACGGCCACCAGAATCACCAGCAAGACGATCACCGTAAGCATTACCTGCGAGTCGAAGCGCTGATAGCCGTAGCGGTAGGCAATGTCGCCCAGGCCGCCGGCGCCAATGGCCCCGGCCATGGCCGATGAGTTGATCATCGTCACCAGGGTGATGGTAAACCCGCCGACGATACCGGGTAAGGCTTCGGGCAGCAGTACGTGCCAGATGATGTGATGACGCTTGCAGCCCATGGCCTGGGCGGCTTCGATCAATCCGTGATCAACCTCGCGCAGGCTGACTTCGGCAATTCGTGCAAAAAACGGGGTAGCCGCGATGGTCAACGGTACGACAGCAGCCCATACGCCGTAGGTAGTGCCGACAATCAGGCGAGTAAACGGGATCAGGGCCACCATCAAAATCAGAAAGGGGATTGAGCGAAACAGGTTTACGAAAGCGCCCAATGCCTTGTTCAGGGTCGGGGCTTCATAAATCCCGCCCTTGCCGCTGGTGACCAGGATCACCGCCAGCGGAATCCCCAGGATCAAGGCAATCAGTGAAGAAACACCGACCATCAGGAAGGTGTCGATCACCCCCTGCCACAAACGATCAAATCCCATAGCCCACCACCTCGACCTGTTGTGCCCATTGTCCGGCGCGTTTGCGCAGCTCGTCCGCACCCAGCGAGGTGCTGGTCACGCTGAGCAGCAATTGGCCCAGGGCATGGCCCTGGATCTGTTCAACACCGCCATGCAACAGTCGCACCTGACCGCCCAGGGCACTGAATAGTGCACCCAGATCGGGCTCTTGCGCCTGGCCACCGGTAAAGCGCAGGCGCAGAATCACGCTTGATTGCGATGAGACGGGTTGTGCCGTGATACGGCTCTGCAAGGCTTCGGGCAATGCATCCTGCAAGGGCGCGAGCAGGGTTTTGCTGACCTCGTGCTGAGGGTCACCGAACACCTGCCACACCGGCCCTTGCTCGACCACCCGGCCTTGCTCCAATACCACCACGCGGTGGCAAATATCGCGGATAACTGCCATTTCATGGGTGATCAGGATGATGGTCAGGCCCAGGCGCTGATTGATCTCACGCAGCAAACCGAGAATCGACTGCGTGGTTTCCGGGTCCAGCGCCGAGGTGGCTTCGTCACAGAGTAAAATCGCCGGGTCATGAACCAGCGCCCGGGCAATGCCCACACGCTGCTTTTGCCCACCCGAGAGTTGCGCCGGGTAGGCCGTGTGCTTGCCCTGCAGGCCAACCAGATCCAGCAGTTCACGGACTTTCTGCTCGCGTTGCAGCTTGGGTACGCCAGCCACTTTGAGCGGCAGCTCGACGTTCTGCCACACAGTCTTGGCCGACATCAGGTTGAAGTGCTGGAAGATCATGCCGATCTTGCGCCGCAACGCGACCAGTTTGTCTTCATCAAAACCGGCGATATCCACCTGATCAATCAGGATCCGCCCGTTGCTGGGCTGCTCCAGGCGGTTGATGGTGCGAATCAGCGACGACTTGCCAGCGCCGCTGCGGCCAATAATTCCGAAGATTTCCCCGCGCTGAATCGCCAGGTCGATGCCCTTGAGGGCTTCCACCGGGCCCTGGCGGCCGTCATAGGTTTTACCGATCCCGATAAAACGTACATGGGCGTGGCTCAGTTCCGGGTGCAGCTCGGTGTGGTTCGCGCCGGGCTGAGGCTGATCGAGCCGTTCGCGAGCAATGGCCACATTCATGTCAGCCTCCCCAGCCTGGCTGGTACAGGGTGCCGTAGGTCTTATCCAGCGAAGCTTTCACGACAGGGGAGTGCTGATAGATATCGATAAACTTGGCCAGGCGCGGGTCGTCCTTGTTCTTGGGCTGGATCACGAACTGGATCACGTACTCCGGGTGATCGATGCCGTCGAACAGCAAGGCCGACTCGGCATCGAAGGTCTTGGACAGGCGGATATAGGCCGGGTAGCCCTGCACCAGGTCGGCATCGTCGTAGGCGCGTACCAGTTGCACGGCCTCGACTTGCAGGATCCTGATGTTTTTCGGGTTGGCGATGATGTCTTCTTCCGTCGCCTTGTAGCCGACGCCCGGCTTGAGGGTAATCAACCCGGCCTTGGCCAGCAGTTGCAAGCCACGGCCGCTGTTGATCGGGTCATTGGCGATGGCAACGGTGGCGCCTTCAGGCAGGGCGTCGAGGCTTTTGTACTTTTTCGAGTACAGGCCCACGTTATTGATGATGCCCTTGGCGTAGGGCGCCAGATCAAACCCGGCGGCGGCCTTGGCGTTTTCCAGAAACGGGATGTGCTGGAAATAGTTCACATCGATATCGCCACTGGCCAGGCTGACATTAGGCGCGATCCAGTCGGTGAACTCCACCAGTTCGACTTTCAGCCCTTGCTTGCCGGCCTCTGCCACCGCGGTTTCCAGCGGGATGGCGAAGGCTGCGGTGGTGCCAACCTTGAGTGGTTTATCGGCTGCGTGGGCAATACCGCTGAGCAGCCCGAGGGCCAGAATCAGTGCGTGCTTTTTGTTCATGAGCAGTGTCCTGTCAAAGAGTCTGAGTTCGAGCAATGTGGGAGCGGGCTTGCTCGCGATTCAGGCGACGCAGTGCCTCAGGTAAACTGCAGTGATGCCATCGCGAGCAAGCCCGCTCCCACAAAAAAGAAAAGTCACGCAGTGTGTCTGTAAGCCGCACCGGTATGGCGTGCTGGCAAGTGCGCACCGCCGTCCGCAAACAGTTTTTGCCGCAGGCTGCCGGTGTCATAAGCGGTTTTGTAGGAGCCCCGACGCTGCAACTCGGGCACCACCAGGTCGATAAAGTCGACGTAGCTTTCCGGGGTGACGATGCGGGTCAGGTTGAAGCCGTCCAGGCCAGTTTCTGCGATCCACGACTCCAGTTCATCAGCCACTTGCTCCGGAGAGCCCACCAACGTGATGTAACGCCCGCCCAGCGCGTGCTGCTCCAGCAATTTGCGGCGAGTCCAGTCGTTGTTTTGCAGCACCTTGGTTGCCGACTGGATGGCGTTGCTCTTCACGTACTGGATGGGTTCGTCCAGTTCGTAATCGGCAAAATCAATGCCCGTGGAGCTGGAGAAATGCGCCACCCCGGCTTCCGGGCTGGCGTAGCTCAGGTACTCATCACGCTTGGCCAGGGCCTGGGCCTCGGTGGGTGCCACGATCACATTGAGGCCCATAAACAGCTTGATATCGTCCGGGTTGCGCCCCGCAGCCACGGCGCTGGCGCGTACCTTGTCCACCTGGGCTTTGGTCGCCGCTTTGGTCTGGCCGCTGATAAACACGCACTCGGCGTGCCGCCCGGCAAACACCAAGCCGCGATCCGAACTGCCTGCCTGAAACAACACCGGGGTGCGTTGCGGTGACGGCTCGCAGAGGTGGTAACCCTCCACCTGATAGAACTCGCCTGCGTGTTTGACCTTGTGCACTTTGTCGGGCCGGGCATAGACGCGCTGCACCGGGTCGTTGAGCACGGCGCCGTTTTCCCAGCTGCCTTCCCAGAGTTTGTACAGCACCTGCAGGTACTCATCGGCCTGGTCGTAGCGGCGGTCGTGTTCGACTTGCTCGGTCAGGCCCATGGCCTTGGCGGCGCTGTCGAGGTAGCCGGTGACGATGTTCCAGCCCACGCGGCCCCGTGTCAGGTGGTCAAGGGTCGACATGCGCCGTGCGAACAAATACGGCGTTTCGTAGGTCAGGTTGGCGGTCAGGCCAAAACCGAGGTTTTTGGTGACGGCGGCCATGGCCGAAACCAGGAGCAACGGGTCGTTAACCGGTAACTGGATGGCTTCTTTGAGCGGCACATCAACCGACTGTTGATACACGTCGTACACGCCCACGATGTCGGCGATAAACAGCCCGTCAAAAAGCCCGCGCTCCAGCAGCTGTGCCAGTTCTGTCCAGTACTCCAGGGTGTTGAAGGTGGTCGAGTTGTCCCGTGGATGCGTCCACAACCCATGGTTGATATGGCCAATGCAGTTCATGTTGAAGGCATTGATGAGGATTTTCTTTTTACTCATCAGAGTGTCCCCCGCAGTGGCGGGTTGGCATCGTTGAGGTAGTAATTGCCCACCGCGTGGTACTTCCAGCGCACCGGGTCGTGCAGGGTGTGGACCCGGGCATTGCGCCAGTGGCGATCGAGACCGTGTTCGGCCAGGGTCGCCTGGCTGCCCGCCAGTTCAAACAGGGTGCTGCCAGCAGCCAGGGAAATCTCGGTGCTGAGGGCGCGCGCTTCGGCCACGGCAATCGAAGCAGCGGCCACGGTGCTTGCGGTGGGGTTGGTCTGGGCGCTGTCGAGCAATTCCCCGGCGCGCTCCAGCAGGGCTTCGGCGGCATGCAAACGCACACTCAGGTGGCCGAAGCTTTTCAGGGTCAGAGGGTCTTCGCTGGCGATAGCGCTGGGGGCGTCGATCCAGGGCCGGGTTTTGCTGCGCACAAAATTCAGCGCATCTTCAAAGGCGGCGCGGGCGATCCCGGTGTCGATGGCCGCGTGCAGTATCTGCGCCAGGGGGCCAACCGTGGTCGGGCGCTCAAATGCGCTTTGAAACGGGATCACATCTTGTGCCGCGACCAGTACGTTGTCGAACACCACCGAGCCGCTGCCCGTGGTGCGCTGGCCAAAGCCGCTCCAGTCGTCTATCACGCTCAGGCCATCACTGTCGCGCTGCACAAACGCCAAATGCTGGATACCGGCATCGTCAACTACGGAGGTAGGAATACGTTGCGCATAGAGTGCGCCGGTGGCGTAGAACTTGCGCCCGGTAATGCGATAGCCGTGTTCGGCCTTGGCCAGGTGGGTGGTGCGCTCATGGGCGGTTTTGGTGCCGATTTCAGCAAGGGCATTGCCAAAGCGTTGCCCTGCCAACACTTCGCCATAGAGCCGCTGCTTTTGCTCGTGGCTGCCATTGACCCGCAGCACTTCGAGTGCATAAAAGTGGTTTTGCGGAATTTGCCCCAGCGAGGCGTCAGCGGCGGCGATTAGCGCAATCACTTGCGCCAGGGTGACATTGGACACGCCTGCGCCACCGTAGGCTTTGGGCACGCTGATGCCCCACAGGCCGGTATGGGAAAACAGTTCCAGCTCATCAAAAGGCAGGCGGCGCTCGCGATCGCGCAGGGCGCTGTCGCGTTTGAAATGCGCCGCCAGTTCACGGGCTACGCTCAGGGCCTCGGCATCGCTGTGGATAACCGGGACCTGTTTGGATATCAGTGACATGGGTGTCTCCGGGGTCAGATCCAGGAATGCCGGGCGGGAAGGGTGCCGTTGAGGCGATAAGCGCCAATGGCGTGGTACTTCCAGCGCACCGGGTCATGCAGGGTGTGGACGCGGGCATTGCGCCAGTGGCGGTCGAGGTTGAATTCGGCAAGGCTGGCGCGGCTGCCGGCCAGCTCGAACAGCTTTTCGCTGGCCAGCAATGACAGCTCGGTGCTCAGCACCTTGGCTTCGGCTACGGCGATCGAGGCGCGGGCAGCTGCGGCGGCGTCGATCGGCGCCGCGCTGACTTCATCGAGCACGCGACCGGCTTTGCGCAGCAACGCTTCGGCGGCGTGCAGTTCAATATGCAACTTGCCGATATCGGCAATTACATAGGGGTCATCGCTGTTGCGCTCGACCTTGGCGTCGATCCACGGCCGTGAGCGTTCGCGCACAAAGCTGATGGTGTCGGCAATGGCGCCGCGGGCGATGCCCAGGTCAATGGCGGCCTGGATCAGTTGCGACACTGCGCCCTGAATATGCGGGGTCTCGCCCAGGCGCCAGTTATCGAGCACCAGCTCGGCTTCAACCCGCACGTTGTTGAGCAAAACGGTGCCACTGGCGGTAGTGCGCTGGCCAAAACCGGACCAGTCATCCACAACCCGCAGCCCCGGGGTGCCACGGCGTACAAAGGCCATGACCTGTTTGCCGTCGTCATTGAGGGCCTTGACCGCGATCCAGTGGGCAAACAGTGCACCGGTGGAGTAAAACTTCTGGCCGCTGATAGCGAAATCTTCGCCATCAGCGTTGATGCGAGCCTGCATATCAAGGGTGTTTTTACTGCCGCGCTCCGGCCCGGCATTACCGATGCGCCAGCCTTGCAGCACGCTGGCGAACAGCTGCTCTTTTTGCGGTTGGGTGGCGATGGCAGAAATCAGGTTGAGAATGCCAACCTGATTTTGCGGTATCTGACCCAGCGCCGGGTCGGCAGCCGAGATGATTGCGAACACCTCGGCCAGGGTCACGAATGACACCTGCGGCCCACCAAATTCCCGGGCAATGGAGATGCTGCCCAGCCCGCTACGGGTGAATTCTTCTATCAGCGACCAGGGCAGTTTGCGCTGCTGGTCGCGCTTGGCCGCGTGTTCACGGGCGCTGGCAGCCAGCTTACGGGCGGCTTCAAGGGCTTCGTTGTCGGTGCGCAGAACCTGCGCTGCGAGCAACAGAGGCGCGACATCCTGGTCGCTTTGCAGGTGTGCATTGGCCATATTGGACATCAGTACCGCTCCTTGGCTGCACTCAATGCCCTGGCGTTATGCACAAGGGTGATTGTGTTACGGACCATACCTACCTCACGTTTCATGGGAGCGCCGCTTGAGCGGCGCGGATAAAGCAGAGAGTCCGGTGGTCCGGTTCATATACCCTAATCGAGTATAAAAATTAAAAGAACTAACTTTTAGGAATATGAATAGATGATTCGATTGCTTGTCCGCCGCTAGCGGCGCCAGTTGGGCCGTGGTTCTGCGGCGCGTAACACCTCCCGTGGGGCCGGGTTGAGGTAGAGTCTTGGTGTACCTACTCTGAGTATCCGTGCGGGGGCCCAGCGCGAATTGTTGCCCACGCGATCAATCACACAGTAAGTGACTTCCACGGTGGGGGCTTCGCCGGCCTCCTGGATGATGTGCGGGGGCACGAACACGCTGACGGGCTTGTCGATATCCACCTTGCGCAGTTTGGGCACGTCCAGCCGCACATCGCCCCAGAGCAGGGTGATTGCATCATCGCAAGCCATGTTGCGATAGGGTTCGATGGTCACGGGTACGCCGCGTTTCATCTGGCTGTGATTCACCCCGTAACGCTGGATGGGTTCCGGGATAATGAGCGGGGCGAGGCCCTGGTTTTCGTCGCCGATGGCTTCGCCACCAGGGCAGTCAAGTTTGATAAAAATTTTAAGTTGCGCAGAAAGAGCCGGGTTGCTGCCGATATGCATCACCCGGTAGTAAAGGCGTGCCGTACCATTTTGAATAAAGCTCTGTGGCACTCTTAACAACACCGGCTGGCCGATATCGGCCTTGTGAAGTTGTTGCGACGTGACATAACAACCGTCCCAGAACAACTCGACAAGGTCGCCTTCTTCCATGTTCGTGTAAGGGCTTATTGTAATAAGCAAATGTTCGGCAGCGTGGGCGCAAACAGTATGCCTGGCGGGGTTTGAGAGTGCAGGGGGCGCCAGTTTGTTGAGGCATGAGGTAAAGGGCATATTTAAAGATTCCTTTCCAGTATGTAAGGGAACGCTACACGTCTGCGCAGGCCGGGCACCCGGTTTATTGCCGAGGGTTACCTGCACCTTGATAACGTGATAAATAATGACTTGGCTTAACCGCCCAGGTTGATCGGTTTTTATTAGATAAGAGTCTGTAGCCATGAGTGTCAAGGGCGAATGGAGTTAATGTAAATGTCCCTCAGTTATTCGGAATGTTCCTACTGATAGAGTGCGATGAAGTTGTGCTGCAAGCCATTCTGGTGATGGGGTAGTGCATAATTAGCCTATAGGTATATAGGTTGTTTAATGGTCTGCTATCGACGACCTCTTGCACTTGCTCAATCACGGAGGGCCAGTGCGGTCATGATTTTTTTTGCGCTTTTGCCATTTATTTCACACTCCGTCTGCATAATCGCCAGGCGAGGCAGCCGGTCTGCCCGCTTTGTGATATCTAGTGTCCTGTCTCGCAAATACTGATCCCTTTTGACGGCGTCTGTTGTTGCCATGCTGCGTTGCCGCTCCTCCCCATAGCCAGCTATGAGTCGTCGCGGCGCCTTGCCTGACAACAACAGCCACTCGTCAAAAAAAGGATCGTATTTGTGAGGCAGGACACTAGATCTGGCCCAATTTTTCGGAAGCCCATACAAATGGCAACAGACCCACAGTTGATCCCGCCTGTACCCCGGTCCTCACGTTTGCGTATGCGCTGGTATTACTGGTTGTTACTGGTTGGCGCATTGCTCTATGTATTGGCGTCGGTCATGCATTGGGATGACCGCGGTGCGTTGTGGGTACTGGAGCGGTTTGAGAGCCCGACAGAACAGAGCGAAAGCATATGGCTGCCTGATTACACGGCAGTGATTGATGCCAAGGTATTGCCGGGCATGGAAAAGGACGAAGCGTCGGACCTGGCCTATAACCCGCTGACCAAAACGCTGTTTTCGGTCATGGGTAAGAACCCGTTTCTGGTGGAGCTAACCCTCGATGGCGACGTGTTGCGCAAAATCCCGCTGGTGGGCTGGAGCAACCCGGAAGGCTTGACGGTGATGGAGAACGGTCTGCTGGCCATTGTCGATGAGCGAGAGCATATGCTGAGCATCGTCAAGATCGATGCAGACACCAAAACCCTGAATATTGCCGACTTCCCCAAGTACGACCTGGGCCCTTCGGTAAACCAGAACAAGGCCTTCGAAGCCATTGCCTGGGACCCGCGCCGCCAGCAGCTGTTGCTGGGTGAAGAGCGTCCGCCACAGTTGTTTGTATGGAAAAGCGACGGCAGCCAGGTGCTCACCGGCAGCAAGCAGAAAGTACCCAGCGATGAGCTGGATCTGCGCAACCTGTCCGCCCTGAGCGTTGACCCGCGTACGGGGCATACGCTGGTGCTGTCGGCTGATTCGCATATGCTGCTGGAGCTTGATGAACTGGGTGAGCAAGTCAGCTTTATCACTTTGCTTGGCGGCTTCAATGGCCTGAAAAAAACCATTCCCCGGGCCGAAGGCGTTGCGATTGACGAGCACGGCACGCTGTATATGGTGAGCGAGCCGAACCTGTTCTATCGCTTCGAGAAAAAGGCCAGATAAGCGGTCGTTTTTGCTACAAGACAGGTTGTGTATTGAGGGTTAAGGTTGAATTCAGACAGTCATGGTATTTCATTCGCCTGATCTGTTTAGAGTTCGACCCATGCGCCGTGTCAACCGTCCTACCGCTGTCACTTTTTTTATTGTGCTGGTGGCCCTGCTGGCCACCGGTGTAACCGCGCAACATTTTCGCCTGTTCGAACGAACCTGGTTCCAGATCAGCCAGATGTGGCACCCTGCCAACCCCAATGCCATCAACCTGGGTGACTATCGCGCCGTGTTGCAAGGCAAGGTCATCGAGGGGCTTGAGGATGATGTTTCGGCACTCACCTTCGATCCGCTGCGCAAAAGCCTGTTTACCGTAACCAACAAGAAAGCCGAGCTGGTCGAGCTGTCCCTCGATGGCCGGATCTTGCGCCGCATCGCGCTGGTCGGGTTTGGCGATGCCGAGGCGGTCGAGTTTATTGGTGAAAATACCTACGTCATTACCGATGAGCGCCAACAGCGCCTGATCAAGGTGAAGATTGATGACAACACCAAGGTGCTGGATGCCCGCGATGCGGAGCAATTGACCCTGGGGCTCAATCGGTCAGGCAACAAGGGTTTTGAGGGGCTGGCCTACGACTCGGTGGGCAAGCGCCTGTTTGTGGCCAAGGAGCGCGACCCGATGCTGATCTATGAGGTGCGCGGTTTCCCTCAGGACAATCCGCAGCAGCCTTATGCCACCCATGTGGTGACCAACCCGCGACGGGATGCACGGTTATTTGTGCGGGACTTGTCGAGCTTGCAGTTTGACGAACGCACCGGGCATTTGCTGGCGCTATCGGATGAGTCGAAATTGCTGCTTGAGCTGGATCTGGAAGGGCAGCCCATCAGCACCCTGTCCCTGAAAAAGGGCAAACAGGGTTTGACCCAATCAGTGCCACAAGCCGAGGGCGTTGCGATGGACGATGAAGGGACGATTTACGTGGTGAGTGAGCCGAATCTGTTTTACGTGTTCAAAAAACCTTAGCCAGTACAGAAACTACCTGTGGGAGCGGGCTTGCTCGCGATTGAATCGCTGC
>Ga0302347_1003744_pt1 | contig 13026 bp, 10 predicted proteins | sample PhyWR1_FD_202178 | JGI IMG/M metagenome (GOLD analysis project Ga0302347, IMG submission 202178) | Leaf surface microbial communities from wheat plants in UC Gill Tract Community Farm, Albany, California, United States - DLSL W.R1 (v2)... | ecosystem: Host-associated > Plants > Phyllosphere >...
GCTACACTTGATGGTGAAATAGGAGGAGATTATACAACACAACGTGAAGTAAAAAAAGTATTGCTTGTAGCTATAACTTCTAATAGAGGTTTATGTGGTGCATTCAATTCAAATGTTATTAAAGAAATTAAAAATCGTACAGATTTTTATGCTGGAAAACAAGTTGATGTTTTTGCTATTGGTAAAAAAGGAGGCGATGCTTTAGTTAAAACGCATAAAATTCATGGGCATCATAATGCAATTTTTGATCATTTAACTTTTGAAAACGTTGCTGGAATTGCAGACAATTTGACTGAAAAATTCTTATCTGGAGAATATGACAAAATCGAATTGATTTACAATCAGTTTAAAAATGCTGCAACACAAATCGTTCAGACTGAGCAATTTTTGCCGTTGGCGCCACTTAAGTCTGATGTTTCAGCTTCAGCAGGAGATTATATCTTCGAACCTTCTAAAGAAGAAATCGTGTTGACATTGATTCCTAAATCGTTAAAAACACAATTATATAAAGGAATTCGCGATTCATTTGCTTCAGAACACGGAGCACGTATGACAGCTATGCACAAAGCAACTGACAACGCAACTGAATTAAGAAACCAATTAAAATTAACTTACAACAAAGCACGTCAGGCTGCAATTACAAACGAAATCTTAGAGATCGTTGGTGGAGCAGAAGCTTTGAATGGATAAGAAATTTTTAAGAACAAAAAAATAGCCGGCAAATAAATGTCGGCTATTTTTTTTGGAAGTTTTTCTTTTTTAAGAATATCTATAAACAAGAAAGTTTATAAAATGGTGATTCTCAATTACCCAAAATTGAGAATCAAATACCATTTTATAAAATTATTGACACAGATTTTATCACTCTGTTGCTTTGTCTTTCATGGGAACAAACTAGCTTTATCAATCCCAATGCTCTGTTTTTTTAAGGGTTACATTTCAGCAGAATCAATCCCTGTGCTTTGTCTTTTATGGGAACAAACTAGCTTTATTAGTCCCAATGCTCTGTTTTTTTAGGGTTACAATACAGCAGAATCAATCCCTTATGCTTTGTCTTTTATGGGAACAAACAAGCTTTATTAGTCCCAGTGCTTCCTTTTTTATAAGGGTTGTATTTAGCTTTCTCAATCCCTGTGAAACAAATTTAAGAAGAGTTTAAGAAAAAAATCTTACATAATTTTTGTCTGTTTTTTATATATTTCACATGTTTACCATAATTTACTCATTTAATTATGTAAAACGATAGATTTTTAAAATCACTTGAGTCTTTTCCTTCATATTTTATGTAAGTTTTTTTCTTTGTTTTTAATAATAACCAGGAATAATTCTAGTTAAGTCAATCCTTTTTAATTACATTTGAAATCTATTTTTTGTCAAATGAAACTACAAGAACTTACGACTATAAACGAGATGTTAGATCAAGTTGAGGCAATTCGTTTTTTGTATCCAGATCTTTCTTTAGAAAAGTATGAGGCATATCTCTCACAAATGGTTCCACATAATTATATTCAGATTGCTGTTTTTGATGAAAATACTTGTTTAGGAATTACCGGATGTTGGACAGGGACTAAGTTATGGACAGGTAAATATCTTGAAATAGACAATTTTGTTGTAAATCCAAATTTTCGTTCAAAAGGAATTGGCAAAATGCTGACTGATTATATTGAGCAAAAAGCAATAGATTTAGATTGCAGCAGTATTGTTCTGGATGCATTTACAGGAAATTTTGCAGCACATCGTTTTTATTATAATCAAGGATATGAGCCTAAAGGTTTTCATTTTGTAAAAATTTTAGATGAAGCCAAACTAACTCTTTAACAAGAAGTTATGATCATTTGCAAAAAACAATTAGATTTATATATTTTTGTTTTAGTAACTTTTTAACAAGAAGTACGTATAACATTTAACAACCAAAGAAATATTAAAAAATAGATCAACTAAAAAACAATGGCAAAAGAAAATTTTAATTGGAAGAGCCTTTTTATTAATGATGAAACTAATAAAGCCGAAGAAACGACTAAGCCAGTGGCACCAGTTTTATCAACACCTGACAATAAATTTCCAACTCAAGTTACAGATTCATTTTCTGGTAATGCGGTGACAAATCCTTTTTTAAACGAAATTTTTGATGTATACAACAAAGGTTTTGAGTCATTAAATGTAGAAGGTTTTGATTTTTTTGAATTATACAAATCTGTTATGGCTGTTGGAGTTACAAATCCACAAAGTTATCAGATGGCTTTTACAATGGGAAAAACAATCAAATCAGATTTGAGCAAGGAATTTCTTTTAGAAAAATCAGGTTTTTATATCAGTGAAATAGAGAAAGTTTATGCAAAGTATGATACTGTAGGTAAAACTAAAAAAGCAGAATTAGATAACAATATTACCAAAGAAAAACACAATTTATCTAAAAGTATTTCTGAGTTAGAAGCCAAGATCATCGAACTTCAAAAAGAATTAGAATCTAAAAAAATTGAACTTCAAAAAATTGATCCAAAAAACATGGAGCAGCTTTCGGAAATTCAATTAAAAATGGAAGCCAACGATTTAGCAAAACAAAAACTATTAAACTCAATCAATACTGTAATAACAGGAATTAATCAATATTTATAATGAACAAATTCGAACAAGAAAAAAGCACTCTTTTATCATTACCAATTTTAAAACATTTTGATGAATCTAAAGGAGAAATTGCTTTAAAATCTGGAGTGCTTAAAAAAGGCGAAAAGTCATTATTTTTGGCTTTAGCATTAGGTTTGTTAGGAGTTGGAGGATATTTAGTATGGACTTATATTATTCCGCCATTATTTACAATGCTTGGTCAGGCTATAGCATTATCAGCAACAGGAGTTTTTCTGGTTTTTTTAGTGATGATGTTTCCTGTGATTATGAAAGGACTTCGTTTTGCCACAAAAAACATTCATAAAGCATTGATACAAAGTAATCCTTTTAATGAACTTGAAGAGCAAAAGCAAAAAATGATTAAGAACCGTGAGGTTTTTAAAAATACAAAAGCAAAGCTAAAAGGACTAAAAGGTGAAATGGAAATTGAAGCTAGTAAAGCTGAAAAAGAAGCAAAATCATTTCAGGAACAAGTTTTAAGCTTACAACGTCAGTCTGAAAGATTAAAATCTGCCATGGATGAAATGGTAAAGTTAAATGGAGTTGCAGCAAAAGATACAGACGAATATGTAGCCCTGCAAAGTGAGTTGGCCAGAAAGTTAAGCGACTCGCAAAGAATTTCTACTCAATATGAACAAAGTAAAAGTTTTATTCAGAAATATGGCGTTCGTGCAAATGTTTTAGGTAAAATGGATAGAAAATTGACTTTGGCAGGAACAGCAATCGACATTAAAATTGCAGATTTTGATGCCACAGTTACAATGCTCCAAAAAGAGTATGAGTTTGCCAGAAATGCTAAAGAAGCTACAGAAAGTGCCAAAAGTGCTATGATGTTTACAAAAGACTGGGAATTAGAATATGCGCTTGAAGTTGTAACATCTACTATTGCTCAGGATATTGCTAAAACATCAGAAAACCTTATAGATATTGATGCTTTAACTTCTAAATATTCTGTTGATAATGACGAATTGTACTCAAGATTAGATTCATTGGCAGATGAAATTAAAACTGGAGACAACACGATTCCAGATTCAACAAAATATACAAGTCCGAATTATAAAATGACCAAAGAAGATAAATTATCTAGCGGCGGTTTTGGAGATATTTTTTAATAAATAATTTTAATTTTAAAAATAAAATGGGAAAAATTTTAAGAACAGAAAAGTTAACCACACTTTCTGAATTATTAATTGTTATCGTAGCAATTGGAGTAATTTTAGGAGGAGTTTATTATATCTCTCCAGGAATTAAAACAGCAGTTTCAAAACAATTAAACGGAATAGATCTTAACCAAACAGACGTAAATAACGTTACAAATGCTCAAAAAATAGCACTTCCGAGTACAGAATTATCTACGGAAGTTTCTGGAAAACCGTTAGTAAGAATTGCAGCATATGCATGGAATGCACAATCTGGAATTATTGTTTCTAATGGTGGACCTAAAACCACAAAAGGTTCTTTGATGGAAAAAAATGGAGTTAATCTTGAAATTGTTCGTCAGGACTGGCTTTCAGAATTGCGTAATATGCAAATGAAATTTATCGAAGAGTTTGACAAAGGTGAAGCTTTTCCAAATTCAGATAAAAGTGCTTTTGCTGTAATAATTATGGGAGATGGTGCACCATTTTACATTAGCTCTGTTCAGAAATCTTTGAACGAAAAATACGGAAAAGATAAATACCACTTACAGGTTATGGGTGCAGTAGGTATGAGTTATGGAGAAGATAAATTGATTGGGCCTCCAAGCTGGAAATCTGATCCAAAAACAATGAAAGGATCTGTTATATCTGCTGTTTTAGGAGATGGTGACTGGGTTACAACTGTAAATTATTGTTTTGCAAATGGTTTAAAAGTAAATCCGGATCCTACAACTTATGATGCTGATGCAGTAAATATTTATCCTTCTGAAAATGATGATTATATTAAATCTGCAGAAGAGTTGATTAAATCTCAAACTACAGGATGGACAGTTACATTAAAAGAAGTTGTTGATGGTAAGTTAACAGGTAAATCTGTAAACAGAAAAATCGATGGTTGTGCAACGTGGACACCGGGAGATAAAACAGTTTTTGATAAACTTACAGGATTTGTTGATATTGTATCTACAAAAGAGTTTAACAATCAAATGCCAACAACTATTATTGGTGTGAAAGAATGGGCAGAAAAAAATCCGGAGATTGTTTCTAATATTTTAAAATCGGCACTTACAGCTTCAAACCAAATGAAAAACTATGAAGACTGGAAAGTAAGAGCTTCTCAGGCAGTTGCAGATACTTACAAGCTAGAAACGCCAGAATATTGGTACAAAATGTTTAAAGGACAACAAGGAACAAAAGGTGGATTAACCTATAATATGGGAGGTTCAAAAGTTTTCAATTATGCAGATGCAATGCAATATTATGGTTTGTCTGACGGTGTGAACAGATATAAATCTGTATATAATCAGGTTTCAGGATATTTAACAGAATTGAATCCTTTTGGATTCAATGAAAATGTTGGAGAAGTTGTACCTTACGAACAAGCAGTAAACTTGTTTTTCTTAAAAAACATTAATGATATTGAATCAACTTCTGCAGACAAAGCAGATTATAATACTCAGGCAACAGAGGTTGTAGCTTCTGGAGAATGGAAAATTAATTTCAATACAGGAAGTGCTGAAATTTCTAACAGTTCAAGTAAAGAGGTTGAAAAAATCTATAACCTACTTGTTCAGGCAGAAAACACAAAATTAACTGTTGTTGGACATACAGATAATATTGGAAATCCAGGATCGAATTTAGCTTTATCAAAAAGCAGAGCAGAAGCTGTTGTAAATTATTTGAAACAAAAAGGAATTCCTGCAAACCGTTTTCAATTGATTGATGGGAAAGGTCAAAACGATCCAATTGCAGACAACAATACTGCTTCTGGAAAAGCCTTAAACAGACGTGTGGTTATTACTTTCTTGAAATAATTAAAATACAAAAGGCTGTCTTAAAGGACAGCCTTTATTATAAAATATGATAAAATTTTTAACGCCTTTTGAAAAAATATCAAAAACTAACAAAACTCTTATTTTAACAGGTTGGTTAGTTCTTTTGGTGATAATATGGTTTGTCGCCACATCTGGCGAAAAACATTTGTTTCCATCTCCAAGTCAGGTTTTAACCGGTTTTCAAGAATTATATAGAGAAGGATTGGTTGTACATATTTTCAATTCTTTGAAATTGTGTTTCATTTCTATTTTTCTTGCTACAATCATTTCATTAGTATTGGCTTATTCATGGCCGATTCCGTTATTAAAGTCTGTTTCAGAATTTGTAACTAAATTTCGTTTTTTACCTTTTACCGGACTTTCGTTTTATATTACAATGGTTATTCACGAAGCCAGAATGATGCAGGTTTGGATTTTGGTAATTTTCCTGACTACATTTTTAACAACATCATTAATTGCTGTAATCAAAGATATTCCACAAGAAGAATTTGACCATGCTAAAATGCTAAAATGCACAAGATTAGAAGTGCTTTGGCAGGTAATCATTTTAGGAAGAATAGATTATGTAATTGATGTGATCAGACAAAATCTTGCTATAACATGGATGATGCTTGTTACTGTAGAATCTATAGTGGTAGCCTCAGGTGGTTTAGGATTTTTAATAAAAAACTCTGATAAATTTATGAATACCGGACGTATTATTGCGTTGCAGATTATCATATTATTAATAGGACTTGGCTTAGACGCTGGAATAAACTATTTAAGAAAAGCCATATTTAGATATTCAAAAATATAATCATGACACACGAATATAAAGAAACGCTATTATATGTAGAAAATCTTAGCGTTGCCTATGATAACAATGTTATTATTAAAGATATTAATGTAATAGAAAAGGATGTTGTTCGTCCAAATGTTGAATGTACGGGTCAGGTTATTGCTTTTTTAGGAAGGTCAGGCAGAGGAAAATCAACATTTTTTAAAGCTTTGACCGGATTAGTTCATTCTAATACAGGAAAAGTATTAATTAGGGATTTTGAAAATAGTGAACCAAATGCTGCTAAACCGGTTAAGGAAGGCGACATTGGACTTGTAGATCAGAAATATACTTTATTCCGACATAAAACAGTTACTCAGGCTTTAAAATTTTCTTTAAGAAAAACAAAATTTTCTGAAACGGAGAAGGATTCAAAAATTAAAAAATATTTAAAAGAATGGGGTTTAGAGAATTGTGCAGACAAATATCCAAATGAACTTTCTGGAGGACAAAGACAAAGAACCGCAATTATTGAGCAGTTGTTTTCGTCAGATCAATTTATTGTTTTAGACGAGCCATTTTCGGGATTAGACGTTGGTAACATTCAGGAAGTAAAAAAAGCTTTTGATTTACTCGGAAAATCTTCAGAAGTTAATACAGTTATTTTCTCTACGCACGATATTGAATTAGCCTTAGAACTAGCCCAAACAATTTATATTATTGGGTATCCAACAATTGATGGAAAATTACAGAGTTACGGAACCATTGTTGCTAAATATGATTTAAGAGAAATGGGACTGGCCTGGAAAGACTATTGTGAAGATCACTTAAAATTATCAAAAGAAATTATACATCAAATGATGATTTCTTAAACAATCATATGGCAAAGAAAAATCCAATATCGATTCTGGAAGAGTCATTCTTGTCTCTAAAAAAATATTTAGATACAAATACAAATCAAAATGAAGCCGTTTTTACGGCTTCATTTATTAATGACTTGCACAAAGAAACTGTCAGTATTCTTGAGGTTTGCAATGAGCTAAATCAAGATGCTGCGTTTATCCAAAAAATAAACAGCAATGTTTCAAATTCTTCCGGATTATTATTTAAAGCAGAACATTTTTTCCTTTCAGATATTATAGAACTTTTTGATAAGCTGCCAGAAACAAAAAACGAAAAATCACAATTTGTTCTGGCGTATTATTATGATGCTTTGAGAAATAAACATTTTGCAGATGCAAATTCTACTGGCGAACTAAACCAATTAGTTTTTACAAATGAATTTAAAAATCATTTATTAAAAATTAAGAAAGAAAACAAAATAGCATTAAAAAACGAACAGTCATACGAATACTTATTCGCAGCAGCTTTATCTGAAACGAGCAATAAAAAACTTGAAGAAATAGTACTCAAATATCAAAACTTTATTCGCTTTGCTTTTGATAAAAAAATTGAAAGTAATGATGTATTTAATAATTTTTTAGGCATAAAAAAGACAAAAAGCGATTTAAAAAAAACAGCAGATTTACCAGAAGAAGATACTCTGGAAAAAGTACTCAAAGAACTTCATTCCTTAATTGGATTAAAAGAAGTAAAACAAGACGTTGAAGAGTTAATCAACTTATTAGAAATACAAAAAAAGAGATCAAAACAAGGATTAAAAAATGTTGAGATTACTTTGCATACTGTTTTTTTGGGGCCTCCGGGAACAGGAAAAACATCTGTAGCCAGATTATTGAGCCGAATTTTTAAACATTTAGGATTTTTATCTCAAGGCCAAATGTTTGAGACCGACAGAGAAGGTTTGGTTGCGGGTTATGTGGGGCAGACGGCAGCAAAAGTAAACAGTGCTGTAGAAGCAAGTCTTGGTGGGGTTTTATTTATTGATGAAGCTTACGCCCTAACACAAAATCTAACAGGAAATGATTACGGAACAGAAGCCGTAAATACATTAATTAAAAGAATGGAAGACCATCGTGAAGATTTGGCAGTTGTGGTTGCCGGATATACAGAACCGATGCAGATTTTTATTGAATCAAATCCGGGCTTAAGATCTCGTTTTAATAGATTTTTTTATTTTAAACATTTTGCACCCGAAGAATTGTTTCAAATTTTTGAATCGTTTTGTAAAAAATCTGATTTTATTGTTTCTGAAGAAGCAAAAGAAAAGCTAAAAGATATTTTTGAATTATTATGTTCTGAAAAAGACGAAAGTTTTGGAAATGCCAGAGTGGTTAGAAATTTGTTTGAGAAATGTGTTCAAAATCAGGCAAACAGAATCGTTAAATTGAAAAAACTAAATCAAAAAATTCTAAAAACATTTTTAGAAGACGATATTCCGGAGCCGAGAGAGACTCAAAAAAGTGTAAAATTTAACGCAGCAGACGAAACATTATAAATCATAAAGATCCCTTAATACCTTGTAGAATTAGACAATTATCTCAAAGAAATAGTTATTTTTGTTCTACTAACTTTACTGAAAATATATTTTGGGATTATATAAAAATCTATTCAAACAAACTGCAATTTATGGACTGGCAACCGTTTTACCGCGAATGCTTAGTTTCTTATTGGTCAGATTATATACGGGTATTTTACCTACTGCCGAATACGGCGAAGTTTCGATTGTTTTGTCCTGGATGGTTTTCTTTAATGTTGTTCTTTCTTACGGAATGGAAACAGCATTTTTTAGATTCTACAGTGCCGAAGAAGATAAGAAAAATGTTATTGCAACATCTACAATATCAATATTTTGGTCGTCAATTGGTTTCTTGTTTGCGGCATTGATTTTTAGAAATACACTGGCGAATTGGGCCGAAGTAGACTCACAATATATTACCTATTCGGTTTGGATTTTAGTTTTAGATGCCTTGGTTTTAGTACCATTTTCTAAGTTAAGAGCCAATCAGCGTCCGATGGTTTATGCAGCAATTAAGATAGGAAATGTAATAATCAATTTATTACTGAACATCTTCTTTTTAATGTACTTGCCAAAACTTGCAGCATCAAATCCTAATTCAGTTTGGGACAATTTATATGTTGAGAATTTTCAAATTGCTTACATTTTCATTGCAAATCTTTTAGCGAGTTTAGCCACTTTTATAGTGCTTTCGCCAAATTATCTTTCGCTTGGACGAAAATTCGATCCCGTACTTTGGAAAAAAATGATGAAATACGGTCTTCCAATTTTGGTTGCCGGACTTGCATTTGCAGTAAATGAACATTTCGATAAAATTTTACTTGGCTATTTATTGCCTGAAAACTTAGCAAAATCTGAAGTTGGAGCTTATTCAGCATGTTATAAACTAGGTTTGTTTATGGTTTTGTTTGCAACGGCTTTTAGATTAGGAATTGAACCTTTCTTTTTTAGTCATGCTAAAAATGAAAACGCTCCACAAACTTATGCCGTAATTACAAAGTATTTTGTGATTTTGGGATCTTTAATACTATTAGGAGTTATTGTTTTTGCAGACATTCTGAAATTTTTATTGCTTGATAATAAATCGTATTGGGAAGCAATGAAAGTTGTTCCGCTTATTATACTTGCAAACTTCTTTTTAGGAATTTACAATAATTTATCAGTTTGGTATAAGTTAACAGACAAAACAAAAATTGGAGCTTATATTTCTATAGTTGGAGCCATTGTTACTCTGGTTTTAAATTATTTCTTAATTCCTGTATACAGTTATTATGGTTCAGCGATCGCAACAATTTCTGCCTACGGAAGCATGATGTTAATTTCTTATGTTTTAGGAAATAAATATTATCCAATACCTTATGATATGAACAAAATTTCGGCTTATTTAGGAATTTCTATTTTATTTTCGGCAATTTCATTTTATGGATTTAGAGAAAATTATTTTGTTGGAATTCCGTTATTATTAGGCTTTATGTATTTTGTTTATCACAACGAAAAAGACACTATTAAAGGAATTATGAATAGAAAGTAAGACTACTTTTTAATCTTTATATTATAAAATGAAAATACAAATTATCAACAAATCACAACACGATTTACCAAATTACGAAACAATTGCTTCTGCAGGAATGGATTTGCGTGCCAATATTACAGAACCAATTACGTTAAAACCTTTAGAGAGAACAATTGTAAAAACAGGTCTTTTTATCGAATTGCCAATAGGTTATGAAGCTCAGGTTAGACCAAGAAGCGGATTGGCAGCAAAAAAAGGAGTTACAGTTTTAAATTCTCCTGGAACGGTAGACGCTGATTACAGAGGTGAAATAGGTGTGATTTTGGTAAATTTATCAAATGAAGAATTTGTGATCGAAAACGGAGAAAGAATAGCACAATTAATTATCGCCAAACACGAAAGAGCCGAATGGATTGAAGTTGAAACACTTTCTGAAACCTCTAGAGGAGAAGGCGGCTTTGGCAGTACTGGTGTAAAATAAAGTGAGCACACATTTTAGCTTTTGATGTGTATAAATAAAAGCACGGCGGTTTTTATAAATTTGCCTTTTTAAAAGTTGAACTAAACCAAATAGAAGATTTTATCTTCCTACATAAAATAGAATTACATGAAAATAATTGTCCCAATGGCAGGTCGCGGATCGAGACTAAGACCTCATACTTTAACTGTTCCTAAACCATTAATTCCTGTTGCCGGTAAATCTATTGTGCATCGTTTGGTAGAAGATATTGCTAAAATATTAAAAGAACCAATCGAAGAAGTAGCTTTTATTCTTGGTGATGAAGCTTTTTTTGGTGATGATGTTGTAACTAGTTTACAAGATTTGGCAAATGGGTTAGGAGCAAAAGCTTCTATTTACCGTCAGGATTTACCTTTAGGAACCGGACATGCAATTATGTGTGCAAAAGAATCTTTGTCCGGACCAGCAGTAATCGCTTATGCGGATACTTTGATCAGAGCTGATTTTGAACTGGATCCTGCTGCCGATGCTGTAATTTGGGTAAAACAAGTTGATCAGCCGGAAGCTTTTGGAGTTGTAAAATTAAATGCAAACAATGAAATTATAGAATTGGTTGAGAAACCAAAAGAGTTTGTAAGTGATTTGGCAGTTATTGGAATTTACTATTTCAAGGAAGTTGGCGATTTGAAAAAAGAACTTCAGGGTGTTTTGGACAACAATATTCAAAACGGAGGCGAATACCAAATCAATGACGGAATCAAAGCGATGATGGCCAACGGTAAAGTTTTTAAAACCGGAAGCGTTGACGAATGGATGGATTGCGGAAACAAAGATGTGACGGTTGAAACTAATAGCAGAATGTTAGGGTTCTTGGATAACGACGGAGAACATTTGGTTGATTATGATGTAACGTTAGAAAATTCAACAATCATTCCTCCTTGTTATATTGGTGAAAATGTAGTGTTGAAAAATACAACAGTTGGACCAAATGTTTCTATTGGAAAAGGATGTCATATAACAGATAGTTCTATTAAAAATAGCTTAATACAAACCCATTCTCAAATAAAAAATGCTAACTTAGATAATGCAATGATAGGAAATCATGTTAGTTATGATGGTAAATATACCAGTATTAGCATTGGAGATTATTCTGTTTTAGAATAAAAAACAATTTTAAAAAGGTTCGTTTTTATTAAAAAATGAAATAAAAAAATGATGAAGAAAAGAGTCCTTATAATTTTATTTTTTGCTTTGCTTGGCAATTCAGTTTCGGTTATGGCACAAGTCGAACCCGAAGATATTGCTATGGCGACAGATGAATATCAAGACTCTTTTTACGAATCATTAAAACAAAAAGGAATCGAAAATTACGATAAAGCAATCGTGTCTTTGGAAAAATGTATCAAACTAAAACCAAATGATGCAGTAGCTTATTTTGAATTGGGAAAAAATTATCTGGCACTCAAAGAATATCAAAATGCTCAAACTGCATTTGAAAAAGCCACACAATTAAACCCTAAAAACAAATGGTATTGGTTAGGAATTTACGACGTAAGTTTCGAAACCAAAAATTATCCGCTTGCCATAGAAACTATTCAAAAAATTATTGTGTTTGATGAAGAGTATAAAGATGATTTGATCTCATTATACATGCTCACCAATCAGCAAGATAAAGCCCTTATTGCGATTAATGAAATGAACGATAAGTTTGGAAAATCAGCAGATCGTGAAGTTTATAAAAATCAGATTTTATCGCAGGGAAAATATCAAAATGCCGAAATTGGGAATTTGATTGATCAGATTAAAAAAAATCCGAAAGAAGAATCGAATTATGTAAATCTGATTTTTTTGTATTCGAAAGCAGATCAAACAGAAAAAGCTTTGGATGTTGCAAAACAACTGGCAAAGGAAATTCCAAATTCTGAATGGGCACAAGTGAGTTTGTTCAAAGTATATCTGGATGCAAATCAAGCGGATAAAGCTATAAAATCGATGAATGTAATTTTGTCAAGCTCAAAAATTGACTCAAAAATTAAACATCGTACTTTGAATGAGTTTTTGATTTATGTAAACAAAAATCCACAATATGCATCAGAGTTAGAAAAAGCAATTGCTTATTTTGATAATGATCCAAATGTTGAAGTTGCTAAAGAAGTTGGAAAATTTTATCATAGTAAAGGCCAGTTTGAAAATGCAATTAAATATTATGAAAAAGATTTAAAGGCTAATTCAGATACAGATCTTGAAACCAATTTGCTTTTGCTGGAATCCTATTCTC
>Ga0302347_1003748_pt1 | contig 13019 bp, 7 predicted proteins | sample PhyWR1_FD_202178 | JGI IMG/M metagenome (GOLD analysis project Ga0302347, IMG submission 202178) | Leaf surface microbial communities from wheat plants in UC Gill Tract Community Farm, Albany, California, United States - DLSL W.R1 (v2)... | ecosystem: Host-associated > Plants > Phyllosphere >...
CAGACGCCCATCACGCATCTCTAACTGACGTGACATACGTTTCGCCAGCTGTAAGTCATGCGTCACCACCAGGAAAGCCGTGCCCTGACGCACATTGAGCTCACCCAGTAACTCAAAAATACTGTTGGCATTGCGGGCATCAAGATTACCGGTCGGTTCATCGGCCAGCACCAGGCGAGGATTGTTAACCAGAGAACGGGCAATCGCCACACGCTGGCGTTCACCGCCCGACAGTTCTGAAGGACGATGGTGACTACGTTTTTCCAACCCCACTGCCGCCAGCATTTCCAGCGCACGTTGCTGTGCCTCGGCCGGTTTTTTCTTCCCAATCAGCAGCGGCATGGCGACATTTTCCAGCGCCGTAAAATCGGGCAGCAGATGGTGAAACTGATAAATAAAGCCCAGTTCACGGTTACGCAGTTCCGCTTTTGCCGATGATGAGAGCTGACTCATCGCCTGACCATTAAAAATAACATCGCCAGAGCTGGGCGTATCCAGCCCACCGAGTAAATGCAGTAAGGTACTTTTCCCCGAGCCGGAGCTACCGACAATCGCCATCAACTCGCCCGGTTTCATGCTGAAGCTGACATCATGCAGCACATCCGTTTGCACGCTGCCTTCCTGGTAGCGTTTGCACAACTTGTCGCACTGCAACAGGATAGAATTACTCATAACGTAAAGCCTCGGCGGGTTGAGTGGCGGCGGCACGCCAGGAAGGATATAACGTAGAAAGAAGTGCAATCGCCATCGCGACCAGCGCAATAGTGATCACTTGTAAGGGTTCAATCGCAACCGGCAATACGGCACCGTCGATTAAAATACCGATAACCGGCATCAACGTATTCAGCTGGCTGGCCAGTAATACCCCCAGCAGCGCGCCAAAGAGCGCGCCCAGGATCCCGGCACTCGCCCCCTGGACCATAAACACCGCCATAATCTGCCGGCGAGTCAGCCCCTGGGTTTGTAAAATAGCCACTTCACCTTGTTTTTCCATCACCAGTAATCCCAGTGAGGTAATAATATTGAATGCGGCAACGGCGATGATCAGACTCAGTAGCAGCCCCATCATATTTTTTTCCATTCTGACGGCCTGGAAGAGTTCGCCTTTACGCTCACGCCAGTCTTTCCACTCAGTCCCGGCCGGCAGGCTCTGCTGACTGAGTACATCTACTTTCAGCGGACTGTCGAGCCATAGCCGCCAGCCGGTAATATTGCCTGCCGGATAGCGCATCAGGCGCGAAGCGTCCTGCTGATTGACCAGTAGTTGAGTGCCATCAACTTCACTGTTGGCGGCAAAAGTCCCAATGACATTAAACAGCCGCTGACTTGGCAGACGGCCCATCGGGGTAAACTGGCTGGCTGAAGGCACCATAATCCGTAGCGTATCACCCCGTTTAACGCCTAAGGTGTTGGCTAATTGTTCCCCGAGTATCACGTTATATTCCCCGGCGACCAGCTGCGATTGCTGTACACCGGTCAGAAATGGCGTCAAGGGTTCATACTGGTCCGGCTTAACCCCCAGCATCACACCCACGCCTATACCATGGGCACTTTGCAGCACGACATCACCAGTGGTGAGCGGTTCAATTCGTGTCACACCTTGTAATTTAAGGCTGTCGGCTGGCAATTGTTGGGGATTAATCGATCCTGTGGGTGAAGTGATCATGGCCTGGGGCATCAGACCCAAGATGTTGTTTTGCAGTTCACGCTCAAAGCCGTTCATCACCGAAAGCACCGTCACCAGCGCCATAACGCCCAGTGTGATACCGATGGTGGAAAGCCAGGAGACAAAGCGACCGAAGCGGTCTGCTGCACGCCCGCGCATATAACGCAGGCCGATAAATAACGCGACTGGTTGATACATAAAGTCCGTCTGGTTGCTGTGGCTTAGGCAAAGAAGCCAAGTATACGACAGCCGCCCGGTCAAATGAATTCAATCGCTTAAATTAATCATCAGAGTGATGGGGTGAACGGTATTAATGAGTTACCTTTAGTCTATTGCTCTATCTGTCGGTAATATTTCCAGCATGCGAATATCTGCCCGGATTTCTCCACGATAAGTATTCGGAACCGTCAGACGTATCGCCCCCGCAGGCTGGACAATAACCTGGCGGGCAGCTTGCGGCAGTGTCACGATAACGCCGCGACTGTTTTCCCTGACATTAACCTTAACCAGATGACCATTCACATTCACTTGAATAGGCAATTGCAACGGTGCAGTGATGGTATTCTCATCGACAAGCTCCGCGGATCTCTGTATCCAGACTGCCTCCTCACCTGTTGTTGCCAGTCCGGTCAGTAGTGTTACATATTCAATCTGGATCTGAGTAATTGCAGGCTGTGTTTCATCCACATCATACTGAAACAAAGGCCGTCCCGATAGAAATGGCGTGTATTCTGTTTGCGCATCGCGATGCACCACACTGCCGTTAATCACTCCCAGTTCCTCTGGATTCACATTGGCGTCACTCACCGCACTGACAGTGAGAGCCGCCGCCAGAATCCCGGGATATCCCCATCGCATTAGAACGAGGCAAAACGTGTGAGTATGTTTCACTGGACGCTCCTCAGGGAAGTCCCGTCGATTAATCTGCCATCCGTTGAGGTCTTACTGGTGACACTGCCTGAGCTGAGATCATCAATAATATGTTGTTCCAGTTGCCCATTGTCATTAATAGACATGACGCTTTTTACTGTACTGCCCGCTGATAAGATGACGGAGTCCCCCGGAGCAAACACCCTCAACTTATTCTGCGTTTGTTTATCAAGGATAACGGCTCTATCTTGCGGATCCAGTAGCTTGAGGATCGTAAAAACATAGGGTGTGGTATTAACTAACTCGGTTTTATCCCTTGTTTTTACCAGTGACAGATCTTCTTCAGCCACTTCACGCCCTCTCATCAGATCTGCCGGGCGATAGAACAGCTTCACTTTGGTACGGAGTGCAATCGACAGCCCCCCTTCTTTATTGACCGGTGGGATCTCTTGCAAATTGACCCAGAAAACCGACTCCTTGTCTTCTGGCATCGTTTTCAGCACGTTAACCACGCGGAGTACTTGTTTACTTTCACCGGAGACTTTAAAAAATGATGGGGTGACGATAAACGCTGGACGCGTATCCGTGCCTTCTCTGTTTTCAACCCACATTTGGCCCCCATAGGTCTGCTTAGCAGCATTCTCAACCACAATAGAGACAGACTCTCGATTACTTTCAAAAATATAACGCGTCTGATCGACTGAGAGAGCTGCCAGAGAGGAACCAGAAAATATCAGCAGCCAGGCAGCCTGCAAGCGAGTCATACAGTTTATTTTCATCATATTAATTCCTTTTTATATTTGACTGATGTCGAGTAGTGGCATTGTCATTACGGCACCACACATCTCACCTCTTGTAATATTGATGATTCGGCTATCACCGTTGCCGGCACATGACAACCTGGGAAGCGCAGCGTACCCAAAGGGTCCACACTGTTGATTAACAGTACCCCCTGAGCACCAACAAACCCCAAAGGGGTACCACTGTCGGTGGTTGCCCACACACCCGGCGGTATCAAGTCACCGTTCGCCTGGCGTATTTGCAATACGTACCGTTTAACCGTCAACGGCTCGAACGGTACATAGGCCACAGACATGCCTGTTGGTTTGATTTTTTGGCTGGTAATGGACAGCTCCGTGCTGGCAGGTAACGAGCTGGTATTCAGTGTTAAGGTATTTACCTGATAGCTCGTGAGAGGTACCAATAGATTACCATTACGGTCCGTAGTGTCCGTTCTCCCCAGCAACGTGGCCCCAGAGGTATTTTTTACATTCACCACCGCCACCGTGTCGGAGATGTTTCTACCTAAAATCACGCTGTTATTTATCGGTAAATACAACATAGAGCCGGAGATTGACCCTGATCCTGTCGTACCATAGTCGGCGTGGCTCAATTGCCCGTTGAGCTGTGCCTTATTGCCACTATAGTTACTCCACAAGTTTGTTTGTCGGCTGGTGTTGCTATCATTGCTCCAGTTATTGCTAGCCGTCAGCGACCATCTATCCGTAACGTTGGCTGAGGCACCCGCAAAATAACTGCTTCCGCTGTTCTTTCTATTCGATAGCGTGGCAAATGTACTGAGGTCGTGTTCAAAAACGGAGAAAGGAATGGAGACCGAGGTCGAGACACTGTACTGATCTTCCTGCTGCGTTTTATAATAAGAACCCGAAAATGACAGGTTGACCTGGCCAAGACGTGTTGAAAAACTGCTATTCACCCCTTGTTGTGAACCCCTTTGCCCCCAGAATCTTCGCTCCCATCCGCCAATAGAAAAACTGCTTCTCTGCCAAAGCGGCTGGCTGAGACTGATATTGATATTCTCTTTTAACCGCTGACGACGAGATAAATTGTTATATTCAATATCGTTATATTCTCCCAGGGTGTTATAGAACTGACTTATCTGCCCGTAACTGGTGCGAATGGATGTTCCTGTCTGGAAGGTTTTGGCGTAGGTTAAAGTACTCTTCTGCCCTTGATGGTGACCTTCAGGGTAGCGAGACCGCGTCGCGGAATGATTAGCCGATATTGAACCGTAAGCACCCAGATAGCTCGTGATACTGCCCGTCACACCGACAAATTTATTACCCAGCAAAGTTCCTGTACGTACTGAGAAACCGGGGAATCCATACCCGTAATTAAACGCCGCCAGTCCACCCTTTGGGGTTCCCTGTGCATTGTCGTTATTGGTGGCCCCTAATGAGGCAGAATATTCATGCTGACCGGGCGAGATTTGATCTTGGATCAAGGTAATAGGAAAAACTTGCTGTGTTTGAGAACCATCATTCTCGGTAACCGTCATCACAACATCACCGCCAGTGAAGACAGTGACATCATTAATGGTAAAGGGTCCCGGTGCCACTAACTCGGAGTACAAGGTGGTGTTTCCCTGATGTAACGTCACGCGAGCTGTGCTGGTCGCAATCCCACTAAACAACGGGGTGTAACCTCGTGTCTGACGGCCCATTGCATTATTGCTGGCGAGCGTGACTCCGTAGGTGGAAAGCCCCCCTAAATCGCCGCTACTCACCGTGGTCTTTCCTAATATCATATCCGACTGCAGATCCAGCAGCGCTTTAGAGAGCGTAAAAGCATCAATAGATGAGTCACCCTGACTGACGGAAGCATTGCCCCGAACCACCCACTCACCGGCATTCGCCAGTAACGAGGTGGATCCAAAATAAGAGGTGCCATTCTGATATTTATTAGCATTGGCGTTATAATTCAGCCGTAGGGCATTATTACCATACTCCCAGCCTGATTTACTGTCCGCCCTGGCGAGTCCCGCTGGCGGGAGAGTTAATGTTAAAATTTTGGCAGCAGTATCAAAACTGACCTCAGTGTCAGGTTGTTCACCCAAAGCGTAACAACCCGCCACTGAACGAAAGGTTCTGGCAAAAAAATCTGCACGAATATAGACATGCGCATTAGCCAGCCACTCAGAGGTAAAACATAACTGGCGCTGTTCTTCGGACGTGACCGTTAGCACCCGTTTCCCGATACCTGTCCCATTAACAATCACATCGACAAAATAGCGCCCGGGATAATATTGTGCATTAGCCCCCAGAAAAGCGGCCGTCCGTACTCTGTCACCGCCTTGTAAAAAATGCAGATTCAATTCGTCATGACTCCATCCTTTTGCGGGCAAAAAAAATGCAACGATTAATAAAAGTATTCTAGATAAATAACGCTGACCTGGATTTGGAAGGATTGTTCTGCCAATACGCTTAACGAATATATTATGTTGAACAGTCATCCTGATAACTCCTACTGGTAAACCAGTGTCAGGGTTAATGTCCCCGTTAATTTCCCCGCTTCAGCCATTTCCGTATTCACCAGGCTCGCTTGAAAATTAAATTGTCCTCTCCCTGTAAATTTCACCGGATATAACAAAATATTATTTTCTTGATTCACAAATTTAGGTGCTGTATCAGTAGCAAAATGAGCGGCTGAATTCATCGGGGAGATACGAACCCGTATTGGTGAGAGGCGTCCATCTTCATAGCGGGTGACTACCCCTTGCTCATCCAGCTGACCGTTACTTAAATCGCCAAATATTAAAATAACAGAAGCATCAGTTTCAGCATAAGCATCAAACGCACGACAACCCATTTCTGCGTCCGCAAACTCCTTTAAAACTAATGAAAATATTTTGACAGACGTGTTCCGGAGCTTCGGATTAATGGTGCCAAAATCAACCCCACCCACAGTTTCACGTGTTCCATCCTCACTGATGCTCCCCTGGCAGCTGGACATCATAATGGTCGCGCTGATACGCGTAGTCGTATCTGCTAATCCTACCGAAGGAAGCAGGACGAAGACGAGTATCAAAAGACATGAGATTTTTGACATATCTCTTCCCGTTTAATGATTATATTTATTTTTCACAATCTGTTTTCGCCGCGAGGATAAATTAATTCTCTCACGAATTCAGATTATCGGCAGATAATATAATTCAATACACTTCATCTTTTTGCATAGCGATAATGGCCGACAGAATACAAATCACCAGTATTAATCATCAATACTTATAACTTTAAATAAAATGACTTATCAGTTCTCAAGAAAGATTATTAATATTCATTTAAAGCATTACAAATAAAAAGCCAAAAACCTCTGGCGAGGTATTTAATTAAATTACATTAAAAACAATATTTGAAACACTATCTGAATATGATAATAAGAGGGTGAGATATGAAGAGTTTCCATTCTTCTTTCTCTGCGGCGAGAGATGACCATCAAATCCTTGATGGCCTGGTTAAGGTAGCATGATGTTTTATTTTCGCGCAACATCTTCGCTAGTGTATTTTCAAAAAAAAGTCAAATAATGTGATGAACGGCATTTAATTCATGATATGAAATGATTTATCTTTTTGATTATCCAATAACAACAATGTCATATCTGTCCTCACGATTATCAGCTTCGTCCTGATTTCAGAATCCCCCACAGAGCGAGCAGCAGGACAGAGCTTCCCCCCATGCTGACGAGAATAAAGCCACTCTGTAGTCCACTTCTTTCGACAAGATAGCCTGATAATGCAGCGCCCAGAGCAACGCCGATATTAAGCCCGGCTAATAGCCAGGTCATTCCTTCCGTGGTGCTATGGTCCGGGACGGCACGTTCCACCAGCGACATAGCAATAATCATGGTTGGGGCAAAAGCCACTCCGGCCCAGAAAATCCAGAACGCCAGCGAGTAAATAGAACTTACCCAGAGTAATGGCAAGGTGGTTAAGGCAATTGCGCCCCCGGCAAGTAGTAGCTGCTGGGGCAAAGAAAGACTGAACGGCCTGGCGCCAAAAAGTAGCCCTGTCAGACAAGAACCGCAGGCATAGGCAGACAATACCAGGCTGGCCGCTGCAGGCTGCTCTATTGCACGAGCAAACGCGACGCTGATGATATCAACAGAGCCTACAATGGTGCCCAGCGCAATCATCAATAAGGTTAAACGCTGTACTGCTGCCTGGCGTATAACTGAGTGACGCGCCTCTCCTGTTTGCGCGAGTGGGATTAGCGGCGGTTCACTACCACTGAGTAAGTTTAAAACCAGCACACCCAGCAATAAAAGCCCCGCTGCAGCCAGAATACCGGCCTGTGGAAATAATAACACCGCCAGTCCCACGGCTAATGGCGGGCCGATAATGAACGTTACCTCATCAAATACCGTTTCTAGAGAATATGCCGTCTGCAACTGAGGCTGGTCTCGATACAACGCTGTCCAGCGGGCACGTATCATCGCGGATATGCTCGGCATAAAACCGGTCAGTATCGCCCCAACAAACAGCAACCCGTAATGATACTGTTGCTGGCTGGTAACCAGTATCAGGAGACTTCCGGCAATGCTGACCAGCGAAACCCAGGGCAAAACCCGGCGTTGACCATGAGTATCCACCCAGCGAGAGAGCTGAGGCGAGACAAGAGCATAAGTCAGAACAAAACTGGCACTGACCGCTCCGGCAAGGGCATAGTTTTGCTGTAATTGTGAGATGAGCGTAATCAATCCGATGCCTGTCATTGGCAAGGGCAGTCGCGCTAACAGCCCTGCAAATGTGAAGAGGAGACTGCCTGGAGCAGCGAAGAGAGCCCGATAAGCATTGATCATTGTTATTCCTTAGCCCAGTCAGATCCCGGCGCTGGCCCTATGCCATCGACTTAGATACATGACGTATGAATAAAGAATATATACATGCACTATGAATGTAAATATTCATACAAAGTGAATGTAAAAATAAAATGCACTATACGCTGACGAACAATGTCAGAGGGAATAAATGAGAACTCCGGAGGATCTGCATTGCAGGTTGCTAATACTCGACGATGCGAGATAATAATATCATCACTTTACCCTGACTCGCCTGCCCTCAGCGCGGTACCCTACTTACGAGATTGTGACGCTTTTTATGCCTGAAAATTATCGTTATTCCTTACCCGTTAAAGCTGCCGAACAACGTGTTCTCGGCCAGCTGCTGGGAGCTGCCTGTGCGACTGAAGTAGCAGAAATCACTGAACGTCATCAGGGTCCGGTGGTACTGATAGCCCCTGATATGCAGAATGCACTGCGATTGCATGACGAAATTTCACAATTCACTGACTCGCTCGTCCTCAATCTGGCGGACTGGGAAACGCTACCTTACGATAGCTTTTCGCCGCATCAGGAAATTATCTCTTCTCGACTGGCGACGCTGTACCGGTTACCCGATATGCAACGCGGCGTACTGATTTTACCGGTTAACACGCTGATGCAGCGGGTCTGCCCGCATAATTATCTGCGTGGCCATGCTCTGGTGATGAAAAAAGGCCAGCGTCTGTCGCGAGATAACTTGCGCGCTCAGCTGGAACAGGCAGGATACCGTAGTGTCGATCAGGTCATGGAGCACGGTGAATTTGCTACACGGGGAGCATTATTAGACCTCTATCCGATGGGCAGCGAACATCCCTATCGTATCGACTTTTTCGATGATGAAATCGACAGTTTGCGCATCTTTGATGTCGATTCACAACGCACATTAGACGAAGTTGACGCCATTAACCTGCTACCCGCCCATGAGTTCCCAACGGATAAAAATGCCATTGAACTGTTCCGCAGCCAGTGGCGCGATAAGTTCGATGTGAAACGTGAGCCTGAACATATCTATCAGCAAGTCAGTAAAGGGACTCTGCCGGCAGGAATTGAGTACTGGCAGCCACTATTTTTTAGCGAGCCATTAGTCACATTATTCAGTTATCTGCCCGCCAATACTTTACTGGTCAATACCGGCGATATAGAGATCAGTGCTGAACGTTTCTGGCAAGATGCACAGGCGCGTTTTGAAAACCGCGGCGTCGATCCGATGCGCCCCCTGCTGGAGCCACAGGTACTATGGTTACGTCCGGATGCCCTGCTGAGTGAGTTAAAAGCCTGGCCTCGCGTACAACTTAAGACCGATGTACTGCCATCGAAAGCAGCCAACGTCAACCTGGGTTACCTGCCATTACCTGAACTCGCGGTTCAGGCGCAGAATAAGGCTCCGCTGGATAATCTGCGTAAGTTTCTTGAAAGCGCCATTGGACCGGTCATTTTTTCCGTTGAAAGTGAAGGACGCCGTGAAGCTTTAGGGGAGTTATTAGGGCGTATTAAAGTTGCCCCTAAACGTATTTATCGTCTGGATGAGGCCGAAGCGCCAGGCTCTTATTTGATAGTCGGAGCCAGCGAGCATGGCTTTATTGACAGCCTGCGCCAACGGGTCCTGGTGTGCGAAAGCGACTTGTTAGGTGAGCGCGTCAGCCGTCGCCGTCAAGACAGTCGCCGGACCATTAATCCAGATACCTTGATCCGTAACCTGGCCGAACTGCATCCGGGTCAGCCCGTGGTACACCTTGAGCACGGCGTGGGGCGTTATATTGGCCTGACCACGCTGGAAGCTGGCGGCATTACTGCCGAGTACCTGATGCTGGCCTACGCTGGCGATGCAAAACTCTATGTTCCGGTCTCTTCTCTGCATCTCATCAGCCGTTATGCCGGCGGAGCCGATGACAATGCCCCTCTGCATAAACTGGGCAGTGATGCCTGGTCAAGAGCCCGACAAAAAGCCGCCGAAAAAGTGCGTGATGTCGCAGCGGAATTACTGGATATCTACGCGATGCGCGCGGCCAAAACCGGTTTTGCCTTTAAGCATGATAAAGAACAGTATCAGCTGTTCTGTGATGGTTTCCCGTTTGAAACCACACCCGATCAGGCACAAGCCATTAATGCCGTACTCAGCGATATGTGTCGCCCCCTGGCGATGGATCGTCTGGTCTGTGGTGATGTCGGTTTCGGTAAAACAGAAGTGGCAATGCGTGCGGCATTTTTAGCCGTGGAGAACTACAAACAGGTCGCCGTTCTGGTACCGACAACGCTGCTGGCGCAACAGCACTTCGACAATTTCCGTGACCGTTTTGCCAACTGGCCGGTGCGTATTGAGATGCTTTCACGTTTCCGTAGCGCTAAAGAACAAACGCAAATCCTTGAACAAGCGCGTGACGGAAAAATCGATATTCTTATTGGCACCCATAAGTTGCTACAAACGGATGTTAACTGGCACGATCTTGGCTTACTGATTGTCGATGAGGAACACCGTTTTGGTGTCCGTCATAAAGAACGTATTAAAGCAATGCGCGCTGATGTCGATATTCTGACCCTGACAGCCACCCCGATCCCACGCACACTCAATATGGCAATGAGTGGAATGCGCGATCTGTCAATTATCGCCACGCCTCCTGCCCGTCGTCTCGCGGTCAAAACCTTTGTTCGTGAGCATGATAACTTGATGGTTCGCGAAGCCATTTTGCGTGAAGTCCTGCGTGGTGGTCAGGTTTACTATCTGTTTAATGATGTTGAAAATATTCAGAAGATGGCAACAAAATTAGCCGAACTGGTCCCTGAAGCGCGTGTAGCTATTGGCCATGGTCAAATGCGCGAGCGGGAACTGGAACGAGTGATGAATGATTTCCATCATCAACGTTTTAATGTCCTGGTCTGTACCACCATTATCGAAACCGGAATCGATATCCCAACCGCCAACACCATTATTATTGACCGCGCTGACCACTTCGGGCTGGCGCAGTTACACCAGCTTCGGGGACGTGTCGGCCGTTCGCACCACCAGGCCTATGCCTGGCTATTAACGCCACATCCAAAAGCCATGACGACAGACGCCCAGAAACGGCTCGAAGCCATTGCCTCACTGGAAGATTTAGGTGCGGGTTTTGCGCTCGCCACCCACGATCTGGAAATTCGTGGTGCGGGTGAGTTATTAGGTGACGACCAGAGTGGGCAAATGGAAACCATTGGTTTCTCTTTATATATGGAACTGCTGGAAAATGCAGTGGATGCGCTGAAAGAAGGCCGGGAACCTTCACTGGAAGATTTGACTAATAGCCAGACTGACGTGGAATTACGGATGCCTGCGTTACTGCCAGATGACTTTATTCCAGATGTGAATACGCGCCTTTCCTTCTACAAACGCATTGCCAGTGCCCGACATACGCATGAGCTGGATGAACTCAAAGTCGAGCTAATCGATCGTTTCGGCCTGTTACCTGATGCCGCACGTCATCTGCTGGATATTGCTGCCCTGCGCCAGTTAGCTCAGAAGTTAGGGATCCGTAAAATTGAAGCTCACGAAAAAGGCGGCATGATTGAGTTTGCCGAGAAGAACCATGTTGATCCGGTATGGTTGATAGGTCTGTTACAAAAACAGCCACAACATTACCGCCTCGATGGCCCGACGCGTCTGAAATTCACTCAAGATTTAGCCGACCGTAAAACCCGTATCGACTGGGTGCGTAACTTTATGCGTGACCTGGAAGAACATGCTGTCGCCTGATTCACCGCCCCGTAACCTTCCGGTTACGGGGCAAAACGCCAATCTTTACATATTCTTTTCATTTCACCTGGTTTTTAAGACGTCGCATGGAGGATAATTGACGCTTTAGCATTTACTATAAATATCCAGAACGATTCGAGTTATTTCCGGTGTGTTTGTCGATTCAACGCTTCGCACTCCCTGACAACTTGAATCATGATGGGTGAACCAGGGTAGCCACTATGTCTTTGTCACGACTCTTTCCATACACCAGGAAACTCGCCGCGCTTGCTGTACTTATCGGTGCCACCAGCATGGTTACGCCGACGTTTGCTCAGGACTATCCGCTGCCTGCCGCGAACAGTAAGCTGATTGGTAAAAACCAGTATCATGTTGTTGAGGATGATGGTGGTTCACTGGAAGCAATTGCTAAAAAGTACAATGTCGGTTTTCTGGCGCTATTACAAGCCAATCCAGGCGTTGATCCTTATGTACCACGTGCCGGTAACGTACTGACTATCCCAACTGAAATGCTACTGCCTGATGTACCGCGCGAAGGCATCGTGCTTAATCTGGCTGAACTGCGTATGTATTACTTCCCTGCCGGACAAAATAAAGTCACCGTTTATCCTATCGGTATTGGTCAGTTAGGTGGTGATACTCTGACGCCAACGATGACCACGAAAATTTCTGATAAACGTGCTAATCCAACCTGGACCCCGACAGCCAATATCCGTGCTCGTTACCTGGCGCAGGGCATTAAGTTGCCTGCCGTGGTTCCGGCGGGTAATGATAACCCAATGGGCCATCATGCCATTCGTCTGGCAGCCTATGGTGGTGTTTATCTAATTCATGGAACTAACGCTGATTTCGGTATTGGTATGCGCGTCAGCTCGGGCTGTATTCGTCTACGTGATGGCGATATTAAAGAGCTATTTGAAAAGGTTCCAGTTGGTACATCAGTGCGCATTATTAACGAGCCAATAAAAACCTCGATTGAACCGAATGGTCATCGTCTGGTTGAGGTTCATCAGCCACTATCGGAATCCATCAATGATGATCCACAACGGCTTCCTATTAAGCTTAATGACAAAATGACACAATTCCGCAGCGCTCAGCAAACAGATGCGGGCGTCATGGATCAAGTGATGGAACATCGT
>Ga0302347_1003751_pt1 | contig 13014 bp, 8 predicted proteins | sample PhyWR1_FD_202178 | JGI IMG/M metagenome (GOLD analysis project Ga0302347, IMG submission 202178) | Leaf surface microbial communities from wheat plants in UC Gill Tract Community Farm, Albany, California, United States - DLSL W.R1 (v2)... | ecosystem: Host-associated > Plants > Phyllosphere >...
GTAGGCCGCGCGCGCGATGCCTTGATCGATGGCGGCATGCAACAGCTGTGCAAAGGGGCCAACGGTGGTTGGACGCTCAAATGCGGTGTGGAAAGGCACTACGTCATCAATATCAACTTCACAATTATTGAGTAACACCGTGCCGCTGCCGGTGGTGCGCTGACCAAAACCTGACCAGTCATCAATAATGGTCAGCCCTTCAGTCTCTCTAGGTAAGAAAATCAGCACTTCGTTGCCGTATTCTCCCAGTGCCAGAACCGGAATGCGCTGGGCATAAATCGCGCCGGTGGCATAAAACTTACGGCCGGAAAGTAGCAGTTTATCGCCGCTGCGATGCAGATGAGTGCGGCGTGTATGGGCATTCGGTGTGCCGAACTCAGCCAATGCATTACCCAGATGCACGCCGTCTAAGACCTCCTGATATAGCCGTTGCTGTTGCGCCTGAGTGCCATTGATACGCAAAACTTCCAAGGCATAAAAATGATTTTGCGGCACCTGACCAATAGAGCCGTCAGCCTGAGCCAAACGGCTCACCACCTGTGCCAACGTGGCACAGGACACATCGGCTCCGCCGAATTGCGCCGGAACGGTGATACCCCCTAAACCACTGCTGAACAGCGTATGCAGTTCAGTGTCAGGCAAGCGTCGCTCTCGGTCACGCAGCGCCGATTCGAGGGAGAATGCCTCGGCTAAACGTTGTGTCAGCGCTAATATTTGGTCTGTCGTTTCTAATCTGGCCGCAGGCGTTTGCGGGCGAACCTGTGTTGTCATAGCAAAATCATCCTGTGGTTGAATTAAATCCAAGAGTGGCGGGCAGGAAATATGCCATTAAGGCGATACTGGCCGATCGCGTGAAACTTCCAGCGCACTGGATCGTGTAGCGTGTGAGTGCGGGCGTTACGCCAATGACGGTCTAAACCAAATTCGGCCAACGTCGAGCGACTACCTGCCCACTCAAACAGTTTTTCACTGGCCGCGAGGGCAATATCCGTGGTTAAGACCTTGGCTTCTGCCACGGCAATAGAGGCATAGGCGGCACTTTCTGCCGTTATCGGCGCAGATTGCGTTTCATCCAAGATACTCGCGGCTCGTTTTAATAGGGCATTTGCGGCATTCAATTCGATAGTTAAACGGCCGACGTCGGCAATGATGTAAAGGTCATCGCTGCTACGGTCTACGTTGGCATCAATCCATGGGCGTGAGCGTTCGCGTACAAATGATTTCGCTTCTTCTAAGGCTCCGTGGGCGATACCCGCATCGATAGCGGCCTGAATAAGCTGAGAAACTGCGCCCTGAATATTCGGCTGCTGTGAAATAGGGGCGAGGGCAATCACATTCTCTGGAGCCACTAACACGTTGTGCAGCTTAATCGTTCCGCTGGCGGTGGTGCGCTGTCCCATACCCGACCAATCGTCGACGATATGCAGACCTTCCGTGTGTTTAGGAACAAAAGTGATCACCGGTTGTTGATTATCATCGATAGCTTTAATCGCCACCCAATGAGCAAACAATGCACCGGTAGAATAAAATTTCTCACCGTTTAATACTAAGCCCGCTGCGGTTTTGGTTAGGCGTGTGCGCATATCCAAAGTATCTTTTGTTCCGCGTTCTGGGCCGCCATTGCCAATACGCCATCCTGCGAGTACAGAACCGTATAATCGTTTTAATTGTTCTTCTGAGGCCGTAATACTTAATAGTTGCAGAATGCCAAAGTGGTTTTGCGGTATTTGTCCCAGCGCCGGATCAACGGCAGAAATAATCTGGAAAACTTCAGCAACGGTGGCGAAAGAGAGCTGCGGTCCACCAAATACTTTCGGAATCGTGATACTGCCAAGGCCACTGTGCGTGAACAAGTCGAGCGCCGCGTGCGGTAATACACGCTGCTGATCGCGGTGCTGAGCCTCTTCTGCGGCAAACTTCGCCACCTGCTTGGCGGCTTCTATCGCCTCACGCTCGGTGGTGATTATTTTGGCTGGAAATACCGCCGAATTGTTTTGGTATTTATTTTCATCAGGCGTTAATACGGGCATATAGTATTCCTTATGGTTCTTATCCAAAATTTAGGCAATAGCAACCCGCATATTGAATATATGAAAAATGAAATAACACTAGATATTGAGTTATGACTTATTACGTTTAGTTATTTATCTTGTCTTAGGCTTATAGCGTCTTAAAAACGTTTAATTCGATAAAGATATAATTAACGCAATAATGTAATCGGATAGTAATAAGTATTAACGCTTTATGTAAAGCAGTTGCTTAGCCTTATTTCAGCAATGCTTAGCTAATTTTTGATTTTGGATTAGGTGTTCGCTTAAGATTCTGTTTACAGCATATGACTTCGCGATGGGTATCAATCATCAGTAAGGGCCGTTATGACGTCTCCTGCAGACAATATTATTCCGTTATATCAGCAAAACTCCGCCTTCTGGGATTCGCAACGCAATGGCGCTCGGGGAGATTCGCCACGCTGTGAGGTTCCTTGGCTAGAACGGTTTCTCGCACAGCTTCCGGCCAATGGCCATATTCTGGATATCGGCTGTGGCAGCGGAGAGCCCATAGCGGGATACTTTATTCGGCAGGGATTCACCGTCACCGGCATCGATGGCGCTTCAGCGCAAATAGCACGTTGCCGCGAACGTTTTCCACAGCAGCGCTGGCTGGTTAATGACATGCGCACATTAGATTTAGGTACGCGCTTTGACGGAATCATTGCATGGGATAGTTTTTTCCATTTGTGTCAGGCCGATCAGCGCAAGATGTTTGCTATATTTCTCGCACATGCTGCGGATAAAGCCGCGCTGATGTTCACCAGTGGGCCAGAACAGGGAGAAGCGATAGGGGAATTTTGTGGAAAACCGCTTTTTCATGCCAGCCTCAGTCCAACAGAGTATATAAATCTGCTTCATCAGCACCAATTCAGCGTGGTAGAACATCGTGTTGAAGATCCTGAATGTGGTTTCCATACCGTTTGGTTGGCGGTTCGTGGCGCTTAAGCTGAATAAATCACACATTGTGAGCGGGGATTTCTTGTGAAGTGCAAATTCCCGACTACAATAGCCACGTTTTCGCCTTTTCACTAAGACGGTTTATCCATGCTACGAAGCGATGTTTTGCCTAAAATTACTCATAAAAACAAGATTGAATTATTAAGTCCCGCACGCGATGTTGCTATCGCCCGCGAGGCGATTCTACACGGCGCTGATGCCGTTTATATCGGCGGCCCAGATTTTGGTGCGCGCCATAATGCAGGCAACTCGCTCAGCGACGTCGCTGAATTGGTGGGATTTGCTCATCGATTTGCGGCAAAAGTTTTTGTCACGCTGAATACTATTTTGCATGACGATGAGCTGAAACCGGCAGAACGATTGATCCATCAGCTTTATGAAGCGGGAGTGGATGCCCTTATCGTTCAGGATCTGGGTATTCTCGAATTGGATATCCCGCCGATTGAGCTGCATGCCAGCACCCAAACCGATATTCGTAGCGTTGAAAAAGCTAAGTTTTTATCCGACGTCGGTTTTTCGCAAATCGTTTTAGCTCGCGAACTCAACCTGAATCAAATCAAAGCCATCAGCGATAACATCGACGCCACCGTTGAATTCTTTATTCACGGCGCGCTATGTGTCGCTTATTCCGGCCAGTGCTATATCTCGCATGCTCAGACCGGCCGCAGTGCGAACCGTGGCGATTGCTCGCAGGCATGTCGCTTGCCTTATACGCTCAAAGACGATCAGGGGCGCGTGGTCGCTTACGAAAAACATCTGCTGTCGATGAAAGACAACGATCAGAGTCAAAACCTGATCGCCTTAATTGATGCAGGCGTGCGCTCGTTCAAAATTGAAGGGCGCTATAAAGATATGAGCTATGTGAAAAACATCACGGCTTATTATCGTCAGCACCTTGATGCGATTATGACAGCAAGGCCAGAACTGGCTCCGGCGTCGATGGGGCGCACTGAGCACTTTTTTGTCCCGTCTCCAGATAAAACTTTCCATCGTGGCAGCACCGACTATTTTGTTAACCAGCGTCAAATGGATATCGGCGCGTTTGATTCGCCGAAATTTGTGGGTTTGCCTATTGGCGAAGTGCTGAAGGTCGGAAAAGATCACGTCGATGTGAGCGTGACGGAGCCGCTGACCAATGGTGATGGCCTGAACGTATTGATTAAGCGTGACATTGTCGGCTTCCGCGCCAGCAAAGTGGAAAAGATTGCCGCCAATAGCTTCCGCGTTTGGCCAAACGAAATGCTGGATGCGCTGAAAAATGTGCGTCCGCATCATCCGCTAAACCGCAATCTGGATCATAACTGGCAGCAGGCATTGCTGAAAACATCTAGCGAACGTCGTATTGGCGTCAAACTACGCCTGAGCGGCAATGAAAATCAGCTGATGCTAACGGCCAGTACGGCGGACGGGGTGAGCGTTACCCAAACGCTGGAAGGCTTCTTTGACATTGCCAAACAGCCTGAGAAAGCCTTCAACAGTTTGCACGATGGTCTAGCGAAGCTAGGACAGAGTATCTATTTTTCTGAGGGCATTGAGATTAACCTGCCAGCGGCGTATTTCGTGCCTAATGGTTTGCTCAATCAGCTGCGTCGCGAAACCATAGATATGCTGACGGAGGCGCGTTTGCATGCCTATCCGCGTGGCAGCCGCAAAGCGGTTTCAGAACCCGTGCCGGTTTATCCGGAAACGCACCTGACGTTCTTAGCTAACGTGTATAACCATAAAGCACGCGAGTTTTATCAGCGCTATGGTGTGCAGTTGATTGATGCAGCCTATGAGGCTCACGAAGAGAAAGGTGATGTTCCGGTGATGATCACCAAGCATTGCCTGCGCTTTGCCTTCAATCTTTGCCCTAAACAGGCCAAAGGCGTGCAGGGTGTGAAAGGGCGAGCGTCACCGATGCAGCTGATTCATCAGGATGAAGTGCTGACGCTGAAGTTCGATTGCAAACCGTGTGAAATGCACGTGATAGGCAAAATCAAAAATCACATTCTGAAAATGCCGCTGGCCGGTAGCGTAGTGGCCTCGGTAACGCCTGACGAGTTACTGAAAACGTTGCCGCGCAAGTCAGCGGCTGCGCCAAAAACGAAAACTCGTCGTTAACTATCTGCGGTAAATAAAACGTTGATAAGAGCCTCTCCGCAGACCGGAGAGGCTTTATTGATCTTCAACTCTATTTTCTCTGGCGGGTTATATTGTCAATATCCGCGCAGGATAGACCAATATCTTTCAGCTGCTGCGCGCTCATACGTTGTAAATCGCTATAGGCTTTTCTTCTCATCTGCCACGTTCGCCAATGCTGGTACAGCCCCATGAAAAACAGATAAAACGGCGACTGTAAAAACGGTTTCTTGGCTTGGTTTTCGTCATATCCCATCATGCAACTCCTCGCGGTTTCGATACACATATCATTGCGCGAAGTGAGCACACATCACAGATACAAAAATAACTATTATTTAACATACAGATTGCGCATTATGCGATCTGAATGGTCAAAATCGCGGCCAACTGTACTGGTTTTCGCCTAACATTTTAGCGAATAACGATCTCAAGCAATGATTGGAAAGGGCAACGATGACGCGCTATCAACATCTCGCAGATTTATTAGCACAACGAATTGAAGCCGGTTTATATCAAAGCGGCGAGCGCTTGCCCTCGGTTCGAACGCTGAGTGATGAACATTCCGTGAGCATCAGCACCGTGCAGCAGGCCTATCATTTGCTTGAGGATAGACAGCTCATCACGCCGCAGCCACGCTCGGGATATTATGTAACGCCCCGCAAACACACGCCGCCCGCACCGGCGATCAGCCGTCCAGCTCAGCGGCCGGTTGAAATAACGCAGTGGGGATGTGTTCTCGATCGCCTGAATGAAGAACCCGATAGCGATGCAGTTCCTTTCGGCAGCGGCTCGCCGGATATGTGCCAGTCCACAATGGCACCGTTATGGAAAGCGATGACTCGGCTTATGCAGGCGCAAGACAGCCGAGTATTAAATTACGATCCTGTGTACGGTTCTCTTGCCCTGCGCGAGCAGGTGGCACGTTTGGCCATTGATTCAGGATGCCATTTAAATCCTGCTGATATCATTATTACCCATGGTTGTCATGAGGCGCTGATAGTGGCAATTCGCGCGGCGTGTCAGGAGGGCGATATCGTTGCGGTGGAGTCACCCGCTTTTCATGGGATTATGCAAAAGCTGCGTGGTTCCAAAATAAAAGTCATTGAAATCCCCACGGACTCAAGCACCGGTATCAGCGTCGAAGCCTTGAAGTTAGCGTTAGAACAGTGGCCTATCAAAGCCGTGATGTTGGTGCCTAACTGCAATAACCCGCTGGGATTCATCATGCCTGAGCAACGCAAGCGGGAACTATTGTCGCTGGCGCAATGCTACGATATCGCCATTATTGAAGACGACGTGTATGGCGATTTAGCCTTTGAGTATCCTCGTCCTATCACGATCAAATCGCTGGATACCGATGGACGCGTATTGCTATGCAGTTCGTTCTCGAAGACGGTTGCTCCGGGGCTTCGCGTTGGTTGGATTGCACCTGGGCGCTATTTTGATCGCGTGGTCTATATGAAATACACCGGCACTGGCGCATCGGCTTCGCATCCGCAGTTAGCCATTGCGGAGTTTATCAAGTCAGGGGGATATCAAACCCACCTACGCCGCATGCGTAAATACTATCAGCAGAATCTCGAGAAATTCACTTGTCGAGTGAGAGAGTACTTTCCCTGTGGCATCTGCGTGAGCCGCCCGCAGGGCGGATTTATGATGTGGATTGAGCTTCCCGAGCATTTTGACTCCGTGCGTTTAAGCCTCGAGCTCAGCGAAGCTAAAGTACAGTTTGTCATTGGATCGCTGTTCTCCGCGTCGGGGAAATATCGAAATTGTTTGCGATTAAATTACGGACTGCCTTACAGCGACAAAGTCGACCAAGCCTTACGGAAACTGGCTAAGGCGGTTGAATGCGCCATGCTGGAATGTCAGATGCAAATAGCTGAGGAAAATCGCCAAGCCCACACTAATCGTTGATGACTAATCACTAATGAAATCTAAGCCTTACGCGTAAAAATTAATGGTTTTGCGGAAGGCTAAAATAGAATCATCCCGAGTGACATTGATGAGCAGTAATAACGTCAGTTATTCATCTTACAACCAAGTAAAAATGATAGGGTGTTAACCTGATTACCGACGTGCTTTGTTATTAGTTTAATGAGCCGTTTATGTGATCAAGGTGGCAATATGTCTCTCTATGTTGGAAATAGTTTTAATACGGCTAGTGTAAATACCGAAAGGATGATTAATACCCAGCACGATCCCCATTCTGAAGAAACGAATTTATGGAAGGGCGTTAAAGAATTTTTCTGTTCTACCCATCAGGAAGAAGCGTTGCAGTGTATTGATAAACTCTCACGCTATGATGAGCTTCATTTGGATCCCGAAGAAATTAAAGATATTTTTACCAAGCTATCAGAATTAATATCCCCTGGATGGAAGGAACAGCTCCATATCGACAATGACTGCGCCTTAAATGAATATTCTCTCCGCGAGAAAAATGGTGGGGTACTTCTTGCTGTTAAGGTTTCTGTTCCGGAAGCGACTCAGTGTGAAACGAGTAAAGATACCACTTCATCCTTTAGACTGGCTAAGGAGATACTCAAGTTATATCCTCTCGATACAAAAAATTCTTTAGATAATATAGATAGGCTGATCGTGTTTGGCGATAGCCTCTCTGACTCAAAAGGCAGAATGTTTGAAAAAACGCACCACATCTTTCCTTCCTATAGTCAATATTATGAAGGTCGATTTACCAACGGTTTTGTCTGGAGCGATTTTCTTTCATCTCCTTCATTTTTAAAAAAAGAAACCATTAATTTTTCTGAGGGAGGAAGCACCTCGGCAAGCTATTCATGTTTTAACGTTGTCGGGGATTTTTTATCAAATCTAGATAAGCAAATGAAATCCTACTCACCGTCAAATAAGGATTTAGCTATTTTCTTATTAGGCGCAAATGATTACATCACACTGCATAAAAGCAATGTGGTGACAGTGGTTGAACAACAAATTGACGATATTAAACAAATATTATCTCGCGGGGTTAAAAATATTCTTGTTATGGGGTTGCCGGATTTGCCTGCTACGCCTAGCGCAAAACTATCTGATGACAAAGAGATAATGAAAGACGCAACGGTAGCCCATAACGCATTATTGCAAAGTAAAGTTAATGAGTTAAATAAAGCGTATGCCAAAAGCAATGTATTCTATTTTGATACATTCTCTGCTTTTAACAAGATAGCGGAGGTCGCCCATGAGATTGGTTATGATACAAACAATTCCTATACGGAACATGGCTATATTCATCGTCTTGATGAAAAAGATCCTAGGTTAAATATTCGTCCACAATATATCTATAATGATCATGTGCATCCAACACAGGAAGTTCATCATTGTTTTGCGACTATGCTAGAGAGTTTTATACTCAATAATTACGGTACGACTGCAAACATAAAGTCAGAGCCAAAAAAATGAGCTAAGTACTGATGAAAATCTAAGAAGATACTATGGCGCTATCATATTGAAAGATTGCGCCATATTTGCCCGCAAGTATTAATAACCTTTCGCCAAAATATCTGCATAGCGACGGAAAATAAAGATGCACCACATCAGAGAAGCAAGCGCCAATACAGCGCCTATATAGCCAATATTGGCCATGCTCAAATGTATGCTGACCTGATTACCTAGCAACGCGCCTGCGCCAATGCCGATATTAAAAATACCGGAATAGAGCGACATGGCCACATCGGTGGCATCAGGAGCCATAGCCAAAACTTTCACCTGCATGCCAAGGCCAATCGTCATGATGGCAATACCCCAAACGACACACAGCAAAGCAATCCACATTGGGCTAGATGCAGCAGGAAGCAATAAGACTAAGCTCAGCGTCAGCAGCACAATGGCACCAATGATTAACGTAGCAGGGTGCTTATTGCCTAGCATGCTAAACAACACGCTGCCTATAATCCCCGCCGCGCCGAGTACCAGCAACAGCATGGTGGCGAAGCCTTGGCTCATTAACGCAACGCTCTGAATAAACGGTTCAATATAGCTGTATGCCGTGTAGTGCGCCGTGACCACCACGACAGTGAGCGCATATAAACACAGCAACGCGGGGCGTTTCATGAGGATTGGAATACTTTTTAGTGAGCCTGAGTGCTCGCTAGGCAGTTTAGGTAACAGCTTAATGACACAAATCAACGTCATAGTCGCTACAATGCCAATCACCATAAACGTGGTTCGCCAGCCTAAATACTGCCCGATAACGCGGCCAAGCGGCAATCCAAGCACCATCGCCAAGGCGGTGCCCGTGGCTAATAAGCTCAGCGCCTGTGCTTTCTTACCGGCCGGTGCTAAACGAATAGCGAGCGAAGCGGTAATTGACCAAAACACCGCGTGAGCCAGCGCGATACCGATACGTGAAAGAACGAGGATCCAGAAATTCCACGCAACCACCGAAAGCGCATGGCTGGCAATGAACAGGATGAAGATCTTCACCAGCAGCCCACGCCGCTCCATTTGGCTGGTCATTAGCATAAACGGCAATGACATCAGCCCCACAACCCAGGCATAAATCGTCAGCATCAGGCCGACCTGCGCGGTGCTCATCGAGAAACTGGCCGCAATGTCTGAGAGCAACCCAACGGGAACAAATTCTGTGGTGTTAAAAATAAAGGCGGCAACGGCAAGCGTAACCACTCTTAACCATGCGGTTTTACGGGAGACTGGAGTTGGATTCATGGCACTTACTAAGGTTAGGAAAACAGGGGAAACTTTTCGGCAACTAGCATACTGCGAATCGGTCACAATTTATAGCGCCTCGGCCAATGACATTAAGGTAAAGAGGCCAATCACTTAGCTCTCTGATAAATAGGACTTAATTTATTTATAGTGTAAATAGCTCAAGTTTTATTTATTCAGGCCGTTATTTAGTGTGCTGTTTCAATAAAAAACATAAGTCTGGCATAACTCTCTTCTAATCAGGGCAAGCTATCATGTTCGACTCTATCCGTTCACGTATTCTGGCAGCTTCTACCGCCATCGTTATTTGCTCTCTTTGTATCAACACTTATCTTAACTATTCAATTGCGAACAAATACAACAATAGCGCAATTGATAGCACGCTTGAGGCCGTTTCTTCCAGCCACAACCGCGCAATTTCCGACTGGGTGGCAAGCAAAAGCCGGTTAGTTTCAGCGCTTACGCCACATGTTACCTCTCCTGATCCTATGCCATTGATGGTGCAAACCGCCAACGGCGGCAACTTCATGGGGATTGATATTGGTTATCCTAATAAAATCGACATTTCATCAGTGCCTAACAGCGTTCCTGAAGGTTACGACCCCACCACGCGCCCTTGGTATATTCAGGCCGTCAAAGCCGGTAAACCTATTGTTACTGAACCTTATGTTGACGCCAACACCAAGAAAATGGTGGTTACGTTTGCCGCACCGCATATCGAAAATGGCATTCTAAAAGGCGTAGTAGAAGGGGATGTGACTATGGACAGCGTGATTGAAAACGTGCGTTCTATACATCCAACCGAAAATAGCTTTGGCATGCTCATCGATGCGGCTGGCAATATTATGGCGCATCCTGATGAATCACTGACGCTCAAGCCGTTATCCAATATTGCGCCTAACTTAGAATTGTCACGTTTGCTTAATGCACGTTCACCGATTGAATATGACATTAACGGCAGTGCCAAACTGTTGCTAGCGCAGCCTGTAGCAGGAACACCGTGGTTTACCGTGGTAGCAATGGATAAAACCGAGGCCACGGCCGGAATGCGCTCATTGCTGACCACGTCATTAGTGACGCTGCTGGTATTGATCGTTGCTGCCGCTGTGATTATCGGCGTGATTGCCCAGCGTGCGCTAACACCGCTGATTAAGATCCGTGATGCAATGGATGCCATTAGCTCCGGCACCGCGGATTTAACCCAGCGTTTGCCAACCAACGGCAAAGACGAAGTTTCTCAGATTGCCGGTTCGTTTAACCGCTTTATCGATAAGCTCAGCGACGTGATGAAATCCATTCGTAGCAGCAGTGAATCTGTGCGCGTTGCGGCCAATGAAATTGCATCAGGGAACCAAGACTTGTCCAGCCGAACCGAATCTGCAGCGGCCAATCTTCAGCAAACATCGGCGGCGTTGGAGCAAATCTCTTCAACGGTGGCGCAGTCGGCAGGCGCAGCGAAACAGGCAAATAACGCGGTTCATTCCGCCTCTGCGGATGCCTCTCGCGGCGGTGAGGCGATTGCTAAAGTCATCAGCACCATGCAATCGATTGAAACCGCCTCCGGCAAAATTGGTGACATTACCGGCGTCATCGACGGTATTGCTTTCCAAACCAATATCTTGGCGCTGAACGCCGCCGTGGAAGCGGCTCGAGCGGGTGAGCAAGGACGCGGTTTTGCGGTGGTCGCCGGTGAAGTGCGCACTCTGGCGCAGCGCAGCGCGCAAGCGGCTAAAGAGATTAAATCTCTGATTGAATCGACGGTACGCAGCGTCGCCTCCGGCTCAACGCAGGTGCGCCAAACCAGTGAAACCATGACGGATATCGTGACCAGCGTTTCTGCCGTCACAACGATAATGTCGGAGATCACCAACGCCGCCGATGAGCAAATGCGTGGTATCAATGAAATCAATAAAGCCGTTACCCATCTGGATACCATGGTGCAGCAGAACGCTGCGCTAGTAGAAGAATCTACCGCGGCATCCGGTGCGCTGTTGTCACAGGCCAATGATTTAGTCGGCGCAGTGGGGCAGTTCAACGTATAACGTTGTTATTAACTCGCGATTCATTCAGCTTAACATCCCCCGATTTAGCGGGGGTGTTAAGCTAATCCCTCATCCCACACGGCCTCACGTATATTAATCGCTTTGGGCAACAGCCCTAATGCATAGAATCGGTCGGCGATGGTTTGCTGATCGCGCATCACGGTTCTATTGATGGCACGTGGCTCATGTTGACGGCGAGACAACGCCAGCGCTAGCGAAGCCTGGGGCAGGCCTAATTCTTGCGACAATAACTGCGCCGCGTTTTCTGGATGTGTCGCGATAAATATCCCCGTCTGTTTGAGCTCATCCAAAACAATCTTGAGCAGGTCTGCTGAACGCTGGGCAAAATCGCGGCGAGAAAGATAAAACTGCTGATTCAGTACCTTGCCGTGGCCATCTTCAATAATGCGCATATCGCCAGAAAGTTGTGCATCGCTCAGCAACGGATCCCACATCATCCACGCATCAACAGCATGAAAGTCTGACGGAGTCAGTGGATATCGTAGCGGCGTATAGTTCACACGAACGTCGTCGAACGTCAGACCATGCTCATCCAACATTTGCAGCAACAGATAATGCACGTTAGAGCCGCGGTTCACCGCAATACGTTTGCCGCGCAGATCTGAACAGTGATAAATCGGACTGTCTTGAGCAACGACCATCGCCACGCTGTGGGGAGAAGGTGGTTCGTAGGCGACATAGATGAGCGAACTGTTTTGTGCCTGAGCCAGTATAGGAGGCACTTCACCCGTGGCACCAAAATCGATTTCATTGTTTTGCAGCGCATGCAACAACTGCGGGCCTGCGGGAAACTCGCTCCACAGTACCGTGACGCCTTGTTGTTCAAACCTTTCCTCTAGACTTTGTCGAGCTTTGAGCATGCCTAAATTCCCGAACTTTTGATAGCCAATACGCAACTCACGCTCGGTCATTGCGCCCTCAGACGCAGTATGGCTACCGGAGATTAGCAGCTCTTTTTTCCGTGACTTAATCAGCCCCAGATTCGCAAGATGAGTCCGTAACGTATTTCGGCTGATGCCCAACATCGCGGCGGTTTGCTGCTGATTGTTATGGTTCATACTGAACGCATGCTGTATCAGCGCATCAGTGATTTTCTGAAACAGCCTAGGCGTCTCTTTTTCTAGCTGCGAACGGATAGAAAG
>Ga0302347_1003752_pt1 | contig 13014 bp, 16 predicted proteins | sample PhyWR1_FD_202178 | JGI IMG/M metagenome (GOLD analysis project Ga0302347, IMG submission 202178) | Leaf surface microbial communities from wheat plants in UC Gill Tract Community Farm, Albany, California, United States - DLSL W.R1 (v2)... | ecosystem: Host-associated > Plants > Phyllosphere >...
AATTCCTACGTAAAAGGAAAATTCCTCAGCCATGATCCTGAGCGCATCGCCAGCTTTGAGAAAGACAAACTGATCACCCGCCAGATCGCCGTAAACATCTTGTTAGATCTCTACAAAACGGCTGAGCGCATTGTTTCCGACTCATCGGCAATTACATTGCCAACTCAATTGCTTATTTCCGGCGACGATTTTGTGGTGCATGCGAAACCGCAAAAACAATTCTATTCCGGTTTACGCAGCACAATAAAAGAACAACATATCTTACCGGGTTTCTATCACGATACATTGGGTGAGAAGGCACGCAGTTTAGCCTTCGACAAAATGAAAAGTTTTATCGACCAACTTTATAACGCCGAGCCTTATACGTTTGATTACAGCCATGAAGATAGATGGAGCCCAAGCGCCGATGCCTATCGTGAACTGCAAGCGCCGCCAAAGGCGCACTCGCTAGAAGGTCTGTGTTATGCCGCATTAAGCTTTGGGATGAAAACTATCGGCAAAAAGTCAAAAGGGATGCGGCTGGGTTATGAAACAGGTTTCGACTCCGGCAGCACGCTAGACTATGTCTATCGCAACCAGCCCGAAGGTTACGGTACTCTGGGGCGCATTATCGATCGCAACTACCTGAACAGCGTTGGCTGGCGCGGCATTCGCGTGCGTAAAATACACATCCAGCAGATGATCGAACAGGCTGTTAAGACGTTGCAAGACAGGAATATCCCCGTGCGCGTGGTGGATATCGCCGCTGGGCATGGTCGCTATGTGCTGGATGCGCTGGAGAAACAGCAAGGTGTTGAAAGCATATTGCTGCGTGATTACAGCGATTTGAACGTGGAGAAAGGCCGAGCGATGATCGCAGAGCGTGGCTTAAGCGCTATCGCACAGTTTCAAAAAGGAAATGCCTTTGACTATGATTCCTTAGCGACGCTCGATCCGGCACCAACGCTGGGAATTGTTTCAGGGCTGTACGAACTCTTCCCCGATAATCATTTAATCAAAACGTCATTAGCTGGGCTTGCCGCAGCCATACCCGTTGGCGGCATATTGGTATATACCGGTCAGCCATGGCACCCTCAGTTAAAAACCATCGCGTATACCCTTACCAGCCATCAGAACGGAATCCCGTGGATGATGCGTGTACGTAGCCAGAAAGAGATGGATACGCTAGTGGAACAGGCCGGTTTTGAAAAATGCCATCAGGTCATTGATGAGTTTGGTATTTTCACCGTGTCACTTGCGGTAAGAAAGCAAAATGGCTAACTGCAAACCTTCACAAACCAATAGCAGCCTTTGGAAACAGGGGCTGTGCTGGCTGCTGTTGCTAGGCCCACTGTTTTTTCTCAGTTATGGACAGGTAAATCAGTTCACCGCGACAAGGAACGATGTAGAAAGCATGGTTTTCAACTGGGAGCATGCGATCCCGTTTATACCGTGGACCATCGTGCCTTACTGGAGTATTGACCTACTGTATGGTCTTTCACTTTTTATCTGCACCTCAAAACAAGAGCTAACACGCCATGGCTGCCGACTGCTTGTCGCATCGGTTGTCGCCTGTATTGGTTTCTTATTTTTCCCGCTGAGATTTTCGTTTATTCGCCCAGAAACGCAGGGCATATTTGGCTGGTTATTCCATCAGCTCGAGCAGTTTGATCTCCCCTATAACCAAGCTCCATCCTTGCATATCATCCTCGCGTGGCTACTGTGGTTACGTTTTCGTCAGCATTTGGGTCGTGAAGCACGCTTCCTGTGCGGAGGATGGTTTTTGCTGATTGCAGCCTCTGTGTTAACGACTTGGCAGCACCATTTTATCGACGTCATCAGTGGTTTTATCGTCGCTGTCGCTATCAGTTACGCTATCCCAATTGAAGGCCAATGGCGTTGGAAACGACCCTCTCCACACGCGCTGCGGCTTGCAGCAAAATATGCTACCGCGAGTGCACTATTTTCTCTGCTTGGGCTGTTGATTCCATACGGCTCTATTTTGCTATGGCCTGCTGCTGCCTTGCTCATTGTCTCATTGGGCTATGCGGGATTGGGTACCAGCGTATTTCAAAAAAACGATGCAGGGCATTTGTCGCTTTCTGCACGTTTATTGCTATGGCCTTATTTAACTGGAGCACGGGTTTCTCGAAAGTGGTTTTCTCGCCATATCCCCGCGGTGTCCCCTATCCTAGACGGGATATTTTTGGGAGGATTTCCAGGGAAATTCACACTCCCCAATGCAGTGCTCGACCTTACGGCTGAGTTTCATAGAAAAGCCCCCTCGGCGTTTCGCTGGTCTGCGCATCCGCTAATGGATTTGACCCCGCCTGCGCTACAAGATATTGATGCCATATTGCTTAAACTGAGTCAGTTGCGCTTAACCAATGACACGGTTCTGGTTTGCTGCGCTTTAGGTTTATCCCGTAGTGCAACGGTTGTAGCCGCTTGGCTGCTGGCTAAAAATCACGTTTCTTCTGTACCGCAGGCCATTGCTCTCATCAAACATCACCGCCCGCAAATTGTATTAACGCCCGCTCATATTCAGGTACTGGAAACGTATAAGGAAACACGATGCCAAACATCAACCTGACAAATCGCATTATAGAAATTCATCTGTCGAGTTGGCGTTACTTCGCGGCGTTATCACTACCACCGATAATGCTGGCATTTGCCTGTTTGCCGATAGGAGAAGTTGCAGCACTATGCATTTTGTTTCTCGTGGCGCACTACTACTGCTGGCGTCTGTGGCTGGATGAGCGACTTTTTCAGCTCCTGAATGAAGAAAGTAATCTTGCTGAATTTGATCAAGGAATGGCGTACTTATGGGGAACTGCATCAGGTAAAACGCGTTCAATGAGTGAACGCTGGCACGGCGTGCGTCGACTGTTTTACCGAGCAATGCTGGCACTTTTAGCACTCTGGGTGGTTTCATTATGCTTAGTGCTTTATGTCTCTTATCGCCTTGGATGATTGAGCATATTTATATTGGTAAGTTTTTGCTGGCGTCTTAATACGTATCGATGACGAGCAAGGAATAAACCAAAATTATTGCTGAATTATTGAATAATAAGCTGAGATTGGAGAGGAAGAAGATTTGGAGCGGGTGAAGGGCATAGAACAAATAATTCAACAACCTGAAAATAAAAGAATTTTTAAGTTATAAGTTGTTTTATACCCCCAATCATACCCCCAAAGCAAGGATGCTTTAAATTCAACCAGATTCTAATATCGATAACTCAGCAGATAGCAAGATGATAACAAAATGCATGCATACGCAAAAGTAGCGATGCTGTTGCACCAGACTAGTTACGATTAAGTATACCGAGAGTGCGGCTGGCTCTCATGATATCGATAGTTGTAAGGTATGGTGTTTGTTCCTGCCACGTAAAACCCTTACGATCTGTACGTATCAGTTCATAGCGTTCCACCAGGAAATTCACCGCGTCGGCCAATGTTATTCCCGCTTTGATATGCTCCTGGATGGCAACATCATCGTTGAATGGTGTGTCGCTAAGTGCCAGGCCGTAATGACGCTCCAGCAGATACGTTAGCAATTGCTGCCAGACCTGCACGGGCGACAGGCGTGACGAAACCGGCATCGTGGCCGGTACAGTTGAGATTTGCATATGTTGAGTCTCTTAAATAAAGGAACGGAAGATTTGAAGGCTTACAAAGCTGAGATGCTGCTGAAGATCAGTCTTTAACCTGATTTGAGGGATAAATTGCGATATACACGTGCCCATGACTGCCCAGCGTATCTGCTTCACAAGTCAACCCGTTACGGTACAGTGTGACACAGTGCGCGTACCGGGGATTCAGCTCACAGGAGAGCAGCATCAGCTCCAGATGTGCGACAAAATGTGGGAAGGCTTCATCCAGATGTCGGGCCTGCATCTCGCTGAATGAGCCGGTGAAACCAGCACGGTCTGCCAGAAAATACAGACGATGACCTTCCTGTACCAGTCGGGCTCCGAAACACGGTGTGATATCTCGTTTAAGCCCCCAGGTTTGGGTAGCGTCTTTGTTCATCATTTTATTCCTGTTAAAGAAGACCATGTTCGGCGAATGAGAATATTTGCCTGCCGCCGACAATCAGGTGGTCGGGGACCCGGATCTCCACCAGCATCAGCGCCTGTACCAGTCGTTGAGTGATGGCTTTGTCTGCCTGGCTCGGAGCAACCTCCCCTGAGGGGTGGTTATGGGCAAATATCACTGCTGCCGCGTTAAAGTACAGGGCGCGTTTCACCACCTCGCGGGGATGAACTTCAGTGTGACTGATGGTGCCGGTAAAAAGCGTTTCATGGGCAAGCAGTTGGTTCTGGTTATTGAGATACAGCACGACAAACTCTTCCCGCTCAAGGGTTCCCATCTTCAGCCTGAGCCAGTCGCGAGCAGCCTGCGTGGAAGTAAACGCCACACCCGGTTCGCGCAGGTGCTGGTCAAGCAGACTCAGGGCTCGTTTGATGGTGCGCAGTGAGGTCAATGGCAGTTCCGGTGTAAAGAGAGTCAGTTGTTTCTCCATGACAAAACTCCTTAATCAATGATGGCAAGAATGGCATGGGATTCAAGGTGCTGCAGAGCGTAATCTCGCAGTCGGTAATAATGCTCTGTCATGGCATCGCACTCAGTACGACAGGCGTGATGGCTGTACTCAATCAGACACACAGCAATGCCTGCGGCTTCCGCACTCATTTCTGCGCCATTGCCGTTCATGTTGTTGAACAATGTCCATTTCTCATCATTCTCAGTTTCGGGTGCCATAAAGGCACCACCGTTGCTGAGTGTATGGAAATGCCAGATGCCGCCGCTGTAGTCTTCGCAGAAACGTTCCATCCAGGCGAAGATACGGGACTCGATAAGTATCCACTGCGGAATACGCCCGAAGTACTGCGGCCAGAAGTCCAGACGTTGTTCATCGGATACCGGGCTTACCGTAATAACGTTAGTCATTTGTGAATCACTAACCGGTTCGTAAGCGGTATCAGTTTGTGTGGTCATGGTTTTTCTCCGTAATAAAAAAGCCAGCTGGTCAGGGCTAGCGTGAAGTAATGAATAAATGCCGCTATAAAGCGGGTGAGACTAAAGACAGAAAACGGTATTGCGATTGAATGCAAAAAGCCCCTGTTGCGTGTGCAACAGGGGCTGGGTTTATTTTGTGTCGATGACGGTATCAGTATCCGGTTTTAACTTTGTACATCAGCAAAGTTTTGCTGCCCCGGACAATCTTCACATACAGGGCGTTATCCTTCTCACGACGCACGAAACCGGCCTTCACATCCCCCTGACAGTCACCGCCATCGTAGGGCACATTAATGCCGGTCTCATGTACCAGGTCGATAACACCAAAATTATTATCAGCACAGGCAGTGCCCGGCCAGTCCTGAATCAAAGCAAATTTATGGTCGTCACTGACACCGGTCAGCGAGCAGACTGAGCTATTGATATCGTTTCCCTGACACCAGTACGACTCGCCCGGATTGTCTTTATCCATCAGTTGTTCGGGTAACTGTGCTGCACTGGCGGTAAAAGACAACACAACGGCAGATACTGCAGTAATCATCTTGAACATGGTTTACTCCCTGAATCATCAGTACCGCATGGCCGCGCAGATTTCTTCTGTGCCAGTCATGGCATGATTAAAAGCGTTTATAGCGGAACAGCTCTTTACCCTGGTACAGCACCACAAGGTCGTCGTAATCTGGCTTTTTGTGATTGGGCATAAAGGTGGCAATAGTTCCGGGACGACACAGGTCTTTCACGGTGACACCGAATTTCTGGTCCGGGGTGATGGTGAAGCCTTTCGACGCCTCATCGCGCATGATAGTGATCCAGCCCCACAGGCCACCCTCACAGTCTTTCTTCGGCGCAGAACGCACGGTCACCATTCCACCTTTACGGTCAGCAAACATGGCTTCACATTTTCCTGTGACCTGACGGTGCGCGTCGCACCAGAAAATATTGCCACTATTGTTATTCACCGCAGCGGGTAATACCCGGTTATAAGGCGCAGCCTGTACTGTGGCACAGGTCAGGAGACTGCCGGTTATCAGTAGAGTTCTGAACAGTTGTTTCATGATAATTTCCTTAAAAGAGAAGCCACCGGTTGAAGGCCAGTGGGAATATGTCAGGCCACCAGCGTCAGGAGCAGCATGACCAGCCAGACCCAGAAGTAAGCCGGTTTCTGCCCCAGCGATTTAGCCCGTCGCCAGAGATAGAACGGCACCAGCCACGCCATTTTCCCGAAGGCTGCCGTATTCACCCCGGCCTTGTGCAGGCGTCTTTCATCCAGGTAGCTCAGGGCGATATTGAGCAGAAATGTAATAAACCAGTACTGCCCACCCGATACGGCTTCATAGGCCTCCTCAAAAGCCATACCGTTCAATCCCGCTGTCCAGAGCTCAAGCGTGTAGCCAATGAACGGGGCAAAAGCCAGTGTCCAGACCACACCACCCGGAATGCGGTGACCCGGCAGTGCTGGTGGTGCGATGCACTGCGCCAGCGCGACCGTCAGCGGGGTGGTGGATAAGGGCTGCCAGTCTGTCATCCCCGGCTGCCACACCAGTGTGGAGGCGGTAAGTTCGCCGCGTTTAACACGTTCCATCATTTCTTCTTCGGTGACACCGTCGTGACGGATGCCATTTTTCTCGTAATGCCAGTTCATGATTCTCCTTATCTCTGAAATACCGGCACAGGCCGGAGGTTGATTAAGCAGCACTGCCCGCTGAGCTTCTGTCAGGAGAGGTCAGTAACAGGGCTTCGCGAATGAAACTAAAGTGAGGAAGTGCGTGGATGAAAGCAGGCTGACTGGTCAACTGGCTGATGGTTTTTCTGGGTGTAAAAGTGGTGTTCAGCACTGTGACGGCGTGAATGTCCGTCAGCGGATGGACCGAGATATGTCCCCGAAACTCACCGGCCAGATACCAGCAACCTGACTGCGAAATCAGCCGGTAAGGAGCCAAGCCCTCACAGCGTTGCCCCTCGGCCAGCAGCGTCACCCGCTGGCGGGAGGTAATCGCGGTTACCAGTCGGTAAAACACCAGTGAGCCGGAAGGACTCACCCCGTGTGGTAGTTGCCACACCAGACAGGGTGCATCATCCGACGCCAGCAGGGCACTGACCAGTCTGCGGTCAAAGCCCGGAAAGACATCAGCGAGCCCGGTGCGGTGAGCAAAAGTCAGCACATCCAGCTCACCCTGCGCACCGCTGCCCCCGGTACGCAGGCGACAGAGGCCCTGACGATATTCCAGGTCCAGGTACATGAGCCGCTCACGAAAATCCCGTCGCAGAGTGCGAACCGACACTCCGAACTCGACGGCAAGCTTCGCCACGCTCAGGGTTTCGCCCGCCACCAGGCGACCAATGATGAGTGACAGTCTGACCGCCAGCCGGTCATGGCGACGTTCTGCCTGTGTCATGGAACATTCTCCGTGAAGGATTAACTAACTGAAATTAATGTGATTACTTTACAGAGGGGGGTGGACAGGGAATGGACACTGCGGGAACTATTTTTTGCATCTGCATTATGCGAGAACGGACGCGGTCTACAGAAGTATTAGACTGTTTTACAAACAATCCCATTGAGGGGTAACGGACAGGTTGTGTCCTTTATTAACGCAGCGATAACAATACCTGGGTTATGGAGAGTACAATTCGCTCCGTTACAGTTGCTCAAGCAGGGTTTCCGCCATCACCCACAGGGCACGATTAAGCTTCACGTCGCCGTCGATACCGCGTACAGCGCGGGTATGGGTTCGTCCACCTTTTGCACTACGACCACTTAGCCCGCCCTTAATAAGGTTCTCCTGAATGCGCTGATAGGTGGTCCACAGGTCATCGCTGTAATCTTCGTAGCGCCTTGGCGTCAGTACCTGCGAAGGTGTTACTGGCTGGTGGTCTTCACCAAAGCGGTAAGTAATCGCCGCTTTCGCCAGTGCCTGTCGGGCTGGTGGTGGAAGCATCAGCGACTGCATGGCATCTCGTTTTTCTTCCACCCGGTCAAAAATCCCCAGTACCTCATACGCCCCCTCAATCACCTGGCTCACCACGTCTCCTTTATGCGGAACGCGTACCTCACCAAAGGTCTCACCGCAAATCAGCCCATTCTGGCAAACCTGGCGAAACAACCCAGGCAGCATCTGGTACGAACTGGAACCATCATGCGAATTCAGCAGAATGATTTCTGGCACCTGCTTGCCGGTAATTTGTCCCTCACGGCGCAGACGCAACATATGTTTGGTGTGCTCCCGACGTTCCGGGTCGCGAACACGAGTCTGACAGGCAAAGAACGGCTGAAAGCCTTCCCGTTGCAGACTATTGAGCAGAGTAATGGTTGGGATGTAAGTGTATTTTTCACTTCGTGAGGCATGTTTATCCTCGCTGAAGACACTGGGCACCGTGCGATACAGCTCTTCATGGGTTAACGGACGGTCACGACGAATAACGTTTGCTGCGCCAAAGCGCGAAGCCAGACGGGTCATAAGCAGACTCCTTACGGAAATTAAATAAAGAAAAGCCCCGTCGCACAGGCGACAGGGCTCAGGGAATAGCAGAGAGTTGAAGAAAATTCAGAAGAAGAAACTCCAGACAGCACGGGCGACCGATACCACTGTGTCGCGTACAGCATGAATAAGGGTACGAACCGGGGTTGGGACAAACGGCAGGTTAAGTACTGTATCCAGTACTGTACCTACGGTTTCACCAAAGTCGTCACGGGCTTTTTTATTCACCTCATCGGTACGAAAGGGATGCTGGAGTTGCGCCACTACAGAGCTACTGGCCTCACGAGGAAGGCTGTAGATCATGCGTTCGACCATCACCCTAAGTCCCCACTGCATTCTGACGGACACAGCGCAGACGGGGTTCACTGGCTGGAACAGCTCATGAATAATGCAAATTTTACGGCTGATATTTTGCTTTTGCTGAGTGGACAGTTTATCACCACCGCTAGTGGGCTCAGCTTTATCTGACTGGCTGATAACAAACAGCACCTTATTCCGGTAAATCTCACCTATCACCTGATGGTAGAAGTGCTCATCCACTGCAAGTGCCCGGTCATCGGCTTTAATCAACCACAAGACCAGATCGAGGCGGGGAAGCTGTTCACGGTACAAGTTTGCGTATTCAGCATCCCGGCTCTGACTTTCACCAACCCCTGGCAGGTCCACCAGCGTAATACACCGCTCACCCATGTTAAGGCGAAAGCGCAGCGGCTCACGGGTGCAGGCATTGACATCGCTGACTGGCGATACCTCTCCGGCAAACAGGGCATTGCACAAACTGCTCTTGCCCGCCCCGGTTTTACCCATAATGCCGATCACCGGTTCGTAGTGAGTAAGCTGGTTTATCTGCTGCAGAATACGCTCCGACGCCCACTGCGGCAGGCCAGAAAGCGATTGCTGCAACGACTGAAAACCTTCATATTTTTTCATCACGGCTCCTCTGAAATGAAAACAAAAACGGCAGAACCAAGAGGTTCTGCCGTTAATGGGGTATGTTCGGAGAAATAATATCTGTCTGAAAATTTTTGGAATGCAGGCAACTAATATACGACTCGTGCTGATTCTGCCGGTATCGGATCTTACTTGATGAGAATAGTGACCGATCCCGACAAGAAGAGCACTGCTGCGTTAGGATCAGGGTTTTGTCTTTTTGTGCCTTTGGTATTCTTCAAGTATGAGATCTTTCAGCATTTCACCGTTATTCAAACGTCTTGATCTCGATAACTCCCTGAGTTTCTCCCTCGTGTTAACATCGAGATAAAACTGGATGTTAATGTTTTTTTCTTGTGATTTTTTATATTTTCTGTTGGCTTTCCTAAGATTGAATTCTTGTCTGAACTTTTTAATTTCTTCATTAGAAGTCAGCAACCTTGTTATCCAGATATCAAACGAAAGATGTATTGCTCGATAAGTATTAACAGAATCTGGGAAATCAACAAGCTCACCGCAAGCAATATTTTTGTCTTTCAGGTATTGCCAGGTCCAGATACAATCATCATTGTCATTTGGCTTGAGGTAATTAAATGGACTTCGGCTTTTAAATGCTTTTATCCATTCTAATTTCACCCCCTCCAGCCAGGAGTGAATTAACTGTTCACCTGAGAGTAAATCTATAATTTTCAGAACTTGAATAATTTGTGATTTTGAATCAGAAGGGAAACATTGAGTTTTTAAATAGTCATCCCGGATAACAAGCTTATTTTTATTATACAGTTTCTGTAAAACTGAATTTTGGTTATCTCTAAGAAATATCATGAGCTTATACCATGTAAAAAGACAAGCCCTTTCGCTGCTTCCTATCCATGATATTTTCTCTATCGCTACCAGTTCCCTTTTAGATCTTATCATCATATTCCCGATTAATTCTTCAAATTCCAGAACTGTCCGGGTACCTGCAATATCCTCCCTGTGTTTTTTGATGTAGGAAATATAATTTTCGGGTTTTTCAAAAGGGTCTGATGGCATGATACTGATGCCATATCTGGCCAGAAAAGAAGAATAATACGCATTCAATCTTTCATTCAGCACTTCCCTCGACAGTATTTCATCACTCATTTTTCTTTATCTTCAGTTCGATTTTTAAACAAAAAAAGGATATAAAAACCATACAATATTTAAATAATAACTACTAAATAAGGATGTAAATTTGTGATTTATCGCATAAAAACCACTAAAAACGCCTGTCACGCAGATGTAAAACGATACCTTTACCCTGTAACGCACAAGTGATGGATGAATTAGCAATACTACGTTGGTTAAGTACTTTTTATTGATGCGATGCTTTACATTAACGAATGTGGTCATGCCGCTAAGTTTACATCATCACCGATTGCTATTTCGAAACAGGGACCATAGTAAACACCTCTTGATGTTTACTGAAAATTTTCAAGCCAACGCATTCAGGATTCGATTAAAAGTTCCTTATCGAGCGTAAGGCATGCTGGCTATCATAGTGGGTTGCTTGTCAAAAATTTGATAATTAAGGTTAATTGGTATTATAGGTAAGTAGATCTCAGCATATAACAACTATCCCACCAGGGGATAGCACATTGCTGATAGTCATGAACTGGATCTGCCAGGTAGGTAACACTCCCGGTTGCATTACAAAAAAATAGTTCCTGCTGTTCCTTTGAACTCACCCAAAGGAATAACACAATGCAAAGACTTTACCCACACTTTAAAAAAATCACTCCCAATGATTTTCTCCTGAATATGATCAATCACCATCTTAATCAGATTTTGATGTGTCACTCCAAAATACTGGCGTTTCGAATGGATTTTGATTACCAGCGAGGTACCAACCGATTCATTCGTAATTCCTCATTTGAGATACAGGATGACCTCCGGGAGTTAACCCAGGCTGTAATGCAAATGCCTCAACTCTGTGGTTGTTTCTGGGTGCTGGAATGGACAAAGACAAATGCCATCCATGCTCATGCCATTTTTTATCTCAAAGGGCAAAAACATCAGAAGTCATTTCCGTTTATTCAGCAGACAGGTGAATTGTGGCAGAAGATAACTAACAACGAAGGGAAATACGAACGTTGCAAGCCAAAGGACTACTGTCATGACAACATCAATAACGTCGTTGATTATAACAACGACGAGGACGTTAATAGCATGAGGCGTATTGCCAGCTATCTGACGAAAGAATCCAGAAGAAGGGTTATCTGATTTGGGGATGTAATGAGGTTCCAGCCCCTGCACGACAGGGCAGACCCAGAAACCCCAAATAAGCTAACGATACTTTTTTACGGCAGTACCGGTACCTATGCCGGAGCGGGCAGCAGTAATTCATAAACCGACTCCGGTTTCCTTTTAGCTACCGGAGAATCAAACCATGACCAGTAAACCTTCCCTGCTTGAAGACCAGTTTATCAATATGGCTTTTATCACTCGACTCACCGGGCTAACTGATAAGTGGTTTTACAAGCTCATCAAAGATGGCGAGTTTCCAAAGCCCACCAAATTTGGACGCAGTTCCCGCTGGCGCAAAAGTGAAGTGGAAGCCTGGCTGCAGTCCCGTATCGAAGAATCCCACAAGTAGCAGTAAGCCTTACTTCACCAAATAACATTCATCCAGGCCGTGCTTGCACTATCCGCTCTCTGCGGAGGCTTACGGCTGCCTGAAATTTAATAATCAAGGAAATTACCCATGAAAAACATCCCATTGCTTAACCATTACCAAGCCTGGCTCAATGATTTTACTCGAATTAATTTGTTCCATGGTTTGTGTCAGCAGGAAATAGAGCACTGGCACAAGCTTGCGATTACATCGTGTCGGTCGTCGGGTGGCATGACATCGGCAATTGTCGTCCCGCAGTGTCTGTTACAGGTCACTCAAACATCTCAGCAGGAAGAGTGTGCTGTTATCCCCCGACTGAACAAACGTACTGACTATTCTCTGTTACCTGGAGTTTTGCTCAGTGAATGTTACCGCCTTGGGAAAAGCAGACTGGCGGAACAATTACAGATGTTATTCCGGCTGCATACGCAACCGGGCTTTCGACAAACGCTGACACTACTCTGCTGGTGTGAACTGGTTGCAGGCCGGGATTTGGATGAATGGTATTCGCTGCATTTACCGCTTCCTGACACGCTGAAGCAGTGGATGTCAGAAAAACAAAAATCATACCGGGGACTGAAAACACTAACTGAAAATTATATTCGTGCCACCAGGCCAATGTGAGGTCTGGAAAATGCGAGTACAAAAATGTTATATCGCACAGCGTAGAACCGGCGAAATTGTGCCTGCCCGCCAGGTGAATATGGCAGAAAGTGAAGAGTGGCGCTGCCACCATTGTCAGTGCCCATTGATATTCCACCTCTCCACCAGAACCTCACCGCCATGGTTTGAACACGATATTCCACGGGGACAACCGGAAGCCCTTTTGCAGTGCCCCTGGTTGGCTACAGCAAGTGGGAAGTCTTCCACCATTGAGAAGCTTCAGCAACTCGTAGCACAACTGCCCCCAGTCATTACCACAACCCAATGGCAATGCACGATGTGCAGCCTGTCATATGGCGGTGAGAA
>Ga0302347_1003753_pt1 | contig 13008 bp, 12 predicted proteins | sample PhyWR1_FD_202178 | JGI IMG/M metagenome (GOLD analysis project Ga0302347, IMG submission 202178) | Leaf surface microbial communities from wheat plants in UC Gill Tract Community Farm, Albany, California, United States - DLSL W.R1 (v2)... | ecosystem: Host-associated > Plants > Phyllosphere >...
GGTCATCGTCGGCGCCGGCCCTGCCGGTTTGTCCGCCGCCTGCCGCCTGAAGCAGAAGGCCGCCGAAGCCGGTAAAGAAATCAGCGTCTGCGTGGTTGAAAAAGGCTCCGAAGTCGGTGCTCATATTCTATCCGGTGCGGTGTTTGAACCTCGCGCCCTGAACGAATTATTCCCGGACTGGAAAGAACTGGGCGCTCCGCTCAACACTCCAGTGACCCGCGACGATATCTATGTACTGCGCAGCGACAGCACCGCGACCAAGGTGCCTGACCTGTTTGTGCCGAAAACCATGCACAACGAAGGCAACTACATCATCTCCCTGGGTAACCTGTGCCGCTGGCTGGCTCAGCAGGCCGAGAACCTGGGTGTAGAGATCTACCCGGGCTTTGCTGCTCAGGAAGTGCTGTTCGACGAAAACAATGTGGTGCGCGGGATCATTACCGGCGACCTGGGCGTTGACCGCGAGGGCAACCCCAAGGAAGGCCTGTATACCCCGGGCATGGAACTGCGCGGCAAATACACCCTGTTCGCCGAAGGCTGCCGTGGCCACTTGGGCAAACAGCTGATCGAGCGCTTCAAGCTCGACAGCGACGCCGACAGTCAGCACTACGGCATCGGCCTGAAAGAAATCTGGGAAATCGACCCGGCCAAGCATCAGCCTGGACTGGTGGTGCACACTGCAGGCTGGCCGCTGGACATTATCAGCAGCGAAAACACCGGCGGTTCGTTCCTGTACCACCTGGAAAACAACCAGGTGGTGGTTGGCCTGATCGTTGACCTGTCCTACAGCAACACCTTCCTGTCGCCGTTCGACGAGTTCCAGCGCCTCAAGCATCACCCGGTGCTCAAACAATACCTGGAAGGCGGCAAGCGCATCAGCTACGGCGCCCGCGCCCTGGCTAAAGGCGGCCTGAACTCGCTGCCAAAAATGGTGTTCAACGGTGGCGCCCTGATCGGTTGCGATCTGGGCACCATGAACGTGGCCAAGATCAAGGGCAGCCACACCGCGATGAAGTCCGGCATGCTTGCAGCAGAAGCCGTGGCCAACTCGCTGCTGGCTGGTTCCGAAGGCGGTGATGCACTCGACACTTACGTTGAAGCGTTCAAGGCCAGTTGGCTGTTTGACGAACTGTTTGCCAGCCGCAACTTCGGCCCGGCGATGCACAAGTTCGGCCCGATCATGGGTGCCGGCTTCAACTGGATGGATCAGAACATCTTCGGCGGCAAGCTGCCGTTTACCCTGCATGACACCAAGCCGGACTATGCGTGCCTCAAGCAGGCCAAAGACTGCAGGAAGATCGACTATCCCAAGCCGGACGGCAAACTGAGCTTCGACAAGCTGAGCTCGGTATTTATCTCCAGCACCAATCATGAAGAAGAACAGCCGTGCCACCTCAAGCTGCGTGATGCGAGCATCCCGATCAGCGTTAACCTGCCGCTCTACGACGAGCCTGCGCAGCGTTACTGCCCGGCGGGCGTATACGAAGTGATCACCCAGGAAAGCGGCGAGAAACGCTTCCAGATCAACTCGCAGAACTGTGTTCACTGCAAGACCTGTGACATCAAGGACCCATCGCAGAACATCACCTGGGTAACCCCGGAAGGTGGCGGCGGGCCGACTTACCCGAACATGTAAGTCAAAAAAAGGCTCCTTCGGGAGCCTTTTTATTGTGTGGGCTTATACATATATTCCTTGTGGGAGCGGGCTTGCTCGCGATTGCATCAGCGCAATCGTCCAGACAGACCGCAGCGCCTGCATCGCAAGCAATCCCGCTGGCACAAAATCCGGCGCAGTTGCTAACACCCCCCCCTTCATGCCCCGGGCTGCGCTCAAAGTAGCGCTTGTACTCGCGACTGAACTGCGAAGTACTCTGATAGCCCACCCGCTCCGCCACCTGCGCCACACCCAGCCCTTCACTCAACAGCAACTGCTGCGCCCGCAACAGTCGCAGGCGCTTAAGGTACTGCACCGGCGAGAGCAAGGTGCTGCGCTTGAAATGCTCATGAAAGGTGGACGCGCTCATATTGGCGCAACGAGCCAGTGTTTCGACATTTAGCGGCTGCGCGAAGTGCTCGTGCAGGTAACTCAATGACGCCGCCACCCGGGCAAACTGCCCCTGCTGCTCGACCAGCGCCCGCAACACGCCTGCCTGCGGACCACGCAATGCCGCGAACAACACTTCGCGCAGCCGTGCCTGCCCCATGATCCGGCACTCCAGCGGGTCATGCAGGCAACGCAACAGACGCTCCACTGCCTGACGCATATCGTCATCCAGCACCGCCGAGGTCATCGACTCCGGGGTTTGTGCCACCGCACTGCGGTCAGGGGCCAGGCCCATGGCCAGCACCAGTTCCCCGAGTACGACGCGATCAATGCTGATAGCAACACCCAGCAATGGCATCTCCTCTGAAGCGAAGGTTTCACACTCAAAAGGCACCGCCAGCGCCTGCACCAGATAATGCCCTGCGCCGTACTCCAGGGTGCGCTGGCCCAGATAGGCCAACTTACTGCCTTGGGCGATCACCATTAGACTAGGCTCATAAATCTGCGGCATCCGGGCCACCACCCGACAGGCAGAAACCACCCGGACTTCAGGCAACAAGGTCGACACAAAACCGGTTTGTGTCGCCAGCGGTTCGATCAAAGACACCAGCGCGGCATTCTCGTCACGGTGACGGGTCAAAAGCATGGAGAGATTTTCACAAGAGGAATAGACAGCCGCATCTTCGCAGAATTGGTCAATAAAGGGACAGCCAGCCCGTCAATCCGGAGTATTAGGCATGACAGGCGGAGGACTCGTCATAGTCCTGAAAGACTTCCAAGCGCAAAATTGCGCCCTGTTCACAGTCAACGTTTCGCGAGGTTCTCATGTCCACTGTTACTTATAACGCTATCGGTTATGCCGCCCAGAATGCCAAGGCCCCACTGGCGCCCATGCAGTTCAACCGCCGCGCACCGCGACCGGACGACGTCTCGATCGAAGTGCTGTACTGCGGCGTTTGCCACTCCGACATTCACCAGGCTCGCAATGACTGGGGCTTCGCGACTTACCCGCTGATGCCGGGCCATGAAATCGTCGGCAAGGTGACGGCCATTGGCGACAAAGTCACCAAGCATAAAGTCGGCGACATTGTCGGCGTGGGCTGCATGGTCGATTCATGCCGCACCTGCTCGGCTTGCAAGGAAGACCTGGAGCAATACTGCCTGGAAGGCATGACCCAGACCTACGCCAGCCCGGACCGCATTGACGGCACGCTGACCATGGGTGGCTACTCGAGCAATATGGTCGTCAGCGAGCACTTCGTACTGAGCATCCCGAAAAACCTAGACCCGGCCAGTGCCGCACCACTGCTGTGTGCCGGTATCACCACCTTTTCGCCGCTGCAACACTACGGCGTAGAGCCGGGTGACAAGGTCGGCATTCTGGGCATGGGCGGCCTGGGCCATATGGGCATCAAGTTTGCCAAGGCCATGGGAGCTGAAGTGACCCTGTTCACCCGCTCCCAGGCCAAGGCCGAAGAAGCCTACCGTCAAGGTGCCGACCATGTGATCGTGTCCACCGATGCCGAGCAGATGAACGCCGCGGCCGGTAGCTTCAACTTCCTGCTGGACACCATTCCGGTGCCGCACGACCTCAACCCGTACCTCGAAACCCTGGCGTTTGACGGCGTGCATATTCTGGTGGGTTTGATCGAACCGGTTGAGCCGGCACTGAACGCCTTCAACCTGGTGTTCAAGCGCCGTGTACTGGCCGGCTCGTTGATCGGTGGCATCGCCGAAACCCAGGAAATGCTCGATTTCAGCGCTGAACACGGGATTACCTGCGACATCGAAATGCTCGATATCAAAAACATCAACGAAGCCTTTGAACGCGTCGTTAAAGGCGACGTGAAATACCGCTTTGTGATCGATATGAAAACCCTGAAAGCCTAAAGGCTGACAGAACGCTCAAGGGCAGCCGGTTTTCTGGCTTCCCTTGAGCGACTTAAGGCTCCAGCCCGATCGGGAAAAATTCCCCGCCGCTCAACACGCCCAGCCAACGCTGGCCGTCAACTTCGCGCACCATCGCCAGTTCGACCAATTGGTAGAACACATTGCGGTGGATCAGCGCTTCAAGATTGCGCCGCACATGCACGTAAGGCGCAGGCTCCTGGGTCTGCGGGTCAATGACGATACGCAGCGGATGTTCGCTGCCGGCACTGATCAACTCGTCGACATTGGTGGTAAAGCGCAGCACTTGCTGCTCCCCCACGCCCTCCACATCCAGTGCAACCGCGACAAAAGGTGCGTCATCGACCTTGATGCCGACCTTTTCTACCGGAGTGATCAAAAAGTAATCATCGCCGTCGCGACGGATAATGGTCGAGAACAACTTGACCATGGGTTTGCGGCCGATCGGTGTGCCCATGTAGTACCAGGTACCATCCCGGGCGATACGCATATCGATATCGCCGCAAAACGCCGTATCCCATAAATGAACGGGCGGCAGGCCCTTGTCGGCCTTTGGGATTTGCGCCAACAAATTGCTGACGTCTACCGGTTCGCTCATGGTGCTCTCCTCGACTTATTCATCGCTCAAGCCTATCAAGCTGCGGGCGTACTTGGCGAGCGGCGGGCCGATCAGGTCGGCAGGCTTGTTGTCATGAAACGTCAGCAAACCGCCGCGGCTGCGGATGGTGGCGGTATCGATCAAGTATTGGGTACTGGTCTCGATCAGCATCACCTGAATGACACCGCTGTCGATGCCCAGTCGGCTGATTTCTTCCTGATCGAGCCATTCGTCACTGTTGCCGATACGGTCGTCGGCCCGGGCAAAGCGAGTGTAGAGCAAATAATGCGCGCCAAAGCCCCGGGCTTCGGTCATCGCCTGCTCCAGCCCCAGGGGCGCTTTGGCGCGGCGCACCATCGGGAAGTATTCGACAAATCCGTTAAAGGCCTCTTCGGCCACTATATTGGGCCGCACGTCAGGGTCGCCTATGGGTGCAAACGGCCCTTGAGCGATATAGATAAAGGAATCGGGCTGGATGCGCAGCGAATTGCTGCGCCGGGTATTGCTGTGATCGAGAAGACCGGCGTCACTCATCTGGTAGCGCGCACCCTCGCCCAGATCGCTGACCGTCATACAGCCGCCCAAGGCTAAAAAAGCCAGCCACATAATCAGACCACGCATCCCGTTCTCCCGATGGCCGGTGACAGAAAACCGGCGAATAGCCGCCTGATGCAGATTGCGCGCCAGTTTGCGCAGAACACCGTTTACTTGCTGGGGCATTGTGGGGGCGGGCTTGCTCGCGATGGGATCAATGGGGCTTGCCTGACAGACTGCGCCGCCAGCATCGCAGGCAAGCCAGCTGCCACAGGTTTTGCGGCGCTACCCACACCTGATTCCCTCACAAGTCAGGGTCAGCCGCCGATGATCTTCATCACTGTGGCGCCACCGGAGAAAGCCACATCCTGCTTGTCACCCAAGGCTTTCATCAGCAAACCTTGCAGCGCTGGCAACGCCTGATGGCGCGGCTTGTTGAGCAGATCACCCACATAATGGCGATTGCTGGAAGACAGGCAACCGTGCAACCACCCCGTGGAAGACAGGCGCAGGCGCGAGCAAGTTCGGCAAAACGGCACGCTTTCGTTGGCAATTACGCCGAAATAACCGTGGCCCGGAATCTGGTAGCGCACCGCCGTGGCATCGATTGGCGCATCTGCCTGCTGGTATTCGTAGCGCTCACCGATCAACGACAGTAACTGTTGCAGGCTGACAAACTGCTGCAGGAAGGCATTACCGTCACTGGCCAGATGCCCCATGCGCATCAGCTCGATAAAGCGCAACTCGTAGCCGCGCTCAAGGCAATAATCCAGCAGCGGCATGACCTGATCCAGGTTCTGCCCGCGCAAAGGCACCATATTGACCTTAATCTTGATTCCCGCTTCGCGGGCCTGCTGCATACCGTCGAGCACGGTAGGCAAATCGCCGCCACGGGCTATGCTGCGAAACGCCTGGGTATCGAGGGTGTCGAGAGAGACGTTAAGACGGCGAATGCCCGCCTCCACCAGCAAGGGCAATTTGCGCGCAAGCAACTGGCCATTGGTTGTCAGGCTGATATCACTCAAGCCCAACTGGCCAACTTCACGCATAAAGGTTTCAAGCTTGGGGCTGACCAGCGGTTCGCCGCCGGTAATGCGCAGGCGCTCGATGCCCGCCGCTTCAATCAGATAGGCTACGCCGCGCACCATGGCCTCGGCCGATAACTCATCCTGCGCTGCAACCAGCCGCTTGCCGTTGGGCACACAGTAAGTGCAGGCGTAGTTGCAAGCAGAGGTCAGACTGATACGCAAATTGCGAAAACGTCTGCCTTGGCGATCGACGATCATGGATCACTCCGGCGCGGGGAAAATGGGCCGCTGCAAAACCTGACTCATAAATCAGGTTTTTGCAAGACCCAAGCTTCAGTATAAGCCTCAAGACCATAAGCAAAGAAGGCGAATACCGGCCCTGATTACTCTACTGCCGGGGTGTCGTTGTCGCGCTTGCGCTTGTTGCCCATGCGCACGCCGATATCCATCAGGAACTGAAAGAAGCCTTCCTGATCTTCCAGTACATTGCTCCAGAATGGCGAGTGATACAGCGCCACCGCGCCATGCACCAAGGCCCAGGCCGCGCAATAGTGGAAGTAAGGCGGCACGTCTTCGAGCTTGCCTTCACTGATGCGACCCTTGATCAACAGGGTCAGTCGCTCGAAATTGGAGGCGCGGATCTTGTGCAGTTCTTCGACCAGTTCAGGTACCTGGTTGCCCTTGACCACCTTTTCTTCAAGGCGATCAAACAGCCGGTAGCGCTGCGGATCGCGCATGCGGAATTCAAAGTAGGCACGGGACAGCGCCTCCTTGTCTTTATCCACATCGGCGGAATGCAGCAGCTCGTTCAAATCACGCTCATAGTCGAGCATCAGGCGCAGGTAGATCTCGGCCTTGGACTTGAAATGCTTGTAGATCGTGCCTTTGCCGATACCCACGGCATCAGCAATCATCTCGACGGTGACACTGTCTTCACCCAGGTCGAGGAACAGCTTGAGCGCGGTATCGAGAATTTCTTGCTCGCGGCGACGAAACTCACGGACCTTACGGGGTTCTTTGTGCATAAGAAAAGGTCTGTTGGGGTCAAAATCGAAGCGGAGTATTATGCATTAGTCACGCTAAATTGCACGGATCATCCTGCATATCGTTGGGTTCAAACGTTTTACCCAAGGCAAAATGAGCACTCAAGCGAAGCTCGGGTATTCCAAATCTGTTTAAAAAACGATCAATCGTGACTGGCAGTTCGACAAAGCTGACCAATACTTATCATGTCGGCGCAACATCCCCCCCAAAGTGTTTCGCCGATCTAGGCAGCAACGGAATGTGTGCCTTTGTTTTACTCCTAATGGTCTTAACCCGGATTCCCCAGAGCCCGGGTTTTTTTTGCCTGCCAACTTCGTGCCTCACCGCTCAATTGTGGGAGCTGGCTTGTCTGCGAATGCACCAGCTCGGTTTGTATTGGAACCGCGTCGCCTGCATCGCGAGCAAGCCCGCTCCCACATCAGAATGCTTGCGCCACCCGAGCCAGCGGGAACAAACGCTTGAAGTTCTCAGTAGTCTGCTCGGCGAAACGCTCGTAGGACTCACCGCGCAACATGGCCAGAAACTCAGCTACTTCACGTACGTACTGTGGCAGGTTCGGTTTGCCGCGATAGGGGATCGGGGCCAGGTAAGGTGAGTCGGTCTCCACCAGCAAGCGGTCTGCAGGCACTTGCCGGGCCACGTCGCGCAGGGCGTCGGCATTGCGGAAGGTGACGATACCCGACAGCGAGATGTAATAACCCATGTCCAGCGCCGCCTTGGCCATGTCCCAGTCTTCGGTAAAGCAGTGCAGCACACCGGCCTGGGGCAATGCCGCTTCACGCAGCAGGGCCAGGGTATCGGCGCGGGCGCCACGGGTATGGATTACCACTGGCTTGCCGGTCTTTTCAGCGGCCTCCAGGTGCACCCGGAACGACAACTGCTGTAACTCGGCGGCTTCAGGCTCGTAGTGATAGTCCAGACCGGTTTCACCAATGGCCACCACCTGCGGGTGATTCAACTCGCCCAGCAACCAGTCCAGCGCCGGCGCTGCACCCGGCTGCACGTCCAGCGGGTGGACGCCCACCGAACAATCCACATCGGCATAGCGCTCGGTCAGGGCTTTGACATCGGCCGCATTGTCGGCGCTGACACCGATACACAGAAAATGCCCCACACCCCGCTGACGCGCGGCCTCAAGGGCGGCGTCCAGCGAGCCGTCATGGGCGCTCAGATCAAGACGATCGAGATGGCAATGGGAGTCAACCAGCATACAAAAAATACCTGTCTATCAATTCAATCAGATCAGCGCTGGCCGGGCAGGCCTGCCCATTGCACCAGTAGCGCTTCGATCAACAAATCACGGTTAAGGTTAGCCTTGTTCAACACCTTCTGGCGCTGGGCAAGAATCCAGTCCTGAATATCAAGCACCTTGCTCTGTGGGGTCTTCTGCGCCAGGTATTGCAGCACTTTGCGCATATCTTCAAGCCCCAGACCGTTTTCGTCCTGGGTCAGTTGATAACGCAGGATCAGGCTCGACCAATCGCAGAACCAGTCAAACAGCAATAGCAGCGGGATAGCTTTCCAGCTTTCAGTCAGTTGACTGGCTGAAAGCTCGCGCTTGAGCAGCTTCTTCACCCCCTCCACCACCGCAGCCCGCTGCTCGCGAACACCCTGGGCCTGCAACTTGACGGCCGCCAGTGGCGAACCTGCAGCCAGGGTCAGCAGTTCGGCACGCTCAGCATCACTGGCGTCAGGCAAGGCCCCGGCCAGCCACTCGAGGCTCAACGCCTCGCTCGGTAGCGGGCAGGCCTGCTGTACGCAACGACTGCGAATGGTCGGCAGCAGCCGACTGGACTGATGGCTGACCAATAGCAAGATGGTGTTGCCCGACGGTTCCTCAAGGCTCTTGAGCAAGGCGTTGGCAGCGTTGATATTCATCGACTCCACCGGCTCGACCAGCACCACCTTGCGCCCGCCCAATTGGGCAGTCTGCACCACAAAGCTGACCAGATCACGAACCTGATCGACCTTGATTGCCTTGTCCGCCTCTTCAGGCTCAAGAATGTAGTTATCGGGATGGCTGCCAGCTGCCAGCAATGAACAGGACTTGCATACCCCACAAGCTTCAAGCCCCACCGGCTGCTTGCACAGCAGGCTGGCCATCAGACGCTCGGCCAGCGCCCGCTTGCCAATGCCCGCAGGCCCGTGCAACAGATAGGCATGGGCATGCTGCGCCCGCCCGGCCATTTGCTGCCACAGGTTGTCTTGCCACGGATAGACCTCAGCCACGGTGCATGCCCAACAGTTCTGGCAACAAGGCATCCAGCTGGCCCTGCACCTGCTGCAGGGTTTGTGCTGCATCAATCAGGCGATAACGCCCGGGCTCAGCCTTGGCGCGCTCCAGGTAGGTATTGCGCACCGCATCGAAGAAGGTGCGACCTTCCTGCTCAAAACGGTCCAGCCGACCCCGGGCACTGGCCCGGGCCATGCCGACTTCGATCGGCAAATCAAATACCAGGGTCAAATCAGGACGCAGCGCACCTTGAACAAAAGTTTCCAAGGCTGCTATACGCTCGTGAGACAAGCCCCGGCCACCGCCCTGATAGGCGTAGGTGGCATCGGTAAAGCGGTCACACAACACCACTGCGCCACGGGCCAGGGCCGGGCGAATGACTTCGGCCAGATGCTGGGCACGGGCGGCGAACACCAGCAACAGCTCGGTATCGGCGCTCATGGCGTCATCACTGGGAGTCAGCAGCAGCTCGCGGATACGCTCGGCCAAGGGTGTGCCGCCGGGTTCGCGAGTTAGCACCACGTCGATACCTTCGGCGCGCAAACGCTCTGCCAGGTATTCACGGTTGGTACTTTTGCCCGCGCCTTCGGGGCCTTCCAGGGTAATAAACAAGCCAGTCACAGGCAGCAATCCTTAATCAGTGTCTTTCGGGCCTTGCGCCTCGACCGGGGTGCTCACCGGTTCAGTCGCAGGGGTCGGCGCGGGGCTGGAACGGTAATCGGCCCGACGCTTGATCTGGAACTCACGCACCGCAGCGTTGTGCGCATCCAGATCATCAGAGAACGTGTGGCTGCCATCGCCCTTGGCCACAAAGTACAGGCTGGTACCACTGACCGGATGCAAGGCGGCATTGATCGCTTCACGCCCGACCATGGCTATAGGTGTCGGCGGTAAGCCAGGGATGGTGTAGGTGTTGTACGGCGTTGGCTCGCGCAAATGGGCGCGGGTCAGCTTGCCGTTGTAGCGCTCACCCAGACCGTAGATCACCGTAGGATCAGTTTGCAGCGGCATGCCGATTTTCATCCGCCGCACAAAAACCCCGGCAATTTGCCCGCGCTCCTGTGGCACACCGGTTTCTTTCTCTACCAGCGAGGCCATGATCAGCGCTTGGTACGGGTTGGCATAAGGCACGTCCGGGTCACGCTGCTCCCATTCCTGGGCCAGCACTTTCTCTAGACGGTCAAAGGCTTTTTCCAGTAACTGCGCGTCGGTCATGCCGCGCACAAAGCGATAGGTGTCAGGAAAGAATCGCCCTTCAGGGAATACGCCCTCATGGCCAAGCCTGGCCATGACTTCGCTGTCGCTCAGGCCATCGAGGGTCTGCTCGATTTTTTCGTGCCGGGCCAGGGCACTGCGTACCTGGCGAAAGTTCCAGCCTTCGACCAGGGTCAGGCTGTACTGCACCACTTCGCCACGCTGCCACACACCGATCAGCTCCTGGGCAGTCATGCCCGGAGTCATGCGGTATTCACCGCTGTGCAAGGGCTGGCCTTCAAGGTTGAAGCGCCAGTACAAGCGCAGCCAGAAGGCGTCCTGCAGGGTGCCGTCAGCTTCCAGGCGATTAAACGTGCCGGTCGGCGTGGCCCCAGCCGGAACGTCGAGCAGTTGCTCCTGCGTCAGCTTGAGCGGTTGTTCCAGCGCCGAATTGAGCTTCCAGGCACCGGCGCCCAGCAACAGGCCCGCCAGCACCAGACCCATCTGCAGCAGCACCAAGATTTTACGTTTCACGAATCAGACATCCAGTAAGGTGCGAGCAATGCCTTGCAGTTTACGGGTGAGCGGCCCCACCGGCCAGCTCAGGTCTGCAAAAGCGCGCACGGGCCAAATGCCATACACGCTATTACAGAGGAAGATTTCATCGGCCTGTTGCAGTTGCACAAAGCTGATATCAGTGACATGACAAGGGATACCCAGGCGCCCGGCCTCAGCCAGCAGGGCAGCGCGCATTACACCTGCCACACCACAACGCTGCAGGTCAGCGGTGATCAGGGCCCCGTCGCGCACCATAAACAGGTTGCTGAATACACCTTCAATCACTCGCCCCGAAGTGTCGCGCATCAAGCCCTCGGCATAGCCCGGGTCTTGCCATTCGGATCGCGCAATCACCTGTTCGAGTCGATTGAGATGCTTGAGCCCCGCCAGCAGCGGTTGCTCGGCCAGACGGGTGGCACAGTCAAACAGCACGATACCCAAATGCCCATGGGCTTCAGGGTAGGCCGCTGGCGGACTGGCTTGCAGAATTCTTCGAGGCAAGGCCCCGGGGGATACGCCGTAACCACGCAGGCTGTCGCCGCGGGTCAGGATAAGCTTGAGCACGCCTTCGCCCATTGCCTGGGCATAGGCCAGCAATTCGCTGCGGATCAAAGAATGATCCGCAGCAATGGCCAGCCGGGAACAACCGAGTGCCAGGCGCTGCAAGTGCAGCTCCAGCAGCAAGGGGGTGCCGGCCTTGACCGCGATGGTCTCGAACAGACCATCGCCGTAGGCCAGCCCACGGTCTTTTAGCGACGCCAGGGCGCTCGCCGGTTGACCGTCGACCCAGCTTTGCATCAGTCGGCGAACCGGCGGAACACCAGCGAACCGTTGGTGCCACCAAAACCGAAGGAGTTGGACAACACCACGTCGATCGGCATTTCACGCGCAGTGTGCGCCACGAAATCCAGATCACAGCCTTCATCAGGCTCGTCGAGGTTGATAGTCGGCGGGGCAACCTGGCTGTTGATCGCCAGCACGCTGAAAATCGCCTCAACCGCGCCTGCCGCACCCAACAGGTGACCAGTCATCGACTTGGTCGAACTCACGGCCAGCTTGTAAGCGTGATCGCCGAATACCGACTTGATCGCCGAAACTTCTGCCAGGTCACCGGCAGGCGTCGAAGTGCCGTGGGCGTTGATGTATTGCACCTCATCAGCGCTGATCCGGGCGTCGCGCAAGGCATTGGTGATGCAACGCGCAGCGCCCGCACCATCGGCCGGAGGCGAGGTCATGTGGAAGGCGTCACCGCTCATGCCAAAACCGATCAGCTCGGCGTAGATGGTCGCACCACGCGCCTTGGCGTGCTCAAGCTCTTCAAGCACCAACGCACCGGCACCGTCAGACAATACAAAACCGTCACGGCCTTTGTCCCATGGACGGCTGGCGCGGGTCGGATCGTCGTTGCGGGTCGACAGCGCCCGGGAGGCACCAAAGCCACCCATGCCCAGACCGCAGGCGGCCATTTCGGCACCGCCGGCAATCATCACATCGGCTTCGCCGTAGGCAATGTTGCGCGCCGCCATGCCGATACAGTGCGTACCCGTGGTACAAGCTGTAGCAATGGCGTAGTTAGGCCCCTGTGTACCCAAGTGGATAGACAGAAAACCGGAAATCATATTGATGATCGAACCGGGCACGAAGAACGGAGAAATCCGTCGCGGGCCTTGCTCGTGCAGGGTACGGCTGGTTTCCTCGATATTGGTCAAACCGCCAATACCCGAACCCATTGCCACACCGATGCGCTCACGGTTGGCGTCGGTAACTTCCAGGCCGGAATTGCGCACAGCCTGAAACCCGGCTGCCAGACCGTATTGAATAAACAGGTCAAGTTTTCGGGCTTCTTTGACGGAGAGGTAATCCTCAA
>Ga0302347_1003757_pt1 | contig 12985 bp, 11 predicted proteins | sample PhyWR1_FD_202178 | JGI IMG/M metagenome (GOLD analysis project Ga0302347, IMG submission 202178) | Leaf surface microbial communities from wheat plants in UC Gill Tract Community Farm, Albany, California, United States - DLSL W.R1 (v2)... | ecosystem: Host-associated > Plants > Phyllosphere >...
GTTTCTCGTGCCCGAACTCAGGCCCAGCGACACCCGTGGTGATGGACAACCTCAGCGCCCACAAGGTCGCCGGCGTTCAGGCAGCGATTGAGCGAGCCGGCGCGACAGTGAAGTACCTGCCGCCCTATAGCCCGGACCTCAACCCGATCGAGCAGGTCTTTGCCAAGCTCAAGGCGATGCTGCGAAAAGCACAGGCCCGAACCGTGGACACCTTGTGGAGCGTCATTGGCCAATTGCTGGACAAGTTTGGCTCTGCTGAGTGCGAGCGTTACATTCGCCACTGCGGTTATTGCCACTCAGGGTGATTTCGCTCTAGCGGTTTGGTTGCTTCGGCATCAAGATGCCCCGTACTCGTCCTGTCAGAACAGCCACCTGATCAAGGTTGTTATAGCTGAATACATTGCCTGTGAACTGATCATTGCCACGAATCAGCACCACGGGCTTATGCGATTGAATACGCTCTTCGTTCAAAAAAGCGTGCAAGAATTCCCCGCGAAACTCCAGCTTTGGCAATTCCTTTCCCTGCGGATTCAGGCTGGCTTCACGCAATACCCGTGCATTTCCCACCAGTTGCACTTCCGAGCCATCTCCGTTCGAGTAAGCCCGGTTGGCGGTTGCCGTGGTGAGTTGACCATTGACATTGATGCTGCGAATTCTGGCCTGGTCTATTTCCAGAATATCGGTATCCGCAAAGTGCCTGGCCTCGGTGCCATAGATTTCACTTTTCAGCTTTCCGCTTTCATCGAAGGTCTTTATGGTGAAATTTTGCATGAAGTAATCCACCTCGTGCTTCACTTCCTTCACTACCTCAGGCGAACTGAAAGCAGGCGTGTTTCGTACCAGCCAATAGGTTGCCAAAGCGAGTGAACCCATCATCAGGATGGGCATGTAAATAGCCATTCGGTCCCAGAGGACCAGCAATTTCCGCCATCCACTTCGACGCGCCATCATGGCAGGGGCAGGCCCACCCAATGAATCTGGCAAATCGTTCCTCATGAAACGTACGGGTCCAGCATCCTGGCATAGTGTCCGCTGGCAATCAGCAGCAAATCACAAAATTCACGGACTGCGCCATGCCCGCCCAAAGCCTGGGTGACATGATGGGCTCGGGCCGCGACCTCGCGATGGGCATTGGCAGGCGCGCAACTCAATGCTGATCGGCTCATCACCGGCAAGTCTGGCCAGTCATCGCCCATCGCAGCCACGGCAGTCCAGTCCAGACCCAGGGCTTGCAGGGTTTTTTCAGCAGCCGGGCGTTTATCCTCGGTGCCAAAATGGGCGTGGACAATGCCCAGCGCCTGCAGCCGCGCACGCAAAACCGAGCTGTCGCGGCCCGTAATGACCACAGGGGCAATGCCCGCTTTTTGCAACAGCTTCAATCCGTGCCCATCAAGCGTGTTGAAGCGTTTGATGATCTCGCCCGATGACCTGAAGCCGTCCAGCATTTCAGCCTGCTCATGGCCTGCGGGGTATTCAGAAAAGTACAGGCCGCCATCGGTCAGAACGCCGTCCACATCAAAAAAAACCGCCTTGATCCCCTGGCCACGCAAAAGCAGTTCAGGAGAAAAATTCAAAAAAGGAGCAGTTCCCGCAGTACTGGACATATCAAATTACCTTAGCACGCATCAGGTCGTTGGTATTGAGTGCGCCACACAGCACCCCTGCCTCGTCAACGACCAATACGCTGTTGATCCGGTATTGCTCCATCAATGCCACGGCTTCAACGGCAAGTGCGTCGGTCCTGACAGTGCGCGGCTGCGCATGCATCACATCCGCGGCCGTCAGACTACGCAAATCTTCACCTTTTTCAATCAGGCGGCGCAAATCGCCGTCGGTAAAAATGCCCAGCACGCCTTGCGTTGCATCCACGATGGCCGAAGCTCCGAGGCCCTTGGCACTCATTTCACGCATCAATGCAGAAAACGAAGCTTCTGGCAGCACGCACGGCACAGCCTGGCCGCTGCGCATCACATCCTTCACGTGTGTCAACAACTTTCGGCCTAATGCGCCGCCAGGGTGTGACCGGGCAAAGTCCTGTTCCCGAAAACCCCGGGCGTCGAGCAGCGCAACGGCCAGCGCATCGCCCATGGCCAGCTGCGCCGTGGTGCTGGCTGTTGGCGCCAAGTTGAGCGGGCAGGCTTCCTTGGCAACGCTGGTGTCCAGCGTGATGCGCGCCTGCTTGGCCAGGGTGGACTCTGGGCCGCCGGTGATGGCGATGAGCGCAATGCCCAGGCGGCTCAGCACCGGCAAAATAGCGACCAGTTCCTCGCTTTCGCCACTGTTGGAAATGGCTAGCACCACATCAACCGGCTGGATCATGCCCAGGTCGCCGTGGCTGGCCTCGGCAGGATGGACAAACATGGCGGGCGTTCCGGTAGAAGCCAGCGTGGCTGCAATTTTTCGGCCGATATGCCCGCTTTTGCCCATGCCCATCACCACCACCCGGCCCGTGCAGGCCAGCAGCAGCCCAACGGCCTGGACAAACTCCTGTCCCAGCCGGTCCGCCAAACCCAGCACCGCGCTGGATTCAATTTCAAAAGTCTTCCTGGCAAGACTCAGAACCTGTTCGGCATCGATGGTGGCAGCGTCAAAACTCATGGCTGCATTCTATCGGCGCCATGCAGCCTCTAAAAACAGCCCTGCCAGCCGATACCGCCCAGGCTCAACAAAGGCCTGAAATTCATCAGCTACCATCCAACGCATGACTGCGCTTGAGCTGACCCTTTTGTACCTTCTGGCCGCAGTGCTGGGAGTAGTGGTCTGCCGCTCCTTCAAGTTGCCGCCCATGCTGGGCTATCTGGCCGTTGGCGTGGTGATTGGTCCGCATGCGCTGGCCATCTCGAAAAACTCCGATGGCGTGCGCCATCTTGGCGAGTTTGGCGTGGTGTTTCTGATGTTCGTGATCGGGCTGGAATTCAACCTGCCCAAGCTGCGTTCCATGCGGCGCCACGTTTTTGGACTCGGTCTGCTGCAGGTGGCGCTGACCATGCTGCTGGTCACCCTCGGTTCCGTCTTGCTGGTGCACATGGCGCCAAGCTGGTGGGAAATGCCCTGGCAAACCGCGCTCGCCCTGTCAGGCGCCATGGCCATGAGCAGCACGGCCATTGTGGTCAAGCTGCTGGCCGAGCGGCTGGAGCTGGCCTCCGAACACGGCAAACGCATCATGGGCGTGCTGCTGTTTCAGGATCTGGCCGTGGTGCCGCTGCTGGTCTTGATCCCCGCCCTGGGCTCCTCGCCAGACCGGTTGTTCATGGCCTTGGGGCTTGCCGGCCTGAAAGCCGCTGTCCTGCTGGGCCTGCTGCTGACCGGAGGCCAGCGCATCATGCGCTGGTGGCTCACCATCGTTGCCAGGCGCAAGAGCGAAGAGCTGTTCGTGCTCAACCTGCTGCTGGTGACACTGGCGCTGGCATGGCTCACCGAACTGGCGGGCCTGAGCCTGGCGCTGGGCGCCTTCATTGCGGGCATGCTGATTTCGGAAACCCAGTACAAGCACCAGGTCGAAACCGACATCCGGCCTTTTCATGACGTGTTGCTCGGTCTTTTTTTCATCAGCGTCGGAATGATGCTCGATTGGCACGAAGTGGTGAATCACTGGGCACTGGTGCTGATGCTGCTGACTCTGCCCGTGCTGTTCAAACTGGTGATGGTCACCGCACTGGCGCGGCTGCTGGGCGCCACGGCGGGTGTCTCGCTGCGCACGGGCCTGTACCTGGCACAGGCAGGTGAATTTGGTTTTGTCCTGCTGTCACTGGCACAAGAGGGAAAGCTGTTGCCGCCAACGCTGTTGAACCCGGTATTGGCCAGCATGGTGCTGTCCATGCTGGCCACGCCCTTCATCATTCTGTACAGCAACTTCATTGTGATGAAGCTGGTGGCCAACGAGTGGCTGCTGCAGTCGCTGCAGATGACCACCATTGCCAGCAAATCCATGAATGTGAACAAGCACGTCATCATTTGCGGTTATGGCCGCAGCGGCCAGAACCTGGGCCGCATGCTGGAGCGCGAAGGCATTGCCTATATTGCCCTGGACCTGGACCCTGACCGGGTGCGCAAGGCTGCCGAAGCAGGAAACTCGGTGGTGTTTGGCGACGCGGTTCGCCTGCAATCCCTGGTGGCCGCAGGACTTTCCAGGGCCAGCGCCGTGGTGGTGACTTACCTGGACACGGCCAGCGCGCTCAAGGTGCTGGCCAACACGCGCACCCATGCGCCCACGGTGCCCGTGATCGTTCGCACGGTGGACGACCGCGACCTGGAAAAGCTCAAGGCAGGAGGCGCCACCGAAGTGGTTCCAGAAGCCATCGAGGGCAGCCTGATGCTGGCCAGCCATGCACTGGCGCTGGTCGGTGTCCCGATGCGCCGCGTGATCCGCGTGGTCCAGGACCAGCGCGATGCACGCTATAACCTGCTGCGCGGCTATTTCAGAGGTGCCGACGACGACACGGCCGACGAGCTGGAACAGGAGCGCCTGGCCACCGTGACATTGGTGCCCGGCCTTGCTTCTGTCGGCCAGACGCTGGGAACGCTTGCCCTGCATGCGGTCGATGTGCGCGTGGTCAGCCTGCGCCGCAGCAATGGAAAAACCCTCAAGGCACTGGAGGAAACCAGCCTGGAGGACGGCGATACCCTGGTGCTGTCAGGCAAACCAGAAGCATTGGCCATGGCCGAGCAAAAACTTCTGCATGACTGAGCGCCCGCAGGGCGGCACATAAAAAACCCGGGTCGAACTTTTGGACGACAAACGCAGCACGCCTCCTGCTCATGTGGGTGCTGATGAGCACAACTTTGCTGAGCGCTCTTAAAGCCAAATCAAGTGCGGCAATTCGCCACCGCAATGAAAAAATCAGTAATTTGCTATTGAATCAATAGCTGCTTGCCTAGGCAGCGCTTGCGCTGCAGGCCTTTTTCATGCCTAAAAAGCAGGTTTTGATCCGCGTGGATGCGTTTTAATGCAGATCTCCGTATTGCGTAGCGCTCAGCGCAGGATAACTTACCGATTCGAACACTTCGGTATCTTCAAAATCCTGAAGGGGAAGTGCCTGCCGCGTGCTCCGCTTGATTTTTTTCTTCGCGTCGGCGTTGACCGCTGGGCTGTGCGCAGAGGCCGCCTGCAGCGCACGCTGGAAAGCCGCGACCTCATCTGCGTGAATGGGCTCATGAACATGCGCTGGCTTTTTGACGGTCTGCGCCGGTGCCGCCGGTTCATTGACGGGCAACGGCGCCTTGCCGAGCGCGGGCAGCTCATGGCGCCGCCAGTAAACGGCAGACACCGTGATCTGGTAGCGAAGCATGGCATTTTGAACAATCAGCGCTTCCATTTCGCTTGGCGCAGGAAGGGCATCGCCGACCATGCTGGTCAGATCAACCATGACCAGATAGTTGCTGTCCTGCTGGTCAAGGTCCAGCACCTTGAATTTGTAGCTGGCGGACAAGATACCGACACGGGTCATCGCTTCGCGAATGGCTTCATACAACTGCTCGCGGCCTGCGGGATGACTCGTTCTGCCTTTGCTGTCCTGATTTTCCTTTGCAGGATGACGCGCTTGCACCGGCACAGCAGAGGATCTGTTGCGCTGCATTGAAGCATGCTTCGCACGGCGGGATTTGCGTGAAAACCAGTTGAAAAAAAACATGTGGTAAATCCCGATGAAGAGTAGGCAGCTTGGATATTGACGGTTTGACCGAGGCGAACCCAAGGGATGGTCACAACCCCTGATGCTCAATCAATAACGTTTTGTATCATGCTTTGCCAATTCCCCGGCTTGATGTGCAAAAAATTCAATTCGGCAATAAATTGCCTTACTTGCCAATGCAAAACTTTGAAAATATCTCCCCGAGCAAGTCATCGGCACTGAAAGCGCCGGTGATGGAACCCAGATGCAATTGGGCCTGACGCAGGTCTTCGGCCAGCAGATCCAGTGCGGGCCGCAGCGCATGCAGTTGCTCCCTGGCCTTCAGCAACTCCTGCTCGACCTTGCGCAGTGCATTGACATGGCGCTCACGCGCCATGAAAACACCCTCCGGGGCAGACTGCCAGCCTACCAGCTGGAGCAGTCGCGCTCGCAGGGCTGCCAGGCCGGCGCCGGTTTTTGCAGAGATCAGCACGTCGCCGCTCACCTGGCGCAACAGTTCCAGACTGGCGATGTCAGCTTTGTTCCAGACGTCGATGACGGGTATGTTTTTTGGAAGCTTTACAGCCAATGCGCTTGCCAGGCTTGCATCATCTGCTATGTAATCAATAGCAACCGACTCTTGCGCGCTGTCTTCCTGCCGGCCCAGGTCATGCAGGAACAGCACGGCATCGGCACTTTCGATTTCGCGCCAGGCGCGCTGGATGCCGATTTTCTCGACCTCATCGAGCGACTCGCGCAAGCCGGCCGTATCGACCACATGCAGCGGCACGCCTTCGATCTGGATCAGCTGCGACACCTTGTCGCGCGTCGTGCCCGCGATCGGTGTGACGATGGCAAGCTCGGCCCCGGCCAGTGCATTGAGCAGCGAGCTCTTGCCAACATTGGGCTGCCCGGCAATCACCACCTTGATGCCCTCGCGCAAAATCGCTCCTTGGGTGGCGCGCGCCAGCACGCTGGCCAGACAGTCCTGCAGGCGCAGCAACTGGCCCTGCGCATCCGCCTGCTGCAGAAAATCAATGTCCTCTTCGGGGAAATCCAGCGTGGCCTCCACCAGCATGCGCAAGTGGATCAACTGCTCCAGCAGCGCATGGACCGCCTGCGAAAACTCACCCGACATCGAGCGCGCGGCCGAACGCGCAGCGGTTTCGGTGCTGGCATCGATCAGGTCGGCAATGGCTTCGGCCTGCGCCAGATCGATCTTGTCGTTGAGAAAGGCGCGCTCGGTGAATTCGCCGGGCTCGGCAATCCGCAGATCGGCCAAGGCGGGCTGCGCAGTGGCCGGGTCGAGCGCAGCACCCGCCTCCAGGCAGCGCGTCAGCAGCAACTGCAGCACCACCGGGCCGCCGTGCGCCTGCAACTCCAGCACGTCCTCGCCGGTATAGGAATGGGGCGCCGGGAAGAAGATGGCCAGCCCCTGGTCGATCGCCTGTCCCCGCGCATCGCAAAAAGGCAGGTAAGTGGCTTGGCGTGGAACCAGCGCACGGCCGCAAAGCGCCCGGATGACCGGTGCGATGTGCCGTCCGGAGATGCGGATGATGCCCACCGCACCACGACCGGGCGCGGTGGCAATGGCCACGATGGGATGGTGATGACGGGCCAGCATGAAACCTCGATGCGCAATGGGAAAGGGCCGCTTGGCGGCCCTTTTTGTTATCTGAACTTCGGCAGGTTGAACTGCGGCGGCACGCCCATCCGGGTGTTGATGACCCATTGCTGGGCAATCGACAAGGTATTGTTGGTGATCCAGTAGAGCACCAGGCCAGCCGGGAAAAAGAAGAACATCACGCTGAAAATCAGCGGCATGAACCACATCAGCTTGGCCTGCATCGGATCGGGTGGCGCGGGGTTGAGCGCGGTTTGCAGCAAGCTGGTGAAAGCCATCACGACCGGCAAGATGAAATAGGGGTCGGGCGAGGACAGATCCCTGATCCACAGAATCCAGGGAGCGCCCCGCATCTCGACGCTGGACAGCAGCACCCAGTACAGCGCAATGAACACCGGAATCTGGATCATGATCGGAAAGCAGCCGCCCATCGGGTTGACTTTTTCCTCGCGGTAGATTTTCATCATCGCCTGCTGCATTTCCTGCGGCTTGTCTTTCAGGCGCTCGCGCATTTCGGTGATCTTCGGGTTGATGGCCTTCATCTTGGCCATGCTGGCATAGGCCTTGGCATTGAGCCAGTAGAAGGCGATTTTCAGCAGCAGCACCAGGGCCACGATGGACCAGCCCCAGTTCTGGATGAAGCTGTGCAGCTTGTCGAGCAGCCAGTAGAGCGGCTTGGCCAGAATGGTCAGCCAGCCGTAGTCCTTGACCAGTTCCAGGCCAGGCGCCAAGGCCTCCAGGGTTTTTTCTTCTTGCGGGCCAACGAAAAATTTCGAGTCGATGGTCTTGGCTGTGCCTGGCGCAATGGTTTCAAGCGGCGTGATCATCCCCACGGCGTACAGATTGGTGTCCACCTTGCGCAGGAACAGGTCGCGCTTCAGGCCGTCGGGCAGTATCCAGGCCGAGGCAAAGTAGTGCTGCACCATGGCCACGTAGCCATTGGTCGCCTGCTTTTCAACGTCCACCGAATTCTCTTCGATCTTCTTGAATTCCACCTTTTGGTACTTCTTGGCCTCGGTGTACACCGCAGGGCCGGTGAAGGTGGAATAAAAGGACGACTCACCCGGCGGCTTGTTGCCGTCGCGCACCAGTTGCAAATAAAGCTGCGGCGCCACCGGCGTGCTGCCGGTATTGATCACCTCATGGCGCACCGCCAGATCATAGGCGCCGCGCTTGATGGTGTACGTCTTGACCAGCTTGACGCCGCCCACCTCAGCCGATTCGAATTTGACCTGCAATTCGTTTTGACCGTCCCTGAGGGTGCGTTCACCCGGCACGGCAGTCATTGGCGTTTTATGCGTGGGAAAAGCGCCGCCGCCGACGCCAGCCACCAGGCCGGTCTGGGCCACATAGACACGGTTAGCGCTTTCATCGAGCAGCACGAATCCCTGCTCTTTGTTGAGCATGTCCTTGTACTTGTTGAAGGCCGTGTGGACCAGTGCGCCGCCTTCGCTGTCAAAGGTCAGGGACAATACGTCGGTATTGACCACCACCCGTTCCCTGGCGGTTGATGCGCTGGCGGAAGGCGCACCTGCGGGCACCGCGGCGGGAGATCCGGCCACTTGGCTTGCCGCCGGCACACCTGCATTGCCGGGCGTTGCAGCGGTTGCCGGCAACTTGGAAACCTGGGTGCTGGAGGGGAAAAAAGTGGCTTTGTGGCCATTGAAGACCTGCCATTGATCCCACAACAAGACCATGGAAAAACCAAAAATCACCCACAAGATGGTGCGGCGGATGTCGTTCATGACGGCGTCTTTTTAGAAAGATTGGAAGCCGCAGGCGCAAGCAGACGGCTGAAAAAAGAAGCAGATTGTGGCGGCGGCACCGGATCATGGCCGCCCGCGCACCAAGGCTGGCAGCGCACCACGCGGCGCAGTGTCAGATAACTGCCCCACGCGGCACCATGCTGGTCCAGCGCCTGCAATGCATAAGCCGAACAGCTGAGATCAAATCGGCAATTCGAACCCAGCCAAGGACTGACGAGCAGGCGATAGGCTTTGACCATGACGACCAAGCCCGTTTGCGGCAGCCGCATCAGCGCGGTCAGAAACGGCTTCATGCTGCGTTGACTCCAGCAAGCATCAATGTCTGCACTTCTGCTCGCACCGTCAGCTTGAGTTGCTCGGAAATAGCACTGGGGAATTCCGCCTTGGGAAAGCTTGCGCGCAAGCGAACGACAAAAGCAGCCTGTGGATAAAGCGGGGAAAACTCAGCGCTCACCGTGTAAATCTGCCTTTTGATGGCATTGCGCGTCACGGCGCGCTTGGCCCAACGCTTGGGGACCATGGCACCGATCCACACATCGCGCTTGCGAAAAATCACCGAAAGGCCATTCGATTTTTCAGCTTGCTGGATTGCCGAACCAATGTCCATCTTGTTGCAATGCAGCGCGAAATGCCGAGTTTTTGCAACAATGGTTCCAGCCAGGACTTGCTGAAACTGCGCCCGCGTTTTAAGCCGCTGCACTGGCGCCCAGCATCAACTTAAAAGCAGAAAATGGCTTGTTAAACAGCCAGGCGTTTGCGGCCTTTGGCGCGACGGGCAGCAATCACTGCGCGGCCACCGCGGGTCTTCATGCGCGTGAGGAAACCGTGGGTACGGGCGCGCTTGACTTTGGAAGGTTGGTATGTGCGTTTCATGTTAAATCCTACTGGCCCTACCAGGGCTTGTTACGGGGCTGTCAGCAGTGAAGCTGCATTGGGCGATTCGAATAATCTCGGCAGTTGTGCGAAACCAGTGCCAATGTGGCAGGTTTCGGCACTGGGCAACATGACCTCGGCGTCCGACATGTGTTTCTTTTAAAAAAACCATCCGCCAGACTGCGCAAACAGCTTGAAGTCGCTACGAATCGGGGAAACCCGTGATTATCACAGATTTCTGCAGGCAAACAATGGCGCTGTTGCGCTCACTGCGTACAAACCTCTGCCGGAAAAGAATTTCCCGTTTCATTTTCAATGCTCTTGCTGTGTGCCGAGCATGACATCGACCGGGGCATGAACAGCGAAGGCAAAATTGCCGCAGCCTGCCGCTCCTTCGATTTTCAGCCGAAAACATTTACAGAATGAGAAAACTTCCTTGAAAGCACACCTACATTCCCGCGCTTTCTCAACCCTGGAAATGACATTTTTCATCCTGTGGATAAGTTAAAAGATGGGTTTGAGTTTTCTTGCGTGTGAACAAGCCATTTCTCCCTGCCTTCTGGCCTATTGGCCCGAAAATCTCTCTTTTTGGCTTGGTGAAGTGCATTAAATTTTGTAATGTAAAATTTAGCCGCTAAAAAACACTTTCGTTTGGTCAGTTTCTTCATCTTCTAGTGTCCTCTGAATTTGTGGATAAGTCGGGCCGCCGACTACAATTGCGGGTGCTCAAAATTAACAATATCCACAAGTGGTCAGCTCTCGCTTCGCATGGGCATCCAGGACAAAACCATCATGAGTGATGCGCCCGCATTTGGCCAAAGCGAGGATTTATGGCAAACCTGCGTGGACCATCTGGCTCAGGAACTGCCTGAGCAACAGTTCAATACCTGGATTCGCCCGCTGCTGGTTGTCGTGGCCACCGATCTGTCCAAAGCGACGGTTCAGGTGGGAAACCGCTTCAAACTTGACTGGGTACGCGCCCAGTATGCAGCCCGCATTGCCGCGCTGCTTGAACAATTGTCAGGCCAGCGAATTCCCATTGAACTGGCGCTGGCGCCGCGTGAGGCGCCCGTCAAATCAGAAGCGTTGGTGCGAAAATTTGAAGGCAGCGCAGAAAGCGAAGAATCCTCCGCCATGGTCCTGTCGGAGGAACCCTCGGGCACGACCTTCAAGAATCGGCTCAACTCCGCATTGACCTTCAACACCTTGATCGAAGGCACGGCCAACCGCATGGGCCGAGCTGCCGCGCTCCATGTGGCCAGCAGCCTGGGCCAGCTCTACAACCCACTGTTCATCTACGGCGGTGTCGGTCTGGGCAAAACCCACCTGATGCATGCCATTGGCAACAAGCTGATGGCCGACAATCCGGCAGCCAAGGTGCTCTACATCCATGCCGAGCAATTCGTCTCGGATGTGGTCAAGGCCTACCAGCGCAAGACATTCGAGGATTTCAAGGGCCGCTATCACTCGCTGGACCTGCTGCTGATCGACGATGTGCAGTTTCTGGCCAACAAGGACCGCACGCAGGAGGAGTTCTTCAATGCCTTTGAAGCCCTGCTGACGAAAAAATCGCATATTGTGATGACCAGCGACACCTATCCCAAGGGATTGACCGACATTCACGAGCGCTTGGTGTCGCGTTTTGACTCAGGCCTGACGGTGGCCATTGAGCCGCCGGAGCTGGAAATGCGCGTGGCCATCCTGATCCGCAAGGCCGATGCAGAAGGTGCCCTGCTGCCGGAAGAAGTGGCCTTTTTCGTGGCCAAGAATGTTCGCTCCAATGTGCGCGAACTCGAAGGCGCGCTGCGCAAGATGCTGGCTTACTCCCGGTTCAACCACAAGGAGATTTCCATCCAGCTGGCCCGCGAAGCCCTGCGCGACCTGCTGTCGATCCAGAACCGGCAAATCTCGGTGGAAAACATCCAGAAGACCGTGGCCAACTACTACAAGATCAAGGTGGCTGACATGTACTCCAAAAAGCGGCCGGCCAGCATTGCCAGACCACGCCAGATTGCGATGTACCTGGCCAAGGAACTGACGCAAAAAAGCCTGCCGGAAATCGGCGAACTGTTCGGTGGCCGGGACCACACGACCGTGCTGCACGCCGTGCGCAAGATGTCCGCCGAGCGGCAGATGATGACGGAACTGAACCAGCAGCTGCACGTGCTGGAGCAAACGCTCAAGGGCTGAAAACCGCGTCTTTTCGGCTTTTCGCAAAGCGCGAGCAACTCTGTATAAAGCTGGGGATAACTTTTGAACAACTCATGAGTTATCCACAGGCATCAAGGAAAATGGAAAGTTATTCATATTTCATCCACAGCAATCAGCCAGGTTAACCACAGGGTTAAACAATCGCCAAGTCGTTGATACGAAATAGAAAATTGATGTTATCCACAGAAATGGGCGCACTCTATTACTACTACTATTTTGAATTAAAGAATTAAAGATAAAGACAAAAGGAAAACATGATCGTTCTGAAAGCCACCCAAGACAAGTTTTTAGCCGTCCTGCAATCGGTTGCCGGCATCGTGGAGCGCAGGCACACACTGCCCATTTTGGCCAATGTGCTGATCCGCAAGACGGGCGCGCAACTGCAGTTCACGACCAGCGATCTGGAAATCCAGATCCGCACTTCGGCCGAACTCGATGGCGACGAAGGCGACTTCACCACCACCGTCGGCGCCCGTAAGCTGATCGATGTGCTGCGCTCCATGCCGAGCGACCAGACGGTATCGCTAGAATCAAGCCAGAGCAAGCTGATCCTCAAGGGTGGCAAGAGCCGCTTCACGCTGCAGACCCTGCCGGCGGAGGATTTCCCGCTAGTGCAGGAAGCGGCCAGCTTTGGTCCGGCCTTCTCGGTGCCGCAGAAGGTGCTCAAAGAGCTGCTCAACCAGGTGTCGTTCGCCATGGCGGTGCACGACATCCGTTATTACCTCAACGGCATCCTGTTCGTCGCCGAGGGCAAGCAGCTCAGCCTGGTGGCCACGGACGGGCACCGGCTGGCGTTTTCGTCGGCCACGCTCGATGTCGAGGTGCCCAAGCAGGAGGTGATTCTGCCGCGCAAGACGGTGCTGGAGATGCAGCGCCTGCTCAGCGACAAGGAAGGCGCCATC
>Ga0302347_1003761_pt1 | contig 12973 bp, 10 predicted proteins | sample PhyWR1_FD_202178 | JGI IMG/M metagenome (GOLD analysis project Ga0302347, IMG submission 202178) | Leaf surface microbial communities from wheat plants in UC Gill Tract Community Farm, Albany, California, United States - DLSL W.R1 (v2)... | ecosystem: Host-associated > Plants > Phyllosphere >...
TCAGGTTGATGGCGTTGATCAGCACAAAGAACGCGGCGGCAGAAATCCAGGTAGGGATCTCCGGATACCAGAACTGAATATACTTACCGACGGCGGTCAGCTCGGCCATCGCAACCAGCACGTACAGTACCCAGTAATTCCAGCCGGAGGCAAAGCCGGCAAAGTTGCCCCAGTATTTGTAGGCAAAGTGGCTGAAGCTGCCCGCAACCGGCTCTTCCACGACCATCTCGCCCAGCTGTCGCATAATTAAGAAGGCAATAAAACCGGCAATCGCATAACCCAGAATAACGCCCGGTCCGGCGGATTGAATAACGGATGCACTACCTAAAAACAGGCCGGTGCCCACGGCCCCACCCAACGCGATCAGCTGGATATGGCGGTTTTTTAGGCCACGGTGCAGCGTTTCGCCCTGCTGTTGTTCCATGTCTAACCTCATGATGTTTATTATTTTTTTCGTATTATCAGCCGACCCTGTTATCCAGCTGTATCGAAATCTTTACGACGATTTATGAGTGAATATGAACCGTAACATAGCTCCAGGAAGAGAATAGTGTTAAGTGCAGTCGTTTGCACTCGCTTTCTATGTATCTCAGGGAGAAATGACTAAAAAATCAGCGCGCTGTCTCATTTCTTACTGTTCCTGTTTTGTCACAATTTAATGTAAATGACGAATAACATTCTCTTATGGTAACGGGATGCTAAAGCGTCGAGCCTGCCTCAGGATGAGGTTTTCTCAGCGGGCAGAAGGAATAAAGGCAATTAACAGAGAGGGGAGCGCTGTATCAGACACAAATGACTCGCCGCCATTATTACGAACGAGCGCGCGGACGAAGCGCAAGCGCTGTACATACATAGAATAGAGTAGGTTTATGGTTTTCAATCAGGCGGCATGATACGAAAGAAACATCCAGAATAACTGCTTTCTATCTAAACGGCCCCCTGATTATATCTCGCTAACAGAGCTAACAGAGCTAACAGAGCTAACAGAGCTAACAGAGCTAACAGAGCTAACAGAGCTAACAGAGCTAACAGAGTTAATACAGCGATCACAGAATGAAAGAAGCGGACCGGCGGCGGCCTCGATCGGGCCATCCACAGCGCTGAACGAAGCGAGGAAGCCAGGATTCCCCCACAGGGACGTGGGGGAAAGGCGCGGCTGGGCCATGGAGGGCCCATCTGCGCCGGTCCGACAGGCTGACGAACGCAGTGAAGGCACCGCGCAGCGGCGCGAGGACAGCCCGGACGGGGCCGCCGCCGGTCAGCGCAGACACCGCTAGAGCAGCCATCGCCAGCCAAGTCAGCGCAGACACCGCCATCGCAGCGATCGCCAGCCAAGCCATCGCCAGCCAAGCCAGCGGCAAAACAGCTTTACGCCCTCTGCGCGCGACGCTGGAACACGTAACCTATCGCCATCACGCCAATCCAAACCGGGATCAGCCACACGGAAATTGCCATACCCGGCGTCATCGCCATAATCACCAGTACGCCCGCCATAAAGAGCAGGCACAGCCAGTTACCGAACGGATAGAGCACTGCCTTAAAGCGGGGAACGCGTCCTTGCTGATTGGCGCGTTTGCGGAAACGCAGATGGGCAATACTGATCATCGCCCAGTTGATGATTAGCGTAGAAACCACCAGCGACATCAGCAGAGCAAAGGCTTCGCCCGGCATCAGATAATTGATCAGTACGCCAATCGCCGCTGCCGCGGCAGAGATAAGAATCGCGTTGACCGGCACGCCGCGACGGTCAACCTTCATCAGCGCCTTGGGTGCATTGCCCTGCTGCGCCAGACCAAACAGCATACGGCTGTTGCTGTATACACAGCTGTTATACACCGACAGCGCAGCGGTCAGGATCACCACGTTAAGCACGTTGGCCACCATCGCATCGCCCAGCTCATGGAAAATAAGAACAAACGGGCTGGTATCCGGCGTAATGCGCGTCCACGGCATCAGCGACAGCAGCACAGTCAGTGAACCGATATAGAAGATCAGGATGCGCCACAGCACCTGATTAATCGCCTTAGGAATACTCTTCTCCGGGTTCTCCGCTTCTGCCGCGGTCAGGCCGATCATTTCCAGTCCACCAAAAGAGAACATAATGATCGCCATCATCATCACCAGCCCGGTCAGGCCATTGGGCATAAAACCGCCGTGGCTCCACAGATTGCTGAAGCTGGCCTGAGGACCGCCGGTGCCGCTGAACAGCAGCCAGCAGCCGAAGGCGATCATCGCGACAACCGCCACCACCTTTATAATGGCGAACCAGAACTCCAGTTCACCAAACACCTTCACATTGGTCAGGTTGATGGCGTTAATCAGCACAAAAAAGGCCGCCGCGCTAACCCAGGTCGGGATCTCGGGATACCAGAACTGAATGTATTTACCCACGGCGGTCAGTTCGGCCATGGCAACCAATACGTACAGTGCCCAGTTATTCCAGCCTGATACCAGCCCGGCAAACGGACTCCAGTATTTGTGGGCAAAGTGGCTGAAGCTGCCCGCAACGGGCTCTTCAACGATCATCTCACCCATCTGACGCATAATCAGAAAGGCGATAAATCCGGCGATAGCGTAACCCAGAATAACGGCAGGGCCGGCTGATTTGATGACCGATGCACTGCCAAGAAACAGACCGGTGCCTACTGCACCACCTAAAGCGATGAGCTGAATATGGCGGTTTTTTAACCCGCGATGCAGCGTATCTCCCTGTTGTTGTTCCATACTTATCCTCGTAAAACGTGTTTTATTAATGACCGCCAGAGCTAATAAATCTATTAACGTACTGAAATATTTACGCTTCTCTTTTTTTTAAAGCAGTCGGGATCTGGTGTGGCGCAGAGAATAGTGCTATGCGCCGTGCTTTGCACTCCCTTTCTGATTCTTTCTCAATTTGTGCGCCGAATTGATTAAATAAACGCCGATCGCACCAGGCCAGTGCAGATGGATTTTATGTCGCATTTAAGAACAAATACTGCATAAGCTTCTGCTATTTTTAACCGGTAACTTTTCAACTAACCTGCTGCCGTGTTTCAAAAAAGTTTTAAAAATTAACATTAGTTGTGCGCGCAGTGGGAGGTAAAAAACAGCTGTAGAAGCCGCGGCCCCAGAGACTTTCTGCACGGGGCAGGGCGGGATGTCATATAGACATCAGGTGAATACTTTGTTACTTTACGGGCACCTTTTTGCAATTGGTATTACCAATTAACACTGGCAAATCGTAAAAGAAGGGATAATGGCTTACAGCAAAATCCGCCAACCAAAGCTCTCTGACGCCATCGAGCAGCAGCTTGAGTCCCTGATTATGGAAGGGACGCTGCGTCCCGGAGAGAAACTCCTGCCCGAGCGTGAGCTTGCCGTGCAGTTTGACGTCTCCCGTCCCTCCCTGCGAGAAGCCATCCAGCGTCTGGAAGCAAAAGGCCTGCTGCTGCGTCGTCAGGGCGGCGGCACCTTCGTTCAGAAAACCCTGTGGCAAAGCCTGAGCGACCCGCTTATAGAACTCATTGCCGGCCATCCCGAATCCCAGTTTGACCTGCTGGAAACGCGTCATGCACTGGAAGGGATTGCTGCCTATTACGCCGCACTGCGCGGCACTGACGATGATATTGCACGTATAAAGGACTGCCATCTGAAAATTCAGGTCGCTCAGGACAGCGGCGATCTGGATGCCGAGGCCGATGCCGTGATGCAGTATCAGATAGCTGTCACAGAAGCCGCCCATAATGTTGTGCTGCTGCATTTACTGCGTAGCATGGGGCCGATGCTTGAACAGAACGTCAGACAGAACTTCGAGTTGCTCTACTCGCGTCGCGAGATGCTGGTAAAAGTGAGTGAACATCGCGCCAGTATTTTTCAGGCGATTGTGGCACGCGAGCCGGAACAAGCACGCGAAGCTTCACACCGCCATCTGGCGTTTATCGAGGAAATATTGCTGGACCGAAGCCGGGAGCAAAGTCGTAGAGAACGCTCCTTACGACGTTTACAGCAACGAAAGGAATAACGCGTAACTATAACGCGGCACTGTACCTGACTCCATTGGCGTTACGGCTACCAAAGCGCCAGCACCAGGAATGAAGGGTATAAACGACGGGCCTGTCTCTTTGCACTCTGCCGGTGGCAGAGTGCAAAGAGACAGGCTCCAGACATTCAACGTATTAGACACAGATAAGGAATACCCCCATGTCAGAACGTTTAAACAATGACGTGGATCCGATCGAAACTCGCGACTGGCTACAGGCGATCGAATCGGTCATCCGTGAAGAAGGTGTAGAGCGTGCGCAGTATCTGATTGACCAGGTACTGAGCGAAGCACGTAAAGGCGGCGTTAAAGTGGCTGCCGGTGCAGGCGCCAGCAACTATATCAACTCTATTGCTGTTGAAGATGAACCGGAATACCCGGGCAACACATCTTTAGAACGTCGTATCCGTTCAGCGATCCGCTGGAACGCCATTATGACCGTTCTGCGTGCCTCTAAAAAAGACATGGATCTGGGCGGCCACATGTCCTCCTTCCAGTCTTCTGCCACCATCTATGAAGTGTGCTTTAACCACTTCTTCCGCGCACGTACGGAAAAAGACGGCGGCGACCTGGTTTACTTCCAGGGCCATATCTCTCCGGGCGTGTATGCCCGTGCTTTCCTGGAAGGCCGTCTGACTGAAGATCAGATGAATAACTTCCGTCAGGAAGTACACGGTAAGGGTCTGTCTTCTTACCCGCACCCGAAACTGATGCCGGACTTCTGGCAGTTCCCGACTGTATCGATGGGCCTGGGTCCATTGGGTGCGATCTATCAGGCTAAATTCCTGAAATATCTGGAACACCGTGGCCTGAAAGATACCTCTCAGCAGACCGTTTACGCCTTCCTGGGCGACGGCGAGATGGACGAGCCAGAATCTAAGGGTGCGATCACCATAGCTACCCGTGAAAAACTGGACAACCTGGTCTTCATCATCAACTGTAACCTTCAGCGTCTGGACGGTCCGGTAACCGGTAACGGTAAGATCATCAACGAACTGGACGGCATCTTCGGTGGCGCCGGCTGGGAAGTGATCAAAGTTATCTGGGGCGGTCGTTGGGACGAGCTGCTGCGTAAAGACACCAGCGGTAAGCTGATCCAGCTGATGAATGAAACCGTTGACGGTGACTATCAGACCTTCAAATCCAAGAACGGCGCGTACGTGCGTGAGCACTTCTTCGGTAAATATCCGGAAACCGCTGAGCTGGTGAAAGATCTGAGCGATGACGAGATCTGGTCACTGAACCGCGGTGGTCACGATCCGAAGAAAGTCTTCGCTGCACTGAAAAAAGCGCAGGATACCAAAGGTAAACCTGTAGTGATTCTGGCTCATACCATTAAAGGTTACGGTATGGGTGAAACCGCGGAAGGCAAGAACATTGCCCACCAGGTTAAGAAAATGAACATGGACGGCGTGCGCTACATCCGCGACCGTTTCAACGTACCGGTTGACGATGCCGCTATCGAAAAACTGCCGTACGTAACCTTCGCCGAAGGTTCAGAAGAGCATACTTACCTGCACGCACAGCGTCAGAAGCTGGGTGGCTACCTGCCAACGCGTGAAGCGAAATTCAGCGAGAAGCTGGAAATGCCAACGCTGGAAGATTTCCATCAGCTGCTGGAAGAGCAGAACAAAGAGATCTCCACCACTATCGCCTTCGTGCGTGCGCTGAACGTGATGCTGAAAAATCAGTCGATCAAAGATCGCCTGGTGCCAATCATCGCCGATGAAGCCCGTACCTTTGGTATGGAAGGTCTGTTCCGTCAGATCGGTATCTACAGCCCGAACGGTCAGCAGTACACCCCGCAGGACCGCGAGCAGGTTGCCTACTATAAAGAAGACGAGAAAGGCCAGATCCTGCAAGAAGGGATCAACGAACTGGGCGCAGGCGCATCCTGGCTGGCGGCGGCAACGTCTTACAGCACCAACAACCTGCCAATGATCCCGTTCTACATCTACTACTCCATGTTCGGTTTCCAGCGTATCGGCGACCTGTGCTGGGCGGCAGGTGACCAGCAAGCGCGCGGCTTCCTGGTAGGCGGAACGTCCGGTCGTACGACTCTGAACGGCGAAGGTTTGCAGCACGAAGATGGTCACAGCCACATTCAGTCGCTGACCATCCCTAACTGTATCTCTTACGATCCGGCTTATGCGTATGAAGTTGCTGTCATCATGCACGACGGTCTGGTCCGTATGTACGGTGAAGCGCAGGAAAACGTTTACTACTACATTACGACGCTGAACGAAAACTACCACATGCCAGCGATGCCGGCCGGTGCCGAAGAAGGTATCCGTAAAGGTATCTACAAACTGGATACGCTGGAAGGTAGCAAAGGTAAAGTACAGCTGCTGGGTTCAGGCTCTATCCTGCGTCACGTACGTGAAGCGGCCGAGATCCTGTCGAAAGACTACGGCGTAGGCTCTGACGTTTACAGCGTAACCTCCTTCACCGAACTGGCCCGCGACGGTCAGGACTGTGAGCGCTGGAACATGCTGCACCCAACGTCTGAACCACGCGTACCGTACATCGCTCAGGTGATGAGCGACGCACCGGCAGTCGCATCTACCGACTACATGAAACTGTTCGCAGAACAGGTTCGCAGCTACATCCCGGCTAGCGACTATCGCGTACTGGGTACTGACGGCTTCGGTCGTTCAGACAGCCGTGAGAACCTGCGTCACCACTTCGAAGTGGACGCATCTTACGTTGTGGTTGCAGCACTGGGCGAACTGGCTAAACGCGGCGAAATCGATAAGAAAGTGGTAGCTGACGCTATCGCCAAGTTCGACATCGATGCTGATAAAGTCAACCCGCGTCTGGCATAAGAGGTAAAGAGTAATGGCTATCGAAATCAAAGTACCCGATATCGGCGCGGACGAAGTTGAAGTCACCGAGATTCTGGTAAAAGTTGGCGACACTGTTGAAGCAGAGCAGTCGCTGATTGTGGTGGAAGGTGATAAGGCTTCTATGGAAGTCCCTTCTCCACAGGCTGGCGTAGTGAAAGAGATCAAAGTTGCTACCGGCGATAAAGTCGAAACCGGCAAACTGATCATGATCTTCGAGGCAGAAGGTGGCGCAGCAGCGCCATCCGCGCCGGCTGAAGAGAAGAAAGAAGAGGCGGCGGCACCTGCTGCTGCTGCGCCTGCGGCGGCCAGCGGTCCTAAAGACGTTAACGTTCCTGATATCGGCGGTGATGAAGTTGAAGTCACCGAGATCATGGTGAAGGTTGGCGATAAGGTTGAAGCCGAGCAGTCAATTCTGACCGTTGAAGGCGACAAAGCCTCAATGGAAGTTCCGGCACCGTTCGCGGGCACCGTGAAAGAGATCAAAGTGGCGACCGGCGATAAAGTCAGCACCGGCTCACTGGTAATGGTCTTTGAGGTGGAAGGCGCTGCGCCGGCCGCCGCTGCCCCGGCTGCCAAAGCTGATGCCCCGGCTGCACCGGCTAAGCAGGAAGAGAAAGCGGCTCCGGCTGCTGCCCCTGCGAAAGCCGATGGCAAATCTGATTTCGCTGAGAACGACGCATACGTCCACGCTACGCCGGTTATCCGTCGTCTGGCGCGCGAATTTGGCGTTAACCTGGCCAAAGTCAAAGGCACCGGCCGTAAAGGGCGTATTCTGAAAGAAGACGTTCAGGCTTACGTGAAGGACGCGGTGAAACGCGCCGAAGCGCCAGCCGCTGCGGGCGGCGGTCTGCCTGGCATGCTGCCATGGCCGAAAGTTGACTTCAGCAAGTTTGGTGAGATTGAAGAAGTTGAAATGGGCCGTATCCAGAAAATTTCTGGTGCGAACCTTAGCCGTAACTGGGTGATGATCCCGCACGTTACGCATTTCGACAAAACCGATATCACCGAGCTGGAAGCGTTCCGTAAGCAGCAGAATGCTGAAGCCGAGAAGCGCAAGCTGGACGTGAAATTCACGCCGGTTGTGTTCATCATGAAAGCCGTGGCTGCGGCCCTTGAGCAGATGCCTCGCTTCAACAGTTCACTGTCTGAAGATGGTCAGAAGCTGACGCTGAAGAAATACATCAACATCGGTGTGGCGGTTGATACGCCAAACGGTCTGGTGGTTCCGGTGTTCAAAGATGTGAACAAGAAAGGCATCACTGAGCTGTCTCGTGAGCTGATGGCTATCTCCAAGAAAGCGCGCGATGGCAAACTGACCGCGGGTGAGATGCAGGGCGGCTGCTTCACTATCTCCAGCCTGGGCGGTATCGGGACGACCCACTTCGCGCCAATCGTCAATGCGCCTGAAGTGGCTATCCTGGGTGTCTCCAAGTCGGCGATGGAACCAGTATGGAACGGTAAAGAGTTCGTTCCACGTCTGATGATGCCAATGTCGCTCTCCTTCGACCACCGTGTGATTGACGGTGCCGACGGTGCACGCTTCATTACTATCATCAATCAGGCACTGGCTGATATCCGCCGTCTGGTGATGTAACAGCTAACAAGGCCGGCGAAAGCCGGCCTTGTTCTAAGATGTTTTAGATATTCGTGGCATCGCACTTTGCAGTTTATTAACAATTCTGTAAAATCTTGCGGTGAATACGTCCCGGTGGAAGACGGACGTCGAGATCAAAAGCAGTCTGACCCGCCGGTATATCAATTAAGAGGTCATGATGAGTACAGAAATTAAAACTCAGGTCGTGGTACTTGGGGCTGGTCCCGCAGGCTATTCTGCGGCCTTCCGCGCAGCGGATTTAGGTCTGGAGACCGTTATTGTTGAACGTTACAGCACCCTGGGCGGTGTTTGTCTGAACGTTGGCTGTATCCCGTCTAAAGCCCTGCTGCACGTAGCAAAAGTGATTGAAGAAGCGAAAGCGCTGGAAGCTCACGGCATCGTGTTTGGCAAGCCGCAAACCGACGTTGATAAAATCCGCAGCTGGAAAGAGAAAGTGATCAACCAGCTGACCGGTGGTCTGTCCGGCATGGCGAAAGGCCGTAAGGTCAAGGTTGTTAACGGTCTGGGCAAATTTACCGGTGCTAACACCCTGGTTGTTGAAGGCGAAAACGGTCCAACCACCATCACCTTCGATAACGCAATTATCGCTGCGGGCTCCCGCCCAATTCAGCTGCCGTTCATTCCACACGAAGATCCTCGTGTCTGGGACTCCACCGATGCTCTGGAGCTGAAAAGCGTTCCTGAGCGTCTGCTGGTCATGGGCGGCGGTATCATCGGTCTGGAAATGGGTACGGTTTACCATGCCCTGGGTTCACAGATTGACGTGGTAGAGATGTTTGACCAGGTTATTCCGGCGGCCGATAAAGACGTGGTGAAAGTCTTCACCAAGCGTATCGCCAAGCAGTTCAACCTGATGCTGGAAACCAAAGTCACCGCCGTTGAAGCCAAAGAAGACGGCATCTACGTGACGATGGAAGGTAAAAGCGCACCGGCAGAACCACAGCGTTACGACGCGGTGCTGGTGGCCATCGGCCGTGTACCGAACGGTAAAGGTCTGGATGCCGGTAAAGCAGGCGTGGAAGTTGACGACCGTGGCTTTATCCGCGTTGACAAGCAAATGCGTACCAACGTACCGCACATCTTTGCTATCGGCGACATCGTCGGTCAGCCAATGCTGGCACATAAAGGCGTACATGAAGGCCACGTTGCGGCAGAAGTGATTTCTGGTAAGAAACACTACTTCGATCCGAAAGTGATCCCATCAATTGCCTATACTGAGCCAGAAGTTGCCTGGGTCGGTCTGACCGAGAAAGAAGCGAAAGAGAAAGGCATCAGCTACGAAACCGCCACCTTCCCGTGGGCAGCTTCCGGCCGCGCCATCGCTTCCGACTGTGCAGACGGCATGACCAAACTGATCTTCGACAAAACCACTCACCGCGTTATCGGTGGTGCCATTGTCGGAACCAACGGCGGCGAGCTGCTGGGTGAGATCGGTCTGGCTATCGAAATGGGCTGCGACGCGGAAGATCTGGCGCTGACCATCCACGCTCACCCGACGCTGCACGAGTCGGTTGGCCTGGCTGCTGAGATCTTTGAAGGTAGCATTACCGACCTGCCAAACCCGAAAGCCAAGAAAAAATAAGCCGCCCGGCGCGCCCGTAAAGGTGCCGCTCATCGGTTAGTGCTTATTCAGCCACCCTCCTTACCGGGGGTGGTTTTTTTTCGTCCGAAGGGTCAGCTTTAATCGCATTGTAAACCAAATGCGTTTTTTTTATTTTACGGTAAAATAGGTTCTCTTTACCGTCCACGTTTTAGATCTAAGGTTTCCCGTGTCAAACAACGTCGCCCTGATCACCGGTGCCAGCCGGGGGATTGGTCATCATCTCGCCCGCCATTTTTATGCGCGGGGCTATCATCTGATCCTGCTGGCGCGGAACGCGAAGGCGCTGGATCGTCTGGCTGCGGATTTTGACGCCGCCCGCGTGCAGACGCTGGCGCTGGACGTCTGCGACTTTACAGACGTCACCCACCGAGTGCAGCAGGCGCTTTCCCTCCACGATCGACTCGACGTGCTGATCAACGCCGCCGGGATCTTTCGACCTGGATCCACCGCCACGCCGCTGGATGACTTCAGCGCGCTGCTGGCGACCAACGTTACCGCCATCCACCACCTTTGTCAGCTCTGTACGCCCTGGCTACAAAAGTCGGCGGAGGGGCGCATCTTTAATCTGGCCTCGGTCAGCGGCGTTAAGCCGTTCGGCAGCGTGGCAAGCTACGCCGCCAGTAAACATGCGCTGGTTGGCTACGGTCTTTCGATTGCCCGCGAACTGGGTGCGCAGGGGATTAAGGTCACCACGCTCTGCCCGGACGTGGTGGATACCGACATGGCCGTCGGATCGGGGCTGACGAGCGAGGATATGCTGAGCACGGCAGATATCTGCCGCGCCGTGGACTTTGTTATGTCGCTGTCGCCCGCTGCGGTGGTTGAACAGCTGACCATTGGCCGCCAACAGCGGCCGCGGCAAACCTCCGGAGGCGGCGTCTGATGATTGAACTTAACGAGGTTTCACACGCATACGGAGATCGTAAGGTGCTGAATAATATCAGCCTGCGGCTAACGGAAAAGCGTATTGGCATCGTTGGCAGCAACGGCTGCGGCAAAAGTACCTTTGCCCGCCTGCTGAACGGCCTGCTGCTCCCCTCGCAGGGCGAGGTATGGGTGGACGGGCTCAGTACGCGCAAGGACGGTAAAGCGGTCAGGCGCAAGGTGGGTTTTGTCTTCCAGAATCCCGATAACCAGATTGTATTTCCGGTCGTGGAAGAGGATCTGGCGTTCGGCATGAAAAACCTCGGGCTGGATAAAGCGACGATCCGCGAACGCACCGATGCGGCGCTGACCCGTTACGATATGCAGGATCTGCGGCAGCATCCCGCCCATCTGCTGAGCGGGGGGCAGAAGCAGCTGCTGGCTATCTCCGGCGTGCTGGTGATGGAACCGGACTATATCGTCTTTGATGAGCCGACCACGCTGCTGGATCTGCGCAACAAGCGGCGCATTGCCGCCGCGATCGCGGCGCTGGATCAGACGGCGATTGTGGTGTCGCACGATCTGGAGTTTTTACAAGACTTTGACCGCGTGCTGGTGTTTGAACGCGGCGAGGTGGCGGTTGATGACGTGCCCGCCGTGGCGCTGAAAGAGTACGTCAGGATGATGTCATGACCCTGAGTGATTATGTACCGGGTCACTCGGCGATCCATCGCCTGCCGCCGGGCGTTAAAATTCTTTCCCTGGCGATAACGGGCACGCTGCTGTTTGTTATCCCCCTGCTGCCCGTCGTGCTGGCAACGCTGGCGACGATCGTGATGCTTTACCTACTGGCCCGCATTGGGCCACGTATGATGCTGCTCCAGCTGAAGCCGCTGCTGTGGATCCTGGTGCTGCTGTTTGGCGTGCAGTGGTGGATTGCGGGCTGGCTTTCCGCTGTACTGGTAGTGTCGCGCCTGATGTCGCTGATGCTGCTTGCGGCGCTGGTGACGCTCACCACCCGCACCTCAGATATGATTGACGCGCTGGAGAAGGGGCTGTTCTGGCTGCGTTTTTTACGCATCAGCCCGGCAAAGGTCAGCCTGGCCCTGTCGCTGGCGCTGCGCTTTATTCCGGTGCTGGCGGCCATTACCGCCGACGTGCGCGAAGCGCAGAGGGCGCGGGGTCTTGACCGCAGTATTATCGCGGTGGCCATTCCGGTCATCGTGCGTACGTTGAAAATGGCTGATGACATAGCCGCGGCTTTAGAAGCCCGGGGCTATGATGCACCGCCGCCCCGTGCCCGCACGGATGCCGAAAAATCGAGAGGCTGTTAATGTCCACCAGAGATATTGTTTACATTGCACTGTTTGCGGCCATCACCGCCGCGCTGGGGTTGTTCCCGGCGATTAGTCTGCCGGTTATCGGCGTGCCCATCACTGCGCAGACCATGGGCTGTATGCTGGCGGGGGCGATTGCGGGGGCTAAGCGCGGGGCGCTGGCGATGCTGTTGTTTGTTCTGCTGGTGGCTATCGGGCTGCCGCTTTTGGCCGGTGGACGCGGCGGATTCGGTATTTTCTTCGGGCCAAGCGGCGGATTCTTCCTTGCCTGGCCGGTAGCGGCGCTGCTGATCGGTCTGCTTTATCAGCGCAATCTGCGTTCGCTGACGATGGCGAAAGAGCTGCTGATTATTGCCTTCGGTGGAATTGTGGTGATTTACGCCGGAGGCATTCCGTGGCTTGCGGCCGCCGCCGGGATATCGCTGAAGCAGGCGGCGCTGGGGTCGCTGGGGTTTGTGCCGGGGGATCTGGTGAAGGTGGTGCTGGCGGCGGTGATTGTGCGGGCGGTGCGGCGGGCTTATCCGACGCTGGGGTAGGGTGCGGTGATCAGGGGCAACCGTGACCGGCAGAACGCCGGGACGCCGTGAATCCTTCCCTGGAGGCTTGGCTGGCGCATCCCTGCGCCAGACACCCGGCTAACCTGTCCGATCACGGTTACCCCTTTGGGCTTTTGTTTCGCTGTTTGAACAG
>Ga0302347_1003766_pt1 | contig 12967 bp, 10 predicted proteins | sample PhyWR1_FD_202178 | JGI IMG/M metagenome (GOLD analysis project Ga0302347, IMG submission 202178) | Leaf surface microbial communities from wheat plants in UC Gill Tract Community Farm, Albany, California, United States - DLSL W.R1 (v2)... | ecosystem: Host-associated > Plants > Phyllosphere >...
AGCGGCCATCCAGGTGCCCCTATGGGTATGGCGGATATCGCCGAAGTACTGTGGCGCGATTATCTGAAGCACAACCCGAGCAACCCGTCGTTCGCTGACCGTGACCGCTTCGTGCTGTCCAACGGTCATGGTTCGATGCTGATCTACTCGTTGCTGCACCTGACCGGCTATGACCTGTCGATCGAAGACCTGAAAAACTTCCGCCAGCTGCACAGCCGCACTCCGGGCCACCCGGAGCTGGGCTACACGCCGGGCGTTGAAACCACCACTGGCCCATTGGGTCAGGGCTTGGCCAACGCTGTGGGCTTTGCCCTGGCCGAAAAAGTCATGGGCGCGCAGTTCAATCGTCCTGGCCATAACGTTGTCGATCACCACACCTACGTGTTCCTGGGTGATGGCTGCATGATGGAAGGCATTTCCCACGAAGTTGGTTCGTTGGCCGGTACTCTGGGCCTGAGCAAACTGATCGCTTTCTACGATGACAACGGCATCTCCATCGATGGCGAAGTTGAAGGCTGGTTCACCGACGACACGCCAAAGCGTTTCGAAGCCTACAACTGGCAAGTGATCCGCAACGTTGACGGTCACGACCCGGAAGAAATCAAGACCGCGATCGAAACCGCACGTAAAAGCGACCAGCCAACGCTGATCTGCTGCAAGACCACCATCGGTTTCGGTTCGCCGAACAAGCAGGGCAAGGAAGACTGCCACGGTGCTCCACTGGGCAACGACGAAATCGCCCTGACCCGCACTGCGCTGAACTGGAACCACGGCCCATTTGAAATCCCGGCTGAGATCTACGCCGAATGGGATGCCAAGGAAGTCGGTGCTGCGGTTGAGTCCGAGTGGGACAAGCGCTTCGCTGCCTACGCTGCCGAGTTCCCGGAGCTGGCCGCCGAGCTGTCCCGTCGCCTGAGCGGCAAGCTGCCCGCTGACTTTGATGCCAAGGCCAACGCCTACATCGCTGAAGTCGCGGCCAAAGGCGAAACCATCGCCAGCCGTAAAGCCAGCCAGAACACCCTGAACGCCTTTGGTCCGCTGCTGCCTGAACTGCTGGGCGGCTCCGCTGACCTGGCCGGTTCCAACCTGACCATCTGGAAAGGCTGCAAAGGTGTTTCGGCTGAAGATGCCAGCGGCAACTACATGTACTACGGCGTGCGCGAGTTCGGCATGAGCGCCATCATGAACGGCGTTGCTGTGCATGGCGGCCTGGTGCCTTACGGCGCAACTTTCCTGATGTTTATGGAATACGCCCGCAACGCCATCCGCATGTCGGCCCTGATGAAGCAGCGTGTGATCTATGTGTTCACCCACGACTCCATCGGTTTGGGCGAAGACGGCCCGACGCACCAGCCAATCGAGCAATTGACCAGCCTGCGTACCACGCCGAACCTGGACACCTGGCGCCCGGCCGATGCGGTTGAATCCGCAGCTGCCTGGAAATTCGCCCTGGAGCGTAACGACGGCCCGTCCGCGTTGATCTTCTCGCGTCAGAACCTCAACCACCAGACCCGTGATGCCGGCCAGATTGCCGATATCAACCGTGGTGGCTACGTGCTCAAGGACTGCGCAGGCGAGCCTGAGCTGATCCTGATCTCGGCGGGTTCCGAAGTGGGCCTGGCGGTTCAGGCCTGGGAAAAGCTGACCGAGCAGGGCCGCAAGGTTCGCGTGGTGTCGATGCCATGCACCAGCGTGTACGAAGCTCAAGATGCAGGCTACAAGCAGTCGGTTCTGCCGCTGCAGGTTAGCGCCCGTATCGCGATCGAAGCGTCCCACGCTGACTACTGGTACAAGTATGTGGGCCTGGAAGGCCGCGTGATCGGCATGACCACCTACGGCGAGTCGGCACCTGCGCCTGCCTTGTTCGAGGAGTTCGGCTTCACCCTGGAAAACATCCTGGGTCAGGCTGACGAGTTGCTGGAAGACTAAGTAACAAAGTGGCTGCCCTATTCGCGAGCAGGCTCGCTCCCACTGGGATCTACATAGTCCCTGTGGGAGCGAGCCTGCTCGCGAAAGTGTGAAGGATTCACCTTGGTAATCGAGAACCCCATGCCTCAACCGCGTCCTTACAAAGTTGCACTCAACGGCTACGGCCGGATTGGTCGTTGTGTCTTGCGTGCGTTGTTTGAGCGAGGGGCAGAAGCCGGGTTTGAAATTGTTGCACTCAATGATTTGGCCGATATGGCCAGTCTCGAATATTTGACGCGCTTCGACTCCACTCATGGCCGGTTCCCCGGTGAGATACGGATCGAAGGCGACTGCCTGCATATCAATGGCGACTGCGTGAAAGTGTTCCGCAGTGCCACCCCCGAAGGGATTGACTGGGCTGCGTTGGGCGTTGACCTGGTGCTCGAATGCTCCGGGGTCTACAACACCCGCGCCGACGGCCAGCGTTTTCTGGATGCCGGGGCTCCCCGCGTGTTGTTTTCGCAACCGATGGCCAGCGACGCCGATGTCGATGCCACCATCGTCTACGGCGTCAACCAGCACAGCCTGACCGGCGCAGAACGCCTGGTGTCCAACGCGTCCTGCACCACCAACTGTGGGGTACCGCTGTTGCGTTTGCTGGATCAGGCGCTTGGCCTTGAGTATGTGTCGATCACTACCATTCACTCGGCAATGAACGATCAGCCGGTGATTGATGCCTACCATCACGAAGATCTGCGTCGTACACGTTCGGCATTCCAGTCAGTGATTCCGGTATCTACCGGCCTGGCCAAAGGTATTGAACGCCTGTTGCCGGAACTTGCCGGCCGGATTCAGGCCAAAGCGGTGCGAGTGCCGACCCTGAACGTGTCGTGCCTGGACATCACCCTGACCACGGCGCGCGACACAGATGCCGCTGAAGTGAACCGCATACTGCGCGAGGCTGCCACAAGCGGCCCGCTCAAAGGCTTGCTGGCCTATACCGAGTTGCCGCACGCCAGCTGTGATTTCAACCATGACCCGCATTCGGCCATTGTCGATGCCAGCCAGACCCGCGTTTCCGGCCCCCGGCTGGTGAACCTGCTGGCCTGGTTCGACAACGAATGGGGTTTTGCCAATCGAATGATCGATGTGGCAGAGCACTACTTGCACGTTACCCACCCCAAACCCGCTCTCTAACATTAGAAACTCAGGAATTGCGACCCATGACCGTGTTGAAGATGACCGACCTCGATCTGCAAGGTAAACGCGTACTGATCCGCGAAGACCTCAACGTCCCAGTCAAGGACGGTGTAGTCACCAGCGATGCGCGCATCCTCGCTTCGCTGCCGACCATCAAGCTGGCTCTGGAAAAAGGCGCGGCGGTTATGGTCTGCTCGCACCTGGGGCGTCCGACGGAAGGCGAGTTCTCGGCAGAGAACAGCCTCAAGCCTGTAGCCGACTACCTGAGCAAGGCCCTGGGCCGTGAAGTGCCACTGGTCAGCGACTACCTCAATGGCGTCGACGTCAAAGCTGGCGACATCGTGCTGTTCGAAAACGTGCGCTTCAACAAGGGCGAAAAGAAAAACGCCGACGAATTGGCCCAGCAATATGCCGCCCTGTGCGACGTGTTTGTGATGGACGCTTTTGGTACCGCTCACCGCGCTGAAGGCTCGACCCACGGCGTGGCCAAGTTTGCCAAGGTTGCGGCTGCTGGTCCGTTGCTGGCTGCCGAGCTGGACGCGCTGGGCAAGGCGCTGGGCGCTCCGGCCAAGCCGATGGCAGCGATTGTTGCCGGCTCCAAGGTATCGACCAAACTGGAAGTGCTTAACAGCCTGAGCCAGATCTGCGACCTGCTGATCGTGGGCGGCGGTATCGCCAACACCTTCCTGGCCGCTGCCGGTCACCCGGTAGGTAAATCGCTGTACGAACCTGATCTGCTGGAAACTGCCCGCGCTATCGCCGCCAAGGTCAACGTGCCTTTGCCGACTGATGTGGTAGTGGCCAAGGAATTCGCTGAAAGCGCTGCTGCCACCGTCAAGCTGATTGCTGATGTGGCTGCCGACGACATGATTCTGGATATTGGTCCGCAAACCGCTGCGCATTTCGCCGAGCTGCTGAAGTCGTCAAAGACTATTCTGTGGAACGGTCCGGTGGGTGTATTCGAGTTCGACCAGTTCGGCAACGGCACCAAGGTGCTGGCACAGGCAATTGCTGACAGCTCGGCGTTCTCGATTGCTGGCGGTGGCGACACCCTGGCTGCGATCGACAAGTACGGCATTGCTGATCAAATTTCGTACATCTCCACCGGTGGTGGCGCATTCCTTGAGTTCGTTGAAGGCAAGGTACTGCCTGCCGTTGAAATCCTGGAAAGCCGCGCCAAAGCCTGAAGGTGTTTCAGGCCCTGAAAGGAAGCATGGACATGGTCAAGTTGTTACCGCTGTTGATGATCGCGGGCTTTTTGGCCGGTTGCGCCAGCTCGAACAAGCCGACGCCCGAGTCAGCAACCCCTGAAGAAAGTGGTTGCTACCAGGCGGACTGGCAGGCGCAAAGCGTACCGCTGGTCAATAAACGCTCAGGGCCTGAGGCGCTGGAGAAATACGAGTCGCCCAAGGCTTCACAAGAGCGTGGGTGCCCTTGATTTGAAATGCAGTCTACTTGTGGGAGCGAGCCTGCTCGCGAAGATATCAGCGCGATGATGCAGATATATCGAGTCGCCTGCATCGCGAGCAGGCTCGCTCCCACGCAGTAATAGCTAAAGCTGTAACGTTTCATCTAAATCGAATTGGCAGAATGGGGCACAACCCCCGATCTGCAATAACTTGAATAGCAGCCGCCGCTACGGCAGGCTTGCACGATTAACGACCCTTGTCCGGGAGAGACACTCACAATGGCACTTATCAGCATGCGCCAGATGTTGGACCACGCCGCCGAATTCGGCTACGGCGTTCCAGCCTTCAACGTAAACAACCTTGAGCAGATGCGCGCCATTATGGAAGCCGCTGACAAGACTGACTCCCCGGTGATCGTTCAGGCTTCGGCCGGTGCGCGCAAGTACGCAGGTGCTCCATTCCTGCGTCACCTGATCCTGGCTGCAATCGAAGAATTCCCGCATATCCCGGTGTGCATGCACCAGGACCACGGCACCAGCCCTGACGTGTGCCAACGCTCCATCCAGCTGGGCTTCAGCTCGGTAATGATGGACGGCTCGCTGGGTGAAGACGGCAAGACCCCGACCGACTACGACTACAACGTTCGCGTTACTCAGCAAACGGTTGCCCTGGCGCATGCTTGCGGTGTTTCGGTTGAAGGTGAGCTAGGTTGCCTGGGTTCGCTGGAAACCGGCATGGCTGGTGAAGAAGACGGCATCGGCGCAGAAGGCGTTCTGGACCACAGCCAGATGCTGACCGACCCGGAAGAAGCGGCTGACTTCGTCAAGCGCACGCAAGTGGATGCCCTGGCCATTGCCATCGGTACTTCCCACGGCGCTTACAAGTTCACCAAGCCACCTACCGGTGACGTGCTGGCTATCGACCGGATCAAAGAGATCCACAAGCGCATTCCTAACACTCACCTGGTGATGCACGGCTCGTCGTCTGTTCCACAAGAGTGGCTGGCGATCATCAACGAGTACGGCGGCGACATCAAAGAAACCTACGGTGTGCCGGTAGAAGAAATCGTTGAAGGCATCAAGCACGGCGTGCGTAAGGTCAATATCGATACCGACCTGCGTCTGGCATCGACTGGCGCCATGCGTCGTCTGATGGCTACCAATCCGAGCGAGTTCGACCCGCGCAAGTTCTTCGGCGCAACCGTAACGGCCATGCGTGACGTGTGTATCGCTCGTTACGAAGCCTTCGGTACTGCCGGTAATGCTTCGAAGATCAAGCCGATCTCTCTGGAAGCCATGTACCAGCGTTACCTCAAAGGTGAGCTGAACGCCAAGGTCAACTAAGACCGGGTGGGAGCGGGCTTGCTCGCGATGGTCGTTAACGATGACGCGTATTTACTGAGTAAATGCGGCGCTCTGAAGACCATCGCGAGCAAGCCCGCTCCCACAGAGGCAGAAATCGCTTAGGTGGGCAACATTGCGCAGCGATGCGGGCTTTTTTTGTCAGGTTGAGGGCTGTGCCTTTATGTGTTCCGGGTCTACGCCATTGGCCCTGAGCAGCACCTCTACCAGCGAGCGGGACATCTCGACCGGATGCACCAGCGACCACACCAGCCCGCGCTCTATGCCACTGGCAAGGACGGTAATTTCATCCGACACCTCTTCTGCGCTCTTGAGCATCAGCCAGACATGGGACAAAGCCTCTATTGCGCGAATATCGGGCAACACGGCAAAAGGTGATTTGGCACTTATCTTGTGTGCCAGGGTGGGCTTGAGGCTGTCGAGGGAAACCGGCGGAGCCTGGAGCAGGGCGTCGAGAATACGGCGGGTGGCCTCATCGTGCTGATGATCATCACGGGGCGTGCGGCTTGCTTTTGGATCGTCGGGCGTCGTCTTTTTCATGTCTCTTCCACGGGGATCATCGGCGACTGGTGAAGATAGCCTTGAGACTTTCCAGCCTGCAAGCAACGCTTGTGGGCATCGCGCTTTCTCAGAAACGTCTGCCTTTTGACGGCGTAAAAGTCTGACATGGCCGCCTGAGGATCGAATTCGCTACACTGGCGCACTTTTACGCTGTGCGTTGGCACCCCATGACTGTTCTCAAATACCTCCAGGCTTACCCCCATACCTTGCAAGAGCAGGTGCGCCAATTGATTGAGCGCGACCAACTGGGCAGTTACCTAAGCGAGCGTTATCCACAGCGTCACGCAGTGCAAAGCGACAAGGCCCTGTATGCCTATGCTCAGGAGCTCAAACAGGAATACCTGCGCAATGCTCCGTCTTTTGACAAGGTGTTGTTTGATAACAAGCTCGACCTGACCCACCGTGCGCTGGGTTTGCACACCGCCATTTCGCGGGTCCAGGGTGGCAAGCTCAAAGCCAAGAAGGAACTGCGTGTGGCCTCGTTGTTCAAGGAGGCGGCGCCCGAGTTTCTGAAGATGATCGTGGTCCATGAACTGGCTCATCTGAAGGAGTCAGACCACAACAAGGCGTTCTACAAACTGTGCGAGCATATGTTGCCGGGTTATCACCAGCTGGAATTTGACCTGCGGGTGTACCTCACCTGGCGTGACTTGTAGTCGCTGTCGAGGTACGAGGCTGCGAAGGGGTGCGTAGCGCCCCTCGTGTTTTGGAATAACAATCGAAGGTCCTGCGGCCCTTATCGCAGCCTGCGGCAGCGACTACAGGTTTCTCGCAGCACCTGAATGGAGTTCTGTATGGAAGTCAGCAAAACCAAAAGCAGCTTTTACCGGCGCTTGTACGTGGCCTGGTTGATTGATAGCCAGACCGCCAGCAGCGTGCCTGCCTTGACCGAAGTCACCGGCATGCCGCGTCGTACCGCTCAGGACACCATCGCCGCCCTGGCTGATCTGGATATCGTCTGTGAGTTCGAACAGCAGGATGGCGCCCGTAACCATGCGGGGCGCTATCTGATTCGCAGCTGGGGCCCGGTCGACCAGAACTGGGTCGGTGAGCATCTGGTGCAGATCAAGCAGGTGCTGGGTTACCCCTGAGACGCTAGGCGCATGCCGATATGCGGGATATTGTCTTCAAGGTAGATCTCGCCCTGGGCGCTGAACCCGTGCTGCTCATAGAAGGGTTGCAGGTGCGCCTGGGCTGAGAGAAATACGGGTTGCCCCGACCAGTACTCTTCGATGTTTTCCAGGGCTTTTTCGAGCAGGGTATGCCCAAGCTTTTGCCCGCGACCCTCGACTGCAACGATTACGCGGCCAATCACTACATCACCGCCCTGGGATTCAGGATCGAGGATGCGGGCGTAGGCTACCAGTTGGTCGTCCTGCCAGCCCATCACATGCAGGGTGTCGCCCGTCAGGTCTTGCCCGTCGACGTCCTGATAGGCGCATTTCTGCTCGGCGACGAAGACCTTGGAGCGCAGTTCGAGAATGGCGTAGAGCTGTTCCTTGCCCAGGTCGTTGTGGTGTTTGCACAGCCAGTCGGTGGTCACGGTCTTGTCCTTGTGGGGAGGTCTATGACCCGATAGTAGGCGTGATAGGCGTCGTAGCCAAGGCCTAAGGTGCCTTGACCAAATGCGCGGCCAGGGTGCGCAATGGCCCGAGCTGACGGCAAATCAGTGCCAGCTGGGTTTGTACCAGACGCTGGTTTTCATCGATCTCGTCCGGCATTTGCTCAAGCTCGTTGGCCAGGGTTTCTTCCTCGTCACTCTGCACCGCTACCGCCTGCTTGGCAGCCAGGCCTTGGGCGATCTGGTCGATGCTGTCGGCAATCCTGCTCCCGGCCCCTTCAATCAACTGCTCGCGAACGTGCTCGGGCAATTCGGTGTCACGGTGCGCGCCCAAGCCTGACAGATAGCTGAGCAAGGTGTGGGACATCACCAGAAAGCGGAAGCCCATGTCGGCATCCTTACGGAAGTGCCCCGGCTCCATCAGCATATTGGCCAGAGTGGTCGACAGTGCCGCATCGGCGTTGTGGGCGTTACGCCGTGCCAGCCGATAAGCCAAGCTGTCGCTTTTGCCCTGGGCGTATTGCTGCATGATCTGGCGCAAGTACTGGCTGTTGCAGCTCAGGGTATTGGCCAGCACCTGATTGAGGCGACGGCCCTGCCAGTCCGGCAAGAACAGGAATACCGCCGCAGCGGCAATCACGCTGCCCACCAGGGTATCGAACAGGCGCGGCAGGAACAGCCCGTAACCGTCGCCCACCTGGTTGAAGCAAAACAGGATCATCAGAGTGATGGCTGCGGTGCTCAAGGTGTAGCGGGTGGTGCGGTTGATAAAGAACACCACTCCGGCGACCACGGCAAACATCGACTGCACCAGCGGATTGGGGAACAGGTCGAACAGCGCCCAGCCCACGGCCAGGCCGAAGGCTGTGCCGATAATGCGCTGGCTGAATTTGCGCCGCGTGGCGCCGTAGCTCGGCTGGCACACGAACAGCGTGGTGAGGATGATCCAGTAGCCCTGGCTTGGGTGAATCCAGTGCACCATCGCAAAACCGATGCTCAGGGCCATTGGCAGACGCAGGGCGTGGCGAAAGATCAGCGAGGTGGGTGTCAGGTGCTGACGCAGGCGTGACCAGACATCCTTGAGGTTGCGCGGCGAACGGTCCAGCAAGCTGCTGTCGGTGGCATCTGCCAGAGTGTCGGGGTTGCTCGCGTCGCTGAGCAAACGGTCGAGGGTGCCGAGGTTGGCAGCCAGTGCCCGCAATGAGCGCAACAGCCCGCGCCAGGCCGGGTTGCTCTGGATGCGCAGGTGTTCAAGGGAGGCGTGCAGGTCGCCCAGTGCTTCGGCAAAGCTGTCGTCGTAGACAAACGGCTGGCGCAGCTTGATCGACTCCGACAGGCGTTGGCAGGCCACGCCTTGCTGGCGCAGCAGGCGTTGGCAGCGGAACATTACGTCACTGTGAAAAAAGGCATCGGCCAAGGCGTTGTACGGGTAGTGCGATGAGCTGGCGCGTTCGTGAATATCTTGGGCGAGGAAGTACAGCTTCAGGTAGCGGCTGAGCTTGGAGCCCGGTCGGGTATTGCCGACCCGGTGCAGGATGATCTCTTTGGCGGTGTTCAGTGCAGCCACCACCCGGCCGTTTTGCCGCGCCAGTTCCAGTCGGCCTGCTTCCACATCCAGCTTGCGCACGGGTTCAAACAGCGCCGATTTGATTTTCAGGTACAGGCCTAGTTCCCAGAACAACCGCGCCAGGCTTTGTTGCACCGGTTGGTTGGAGAACAGCGCCTGCCACAGTACCGACAGCACTCCGTACCAGGCTGCGCCAGCCACCAGCAGCAAGGGTTCATGCCAGAAATTGGTCACTTCGCCGCCGCGCTGGTCGACGCCGATCATGGTGTACACGGCCAGAATCAGTGTGGCGGAAGCAATAGCCCCGTAGCGTTCGCCGAGTGCACCGAGCATGGTCAGGCCGAAGCTGGCCAGCGCCAGTGCGCAGACCATCAACCAGGGGTAGGGGAAGAGCAGCTCGACACTCAATGCCGAGGCGGTAAAACACACCAGGGTCACCAGCAAGGCGTTCAGGCGGCCTTGCCAGCTGTCATCGGTCTCGGACAGTGCGCTGGCGATAATCCCCAGGAACAGCGGGATCAGCAGTGACATCTCATCCTGATACCAGCAAAAAGCCATGCTGCCGGTCAGGGCGACAAACACCCGGACGCTGTAACTGAACTTGTCCAGCGCCCACAAGCGGCGCAGGGAATGCTGAAAGCTTTTCGATGACATGGAGTGGCGGTGCCTGGCTCGTGATTCGCTAACTTGAGCCAGTTAAGACGACAGCGCAATGGCACTGTCACATCGAATACAAAATATTTTTTGGCGCTGCCTTCGCGAGCAGGCTCGCTCCCACAAGAGCCGTGTAATTTACCTGTGGGAGCGAGCCTGCTCGCGAAAGCCGTGACGGGATTTTGAATCAGACGTACTGCGCCGCCGCATACCCCGAAGCCCATGCCCACTGGAAGTTGAAGCCGCCCAGATGGCCACTGACATCCAGCACTTCGCCGACAAAGTACAAACCGGGGCTTTTCAGTGATTCCATGGTCTTGGATGACACTTCACGGGTATCGACCCCGCCCAGTGTCACTTCAGCGGTGCGATAGCCTTCAGTACCGGCCGGGACCACCTTCCAGCTCGCCAGTTTGTCTGCCACCTGAGCCAGTTCCGCCGGGGTGTATTGCTTCATTGGCTTGGACTCGAACCAGTGCTCGGCCAGCAGGTTGGCCATCTTCTTGGTGAAAATCTCGCCCAGCAGGGTTTTCAGCTCGCTGTTGGGGCGTTCGGCCTGTTGGGTTTGCAGCCAGTCCAGCGCGTCGAGATCGGGCAGCAGGTTGATCTCAACCGTGTCGCCGGGATTCCAGAACGACGAAATCTGCAGGATCGCCGGCCCGCTCAAACCGCGGTGGGTGAACAGGATATTTTCCCGGAAACTCTGGTCGTTGCAGCTCACCAGGCAATCCACCGAGGTACCCGAGAGTTCTGTGCAGATCTCTTTAAGCTGGTCGGTGATGGTAAATGGCACCAGCCCTGCACGTGTGGGCAGGAGGGTGTGGCCGAATTGTTTGGCTATCTGATAACCAAAGCCGGTAGCCCCCAGCGTCGGAATCGACAGCCCGCCGGTGGCGACCACCAGCGACTGGCAGTCAATTGGCCCCAGAGTGGTATTGAGGCTGTAGCCGTTGTCGGTCTTTTCGATCTGCTCGACCGAGGTGTCCAGGTGCAGGCTCACGCCTGCTTTGTGGCACTCATCGAGGAGCATTTCGAGGATGTCGCTGGATTTGTTATCGCAGAACAGTTGGCCGAGTTTCTTCTCGTGGTAGGGCACGCCGTGCTTGCTGACCAGTTCAATGAAATCCCACTGGGTGTAGCGGGCCAGGGCCGACTTGCAGAAGTGCGGGTTCTGCGACAGGAAATTGTTGGGTTCGGTGTACATGTTGGTGAAGTTGCAGCGGCCACCGCCCGACATCAGGATCTTTTTACCTGCCTTGTTGGCGTGGTCGATCAGCATGACCTTGCGTCCACGGCCGGCAGCGGTCAGCGCGCACATCAAACCTGCGGCGCCAGCGCCAATAATCACAACGTCGGTAGAGCGCAAAGCGGTGTCCTCACAAAAAAATGTCGGGTTTAAAACCACTGTGGGAGCTGGCTTGCCAGCGATGCAGACAGCTCGATAAATCTGAATCATCGAGGTGCTGCTATCGCTGGCGAGCCAGCTCCCACAGGTGTTGCGGTGTCTGGGCTATTACAAAACCCGCACGCGCAATACGCGGCCTTTGATTTTGCCTTCGCTCAAGCGCTGTGCAGCCTGCTTGGCGATGGTGCGATCAACAGCAACATAGGCCTGGAAGTCAAAGATCGCGATCTTGCCAACCTGGGCGCCCGGGATGCCGGCGTCGCCCGTCAGTGCGCCAAGGATGTCGCCCGGGCGAACCTTGTCTTTACGACCGGCACCGATCACCAGCGTACTCATGGCCGGGAGCAAAGGTGCGCCGCCTTGAGAGGTGAGGGTGTCCAGGGTTTCCCAGTTCAGCGGGGCTTTTTGCAGCTGCTCGATGGCCTGAGCGCGGTGCGCTTCGGACGGTGCAACCAGGCTGATCGCCACGCCTTTTTCGCCAGCGCGACCGGTGCGGCCTACACGGTGAATATGGATTTCCGAATCACGGGCCAGCTCAACGTTAAGCACCATGTCCAGGGCGTCGATGTCCAGACCACGGGCAGCAACGTCGGTGGCAACCAGAACCGAAGTCGAACGGTTGGCAAACATCGCCAGTACCTGGTCACGGTCGCGCTGTTCCAGATCGCCATGCAGGCCGACAGCCGAAATGCCTTTGGAGGTCAGGTGATCAACGGTTTCCTGAACCTGCTGCTTGGTGAAGCAGAACGCTACGCAAGATTGCGGGCGGAAATGGCCCAGTACCTTGGTCACGGCGCTCATGCGCTCTTCAGGCGAGATCTCATAGAAACGCTGTTCGATCTGGCTGTCGGTGTGCAGTGCCTCGGCTTTTACCTGCTGAGGGTTGCGCATGAACTTGGACGACAGCTGCTTGATACCGGCCGGGTAGGTGGCCGAGAACAGCAGGGTCTGACGACGCTCCGGGGTTTTGACAATGATGTCTTCGATGGCGTCGTAGAAGCCCATGTCCAGCATGCGGTCAGCTTCGTCGAGTACCAGGGTATTCAGACCATCCAGTACCAGCGAGCCTTTGCGCAAGTGCTGCTGGATACGCCCCGGGGTACCGACGATGATGTGTGCGCCGTGCTCCAGGGAGCCGATCTGCGGGCCGAACGAGACGCCGCCACACAGGGTCAACACCTTGATATTGTCTTCGGCGCGGGCCAGACGACGGATTTCCTTGGCAACCTGGTCAGCCAGTTCGCGGGTCGGGCAGATCACAAGGGCCTGGCAGCCGAAGAAGCGCGGGTTGATCGGGTTCAGCAGGCCGATGCCGAAGGCGGCAGTTTTGCCACTACCGGT
>Ga0302347_1003770_pt1 | contig 12959 bp, 14 predicted proteins | sample PhyWR1_FD_202178 | JGI IMG/M metagenome (GOLD analysis project Ga0302347, IMG submission 202178) | Leaf surface microbial communities from wheat plants in UC Gill Tract Community Farm, Albany, California, United States - DLSL W.R1 (v2)... | ecosystem: Host-associated > Plants > Phyllosphere >...
CAAGCAAGGCGTATGTGATTTTTTTGCCTTTCATTCTCCCGTTGCAAACTAAACCATCTTGTTCAGCATGCATCATAATGGCAGCACTTAGAAAATCTTCTTTTGAAGTTCTCTTAATTCCGAGTTCCTGCATAATTTCATCACGGGTCAAATGATTATTTCCTGATAATAGTTTTTCGATAGAATTATTTGCCTGCTCTAGCTTTTTAGCATCAAAACCAAATTTTTTAGCTCCGGATATCGTCATTCTTTTTACTTGAGGTCCGGCAAGATCCAGCATCCAGTAAATATCTTCGGGAGCAACAAAATGCCAGGTTGGCCGTAAAATATGAGTTCTGATTATTTTTCCGGAATTAATAGCTTCTTCAATTTCTTTTTCAGATGCATCACAGCGGGAACCAATTGCCCATTTCGCCATTGCATAATCCTGAGCCTGCATCGCACCAAAATGTTTTACAATTTCCTGAGGCGAACATTTGTCTGTTTTATAAAGCTTCTGCGAAACAAGACGATGATGTGAAATTTCCTGATGTGTCATTTTAAATACAATCAATGGTTAACTAATTTGATTTGAAAATTGGTATATTTTATTTTAATTAATAAAAAGAACAAAATAGCTTGTTGAAAAGTTAAAAGATAATAGCCTATTTGCAAACCATCAAGTTTACGCATTATGCCTATCGTAACCAAGAATATCAAAGGAATTATATTGAAAATCAAGAGAAACGTATATTTTTTGTAATGAAAAAATATTGCTGAAAAAATAAAAGGAGGTAGTATTAAAATAGATAAGATTATTTCCAGAATATTTTTAAAATGAAAATATCGAAAAGATACATTTTTTAGAATTGCTATAAATGAAGTAGTAGTTTGTTCAGGATAACTACTGGTAGATATAAAATCACACTGTATAAGAACATCTATATCAAATGGTAAAAAAAGTGAAATGAAACCTATAATAAAAAGACAATAAAATAGAATTTTGTTTTTCATAAACTCTCTCTAAACGTGAATAATTTCATCTTCAATCAATAAATCTTCACGGCGTAAACGAAGGAAAATCTGTGCTACGGCAATTGTATCTTTTTCGCAGTAGGTTATAATTCTGTCAATGTCTTTTTCGATATAATAAACGTGCGCTACCTGACTTCCGTCAATATCGCCTTTTGGCGATGGAACTCCGAGAATCTTAGTCAAAAGCTTTAAAGAAGTAAAATGCTTATAATCGCCAAACTTCCATAATTCTAAAGTATCAAGATGTGCAATTTCCCAAGGTTTTTTGCCAAATAAATTCAGCTTGTCCGGAATTGCGATTTGATTGATAATCATTCGGCGGGCGATAAACGGAATATCAAATTCTTTGGCGTTATGTCCGCATAAAAGATGTTGCGGCTGATTGAAATGATTGTTCAGCAGATTATTAAAGTCTTTCAAAATCTTTTTTTCTTCTCCAAAAAAAGAAGTCACTCTAAAGTTTCGAACGTCACCTTTGATCGTAAAATATCCAACCGAAATACAAATTATTTTTCCGAATTCTGCCCAAATTCCAGCACGATCATAAAATTCTTCCGGGGTAAAATCGTCTTTTCGCTGATATTGTGTTTTTAAATCCCAAAGCGATTGCATTTCAGCATCGAGTGAATTGAAGTTTTCTTCTTCCGGAACGGTTTCTATATCAAGAAAGAGAATATTATTAAGGTTTATTTTTTCAATCATATTTTTTTGCCACGAGTTTCGCTAATTCTTTGTGGATATAAATGTACATAAAATCATTTTTTGTATTACAATAATTTTACTAATTGAAGGAATTTTCTTAAAAACAAAATAAATTTATTCTAAATGAAAAAGATTATAAAAGAAGAAAATTAGTGAAATTCGTGGCAAAAACTAAAACAAACTTTGCTGCGCAGAAGGGCTTTCGTGCTCCAGAAGCCATTTTTTGCGGGACAATCCACCGGCGTAACCTGTTAATGAACCATTTGTCCCGATAACTCTGTGGCAGGGAACCACAATCCAAAGCGGATTTTTACCATTTGCAGATGCTACAGCACGAATTGCTTTTACATCTCCCAGTTTTTTGGTTTGATCCATATAACTTACTGTTTTTCCATACGGAATTTCCAATAACGCTTTCCAGACTTTTTGTTGAAATTCGGTGCCTTTCGGATTTAGTTTTAAATCGAAATCGGTTCTTTTACCTTCAAAATATTCTTCAAGCTGAGAAACGGCATCTTTTAAAACTTTTGGGATTTTCTTTGAAACCTCATTTGTACCAACGTCAGAAACAGAGATTATTGCAATACCATCTTCATCTCCAACTATTTTGGTGATTCCTAAAGGGGAGTTTACATAAACTGTTTCCATAATTTTTGAGTTAATTACAAAGATAAAAACGTTTCGCAATCCCGATAGCTATCGGGAGCAAAGTTTTTTTAAACCATATAAGTTATGTAAGGTGATTTAAATTTTATTGTTTTACAAAGGTCATAAAGTTTATTCTATTGTCACCCTGAGCGAAGTCGAAGGCTTATGGAAACAAAAAGGCTTCGACTTCTCTCAGACTGACATTCGGAGTCTTTAATAATTCTCCAGCTTAAATTGATAATTTAAAATGGTTTCGATTTTCTCGCTCGAAATAATTTTTTTGATGTTTGATTTTTCAGAGCTGAATTTTGGTAAAGCTAAGTTTTGTTCTTTTGCTTTTTGAGTATAATATTCCTCTCTTGTTGGATGAAAAGGCGCAACGGCATTGAAAACTTCATTCCATTTTGATTGGTTTATGATTTCTTCAATGATGGCAATGCAGTCTTTTTGATGAATTAAATTTATTGGAGCGTCGGGATTTTCTAAGTTTTCTTTTCCGGCTAAAAACTTAGCGGGATGCCTGTCTTCGCCAATTAATCCGCCGAAACGTAGGATTGTGGTTTCGAAATTTTGATTTTTTTGAAGAATTGCCTCTGCTAAAACCAATTGTTTTCCGCTTTCTGTTTCAGGATTTGGATTTGTTTCTTCAGTAATAAATTCGTTTTCATTTCCATAAACTGAAGTTGAGCTCACAAAAAGAACTTTCGAAACACTTGATTTCTCAATAAACGGAATTAGATTTTCGATTTTCTGTACAAAAACCTTTTTAGACTCTGAAGTAACCGCTCGCAATTTTGGTGGAATGTCAATAATCAGAATTTCGCTTTCGGCTAAAAAAGCAGTTACATTTTCAGAAACACTTTCGCTTTCTACAGTAACCAAAAACGGATTTATTCCGGCATTTTCTAAAATTGAAAGTTTACTTTCAGAAGTTGTTGATCCTTTTACCGAATTTCCTTTTTCGATTAACTTTTTCGCCAAAGGAAAACCTAACCAGCCACAGCCCAATATACTTATTTGTTTCATTTCTTTTTGAGGTTCAAAGGCTCAAAGGTACAAAGATTCAAAGGTTTTTTGTTTCACGCAGATTTTGCAGATAGATGCAGATATTTATAAATAAATTTTGAATCTGCTAAAATCTGCAGAATCTGCGTGAAAAAACCTTATATAATCATTTCAAATTTAATGTAAAACGGACTTTGTCTTTTCCTTTTGCGCCAATTCTGTTATAAAATTTAATGGCTCGTTCATTAAATTCGGGAGTTTGCCATTGAATGTTGACACAGTTATTTTTGGTCGCGATTTCTTTTAGTTTTTCAATCAAAACTTCACCAATTCCGAAACTGCGTGCTTCTTCTTCCAGAAACAAACAATCCATATACATAAAAGTGGCAGCATCCCAGGTTGAGAAATCAAAAGTATAGGAAACATAACCTACAATTGTTTCTTTTGTGGCAACAACTAAACAAAAGAGTTTTGGGTTTTTGTTAAAAATCGCTTTCTTTAGTTTTTCTTCTTTTCCTTCCGGAGAAAAATCAGCTTTTTCAAATTCAGCATGTTTTTGGCAGAGGATCACCAATTTAGGTAAATCGGAGATTTCGCAGTTTCTTATTAAATATTCCATTGCAGGTTAATTTCGTTTTGTAGAAAATTAATAAAATGCTGAAAATAATCCGGATAAGTTTCGTTTGCTCTTGTGGCAATGAAATGTTTACGTTTTAAGCCATTTTTGCCCACTTTTATCGCTTTAATTGGATTATTCTTTAAATGTGGCTGTAATGCCCATTTTGCCATCGACATTACGCCCATATCCGCTTTTACCATTTCAAGAGAAGCTTCTGTCAGCGGAAGTGGAGTTATCTTCTTTGGCGTTACTTTGGCTGGAGCCAAAACAAACTGATGAATCGTAACGGTTTCCATTGGAAGAGAATGAATTATTAAATGTTCGTTGATGAAATCTTCTGCAACGACATACTTTTTATCTGCCCACGAATGATTCTCAGAAACGACCATTACCACTTCATCCTGAAAAAGTTCAGTATAATTTATATGATTGTCTTTTATTGTGTCGCTTACAATGGCAATGTCAATCGTGTTTTCTAAAAGTTTTTGCAGCGGAATATGTGTTGCTTCGGTTATAATTTTCAGTTCAACATTTGGGTATAAAAGATGAAACTGTTTTAAAACTGACGGTAGCCAGTGATAACTTGAGAAACATTCGGTACTGATTCTGATCTCGCCAGATTCTCCATAAACCATTTGTTTGATCTGAGATTGTGTTTGCGAAAGTTTATCCAGAATTTCGTTTGCTAATTCATAAATTTTTTCGCCCGCTTTTGTGAGCACCAGTTTTTTGTTGGTTCTTAAAAAAATGGCCGTTCCCAATTGATATTCTGCTTCTTTTAGCTGATGGCTCAAAGCCGATTGTGTCAAATGAAGTTTGTCAATAGCTTTTGTAATGCTTCCTTCTTCAACAATTGCTTTTATCAATTTTAAGTGGCGTATTTCCATTTTTTGAGATTTATATACAAAGGAACAAAATTTTAGACTTTCATTTGTATGAAAAAATTTAATGCGATTCATGAATTCTTTTCGTTTTTATGAGATAAAATGAACTACTACTTTTGGAAAAACAAAATCGATAAAACTATAGAAAAATGGAAGATCAAATTAAATTTTATGAGCATAAACTGGCATTCGAAATGGATCCGTCTGATTTATTCGAGGCTTTAAACAATGGAGAAAAAGTAATCGCGCTCGATACGAGAAAAGTTTTTGGGTTTGAAGCCGAACATATTCCGAATGCTATTAATATTCCGCATCGCGAAATGACTGTTGAAACAACAAAACATTTAGATAAAGATATTTTGTATGTTACGTATTGTGACGGAATTGGCTGTAATGCCTCAACGAAAGGCGCTTTGAATATGACAAAATTAGGGTTTAAAGTAAAAGAATTAATAGGTGGAATAGAGTGGTGGAAGTTTGACGGATATGCAACGGAAGGCACAAAAGGAAATAAAGAAGGTTTAAAGTTTGAATGTGCTTGTTAAAAGTGACAAAGACGCAAAGGTTTCTCAACATGCCTAAAAAAAAAGCACTATGAAAATAGTGCTTTTTGTTTTTTTTAAATATGCTGAGAAACCTTTGCCACTTTGTCGCTCTGTTTCTTTGAACCTATTTTAAGACTCAACTAAAGTTTTAAGAGCCTGAAGAATTGGATTTTCTTCTCCTTGTGGTTTTTCCTGAACTGCTCCGGGACGATTGTCTTCCTGAATTATTTCGAGTTTTACTTTTTGATTTTCTTCAGATAAAACATAACTCATTATGAAATAATTCTCTGGTTTGTCTTCTAATTCCGGTCTTGGAAAAAACAGCGAATATTTTATTTTTTGATTTGGAGAAACTTCTAAAACCGTTCCCCATTGTTCAAAAACCTGACCTTCCCATTCATTCCTGAATCTGATTTCATTTCCAATTTTCCAATCGGTAATTAGATCACTTCCGTATTGCCATTGTTTTACCAATTCTGGTTTTGTCAATGTATTCCAGGCTTTTTCTATTGGCGCACTTAAAAATATTGTAGAAACATTTGTTGCCATAATATTCGTTTTTAGTATTATTCTGGTTTTACAACAGGTTTTATTAAGCTGTCTTTTGCAATAACGGCGCTGTCTATAACTGACGCAGCCTGAACCGGAACGTTAACAGGTTCTGTATGTCTTTTGATTTTTTGCTGAATCATAACTGCATCATTTAAAACAAAAGGCGTTGGCATCATCCAGTCGCTTCTTGGTTTAACTTTTAGTAATGGATTGGTCATTAAATCAAAAGAACTTTCGATTAAGTCCATATCAAAAATAGACGATTTGTTGATGTAGAAATCCATAACAAGCGGTTCGTTTCCAACAACATAATAGCATAAAATTTTACTGTCTTCTCGTTGTAAACGATTTCCTGTTTCTCCAGAAGTCGAAACTCCATTTGCTTTAAAGTTGTAAAACGTCATTTTTGGATTTGCATAAATATCATAACGGTTTACTTTTCTGTTTGGCGTAATCTTAATTTTTAAATATCTGTTATTGCCTACAACACTGTCTTTTAAGAATGCAATTGTTGGTTTTGGAACATCAACAACCGGTGCAATTGCACTATGCGTAAAGGTAGTATTGTATTTACTGGCAATTGGAAGGCTGTTTAAACCAGGAGCTTTTTGATTTTTTTCTCCAAGATAAGATTTTGTCCAGTCGTCAAGGTTTACATCATAAGTTGCCCAAACTGCAGAGTTTGTATTGGCATTGTAGATGTATAACAAACTGTTCGATTTTGCTTTTCCGGGTTCATAATCGGAATGGTATCCTGCATAAGCAAAAAATCCAATCGATGCGGCAAAGAATAACATAATCCAGACACCTTTTCTAACAAAGGTGTTGAATATAGGGAGCAATAATCCGAAAAGGAGAACAGTTAAAACAGAACTTCCAAAAAGTATCTTTAATCCTAAACCAACCGGAAACATTACAATAAACGGAGCGATAATCGCCAAAGCCGGAATACTGAAAAGTAAATTAAGTCCTAAACTGTAATGTTGCGTAAGTACAAAAATGGCGAATAAAAGAATTCCGAAATAAACCGGAATTATTAGAAATCCTGCACCTGTTAAGCTATTAGCCAAAAATCCGTTAATAATGATCCAGAGCAACAAAGGCGATGCAAAATGGTTCATCGTGATTTTTGAATCTGAAAAATGATGGTAGAATGCGAAACAAATCGCTATACTTAAAGTTACAAATGCCCCAATGTAAGCATGACCATTGTAGGTAAATCCGTTTAGTAAATCAGAATATTGAGGATAAATTTCTAAAATAATTTTCCACCCCAAAAATGTGACTAAACCTGCAATTATAATAGATCCAAAAAGTGGCACAAAACCTTTGAATATTTCTCTGAAAGAAATCATTCTTTTGGCTTTTCCAATAAAAATAAAAATAAGCAATAACCCAAAAGCAATTATTGTCATTGGCATTACCCAGGAAAACGGATAACTGATAAATGAAAATGGCGCACTAAAATAAACGTTATCTTCTGTAGATTCGGTTGCATTTAGATCTGCATTGGCAAAATATTTTAACAAAGGCATTAAATAAGAACCCTGATGTGCGAGAGTTGTTTTATTTAAATGCTGTACGTCGTCTTGTTGCGTGTGGTAATTGTAATGTCCGTCTATAAAAGCAAAGTTAAACCCCTGAATCTTTCCCTGCTCTCTAAAAACGGTCAAATCAGTATCATTTGGAAGCATTTTATAAATGCTGTACATCAATGAATTTGATACAGGATAAGATGCTTTTGCATTTTTAAACTCTTTTACTAAAGTTTGATTTCCCTTGTTAGTTTCCATTAGCATATAGCTTGGCCCTGAAGATCCCCTTGCTTCAAAGTTTAAAACCAAACCAACATCTTTTGCCCACGGATGTTTGTTTACAAATAAAGCGGCACCGTTTAATCCTAATTCTTCGGCATCTGAAAAAAGAATAATGACGTCATTTTTTTGCGGATGTTTTGAATATAAAAATGCTCTGACACCTTCTAAAATCGTAGCAACTCCAGATGCGTCGTCGCTGGCACCTTTCGAGAAAGAATGTGGTGCACTGTCATAATGAGAAAGTAATAAAAGTGCTTTTGTATTGTTTGTTCCTTTTATTCGGGCAAGAATATTTTTAGATTTTACCAAAAGACCTCTGTCATTAAGGGTAAATCCTTCCTGAATGCTGGTTTCCAATCCAATTCTATTAAGTTCAAGTTTTAAATAATTGGCAACCAGTTCATGATTTGTTGAACCAACATAATGCGGTTTTTGCGCAATAATTTCGACTTGATTTAACGCCCTTTCTGTAGAGAATTCAGCAAGAGCATCTTCTTCTTTTGAGATATATTGTGGCATCATTGTAACATAAATAATGCCCAAAATGACCAATACACAAAGGAAGCCTAGAATTGAGGTGGGGTTTTTTTTCATGATGAACTAGTACTATATTTCTTTTTTAACAAGCATAAAATAATCATTGTCCAAAGAGCGATATCCTTGGTCGTACAAAAAATAGTAAGTATTTCCTGTTTTGGTTTGCAAGATATTGGTAAAGAAATCAAAATCAAAACCTTTATTAATCATTTTCTCCCTTGTTGCCTTTGATTTTCCCTCAACATTTAATTCTGACAAAATACGGTAATTTTTTCGTAATTTGTTGTTTACATTTCGCATGAAATTATTACTGTCTTTGTTTATTTTATTATTGTAGGCATTTCGACAATTGTCTGAACAAAACTTTTTATCTTCCCGGCCCACAAGTTTCTCCGAGCATTCAAGACATATTCTCATAAAACTGTTTTTTGTTTATTGCAAATCAGGTTTTTTTGTTTTTATTTTTTAGAATTAATTGATTAATCTCATAGACTAAAATTGGCTTTTGTCTAATCTCAGTCATTAATAATTTTATGGGTTTATTTTTTTTATTTCGTATAAATCATTTCTTCTGTCTTTTAAAATTCGCACACTTCCATGTTCGTGAAGATTTTTCAATAAATTCAAATCTATGTCAACAATTAATGTCATTTCTGTATTAGGAGTTGCTTCTGCTTTAATTCCATTACTTGGAAAAGCGAAATCAGAAGGTGTAAAAACCGAAGCCTGTGCATATTGAATGTCCATATTGTTTACTTTCGGGAGATTACCAACACAACCGGCAATGGCAACATAACATTCGTTTTCGATCGCACGCGCCTGCGAACAATGTTTTACTCTGGTGTATGCGTTTTGAGTATCGGTTAAAAACGGAACAAAAAGAATATTCATTCCTTCATCTGCCAGTAATCTTGAAAGTTCCGGAAATTCAACATCGTAGCAAATTAAGATTCCAATTTTACCACAATCGGTATCATAAGTTTTAAATGCAGATCCGCCTTTCATTCCCCAATGTTGTACTTCGTTTGGTGTAATGTGTATCTTGTAATACATTTCAGAAGTTCCGTCTCTTTTGCATAAAAAACCAACATTGTACAAAATACCATTTTCCATATGCGGCATACTTCCTGTTATGATATTGATGTTGTACGAAATAGCAAATTCCTGAAAACGCTTTCTAATAGCATCAGAATGTCGGGCGAGCTCACGAATAGCTTCAGCTTCAGATAGATGATTAAAGTCGGCCATTAAAGGCGCCGTGAAAAGTTCCGGAAAAAGTGCAAAATCACTTCCATAGCCGGAAACTACATCGATAAAAAATTCTGCCTGCTCAAAAAGCGCTTCAACATTATTAAGCTGACGCATTTGCCATTGTATTAATCCAAGACGAATAATACTTTTTTCAGAATTAATCAATTTTGGACTTGCATCATAATAAACATTGTTCCATTCCAGCAAAACTGCAAATTCTTTAGATTCTTCGTCTCCTTCCAGATAATTTTTGATAATGCGGAGAACATGAAAATCATTACTCAATTGAAAAGACAAAACTGGATCATGAAGTTCTTTATCTTTTACTTTTTCAATATAATTTCTAGGTGTAAGTTTTTTTGAGTACTGATTGTAATTTGGAATTCTTCCTGCAAAAACAATTGCTTTTAAGTTCAGTTGCTCGCAAAGTTCTTTTCGGGCATCATAAAGACGTCGGCCCAAACGCAGGCCGCGATAATTTGGATGTATAAAAACATCGATTCCGTATAAAATTTCGCCATCCGGATTATGAGTAGAAAAAGTATAGTCACCAATAATTTGTCGGTAATTGTGTCTTTTGTCAACTAGTTTTTCATCGACAATTAGCGATAATGCCGAGCCAACTACAACATCATCTACAAGAATAACTAATTGCCCTTCCGGGAATATTGAAAGTAATTTTTTTATATCATTTGATCTCCAATAAGAATTCGCCATTTCTGGATAAGACTCAACCATGGAGTTTTTTAATTGTTTATAATCTTCAAACGCTAAGTTTCGTAATTCAACTTTTTTAATTTCTGTCTGCATATATTGTACGATTTATCTCAAATATAGCAAAAAATAATTCCATTTACAAACGCTTACAAATAATTACAACCGAAAGTAAATAGTTTGCAACCGAATATTTTAGGAGAAGGACCGCATCTTTGCCTCGTTGAAATTGATCAACAAATTATATGAACATTAAAAATAGTATACGCCATGAATGCAATGAAAAACAGAGTACAATTAATTGGTAACGTAGGACAAGATCCTGAAATTAGAACATTAGAAAACGGAAGAAAACTGGCTCACATGAGTATTGCAACCAACGAGATTTACAAAAATGATAAAGGCGAAAAAGTAGAACAAACCGAATGGCACCGAATTACTGCCTGGGGGAAAACCGCCGAAATTATCGAAAAATTTGTAGTGAAAGGGAAAGAAGTTGCAGTAAACGGTAAGTTAACCCACAGAAGTTATGATGACAAAAACGGAGAAAAAAGATATGTCACCGAAATTATTGTAAACGAGATTTTATTGCTAAGTAAATAATAATTTAATGCCGCAAAAAGCAGCAAACCCGACAGGTTTTGAAAACCTGTCGGGTTTAACGGTATGTCGAAATTTACAAAACCGAAGCCCCATTTATATCAGTCGAAAGAACTTCGCTCATATAATCGAAAAAAGGCCTCATGTTTTTGAATGTTTCTAAAGCCTGTTCTAAAAATAATGGACCAAGAACTTCTTCATCTGTAAAGCGTTTTATGATCAAAAACTGTTTAAATCGAAGTAAATCAATAGCTTCATGATCTGCATCAAAACCTTTTGGAGCTGTTTTGAGCTGTTCGCCTTGCAGAATTCCAAAAGTATTTTTGAAGGTTTTTGAATTCAATATTTCTCTAAAAGATTCATGATCGTGTGCAAACTCGCTTCGTATACGTTTCAAATCGGCAGCATTTGGTCCCCAAAATCCGCCGGCAAAAAAACTGTTTCCTTTTTCCAGATGAAAATAATAACCGCCGCGTCTTGCACTAGTAGCCCGTGTATAACTTCCGCCCCAAAAAGTTTTAAACGGAGTTTTGTCTTTAGAGAAACGAATATCGCGGTAAATTCTATAAACACTTTTTTTACCGGATTGCGTTTCCAGAACATCTGTTTTAGAAAGCTCTTTTAATAAAGCATCTGCAAAGTTTTGAATATGATTTAATTCAATTAAATACTTCGGTTTATTTTCATCAAACCAGATTTTATTGTTGTTTTCTTTAAGTTCATGCAAAAAATCAAGACTCGATTTGGGTATAACAAAGCTGTTTTCCATAATTAGATTGCGATTGTTTTAAATGAGAAGATGAAGGTAAGTAAAATTAAAAACCCACCAAGATATGTGGTGGGTTTTCTATATTTTGTTAAGCAGTTTTTTTGAATAAATCAAACATAGGACAGCGTGAGCAACGTTTCTTTTCGCTTTTTTTGTATTTCTCGCAGCAAGAAGATTTACAGTTTTCAATCTTCTTGATTTTATCAAGGATATCTTTATTTTTTTTCTTTTTATCCTTTTTCTTGTCTTTGTCTTTTTCTTTCTTGCCCAATTTTCCTCTGTATTATTAAAAACAGAGACAAATATATATCAAAAAAGTTATTCTTATAGATTCTAAATAAACTTTAACTATTTTTTATTTTGGATTGATAGCAATAGAGCTAGTAACTGTTAATTGCTGAATATCACGGTCAAACAAGTAAAGTCCGCCTTTGTCATCTCCAATTAAATTTATTTTGTCCAAAATAGATTTAGCAGTCGCTTCTTCCTCGATTTGTTCAGAAACATACCATTGTAAGAAATTATGTGTTGCATAATCTTTTTCTTCAAAAGTAATGTGTACTAATTCGTTGATAGATTTCGAAACAAAAAGTTCATGATTATAAAGCTCTTCAAACATTTCTTTAAAAGTAGAATAAGATGTTTTTGGTGCTTTTAGATCTGTAATATGAGCGTGTCCTCCACGTTCGTTTACATATTTTACCAATTTAAGCATATGGGCACGTTCTTCATCTGACTGAGTATACATAAATTGAGCGATTCCCTCTAATCCGTGTACTTCAGCCCAACAAGCCATTGAAAGATAAGTTTGTGAAGATTCTGCTTCTATACGAATTTGCTTGTTTAAAGCCGTTTCAATATTTTTTGATAACATAATGATTTCTTTTTTGTAAAATTAAATAAAATAATTCATTCTGCTTTTTTGAAACAGTGAAAAATGAGATTTGCATTAATTCTCAACAAAAGTAAGTCCTACTTTAAAGAAAATGGCTTTCTAAAACTTGATGGAGTATCTAAAGGATCTATGTTTTCATCTGCGTTAAATCCGTCTTTAAACTTACGCAAGATATATTGTTTTAATTTAGTATCGTAATAGCCTAAAATATAGAAATCTTTAAATTTAAGTATGTTATCTAACGCAACTGTTTTACTGGTACTCAAAAAGTAATAGATATTATCTACAGCAAGCGGCTCCATCTGATCTTGCGTGCGAAAAGTATAATTAGAATCAAAAACTGATTCGAAAAAAACACTTTCATTATTACCATTTGAGACATAGTAATTGGGCTGCTCGTATTCTTC
>Ga0302347_1003774_pt1 | contig 12950 bp, 12 predicted proteins | sample PhyWR1_FD_202178 | JGI IMG/M metagenome (GOLD analysis project Ga0302347, IMG submission 202178) | Leaf surface microbial communities from wheat plants in UC Gill Tract Community Farm, Albany, California, United States - DLSL W.R1 (v2)... | ecosystem: Host-associated > Plants > Phyllosphere >...
CAGAGGGGGGTGGCGGGCAATGGCGTATGTGATCGGCTGCTGTACTTTGCGTTTTGCAGCAGCCTGGACCTGATGGCCAATCACTTGATCAAGCCCAACACCAAAACCCGTGAACCCGACCTGTAGGAGCGAGCTTGCTCGCGAGCTTTTGAGCGGCTCAACGAAGAGCTCGCGAGCAAGCTCGCTCCTACAGGGGGTCAGGTCAGGGTTGTGATCATGGCCCACACGGGGGCGAAACCCAGTGGCAGCCATACCGCCAGCCGTGGCCGGTAAGGCAGCAGCATCAATAGCCCGAACCCACTCAACGAAAGCATGCCGAACCAGCCAACGGGGCCCATGGCCCAGCCCCAGGCTTGCACGCAAAAGTACAGGCTCAGCCCCAGGCTCAACCAGCCGGCCGCACGCAAGCTGTGGCGCAAGCTGACCGGGGGGACTTTGTGCCAGAGCTGTTTGTAGTGACGCTCCAGCCCCTGACACAACGCGAGCATGCCCAGGTAGGCGAATGCCCAACCAGCAAAAAAATCAGCCAGCATCTCAGTTCACCTCGACCATGGCGGCCGTCTTTTTACGCGGTACCCGCTCCACCACCGGTTGCGAAACCTTCCAGCACGCCCACAGCAACATAGTCCCCAGCACTAGGGCTGTCAGTTCGACGCCCGTGCGGCTGTGCAGCGCCCATGGCCGGTCAACTGTAAACATGCTCAGTAACGGCAAGCCCAGGCACATCAGCCCGGCCAGCCCCAGTTGCTCACGCCAGGCCTGCATGCGCGGTCTGAGCAAGGCATGCACCAGACTCAACGCCCATACCCCGAAGAATACGTTCAGCTCCGCATCTGCTCGTTCCTTGAGCGCCACCGGTAACAGGTGATTGCCCCACAGCAAGCCGATGCAGGCCAGGCTCAAACCGGCCATGACCGTGACGTTGATGGCCTCGACCAGGCGATAGAACACCTGCCCTGCCCGGCTTTCACTGGCATATTTACGCCGGCGCTTGACGGTAAACAGCACCAGGCCGCTGGCGATCATGGCGCTGCTGATCAACCCGCAAACGAAGTACAACCAACGCATCGGGTAGCCGCCAAACTGGGCGAAGTGCAAGCCGGAAATCACCCGATGGGTAAGCACCGTAGAACGCATTTCGGTCGGCCCCGACAACTGCTCGCCGGTGACCCCGTCAAAGCGCATGCCCTGGCCTTTGGTCAGGGCAATCCGGTTGCCCAGAATCGGCCGGATCTGGATCTGCGCGTTGCTCTGCCCGGGGTTGGTAATGTTGACCCCGCTCAAGGGCCCCATCACCTCGCGGGCCTTGGCCAGCAACGGCCCGACAGCCACCAGCGGCGCGGGCCCTGCCGCTTGCGGGCGCTCTATTTCCAGGACCGCAGGTGCCGGGTCTTGTGCCTTGAAGAAGGCTTCGCGATTGCCATCAAACAGGGCGTCCATGGCAGCAGGCATATAAATCACCAGAAAAATCGCCAGCCCGCTGTAGGTGATCATCAAATGGAACGGCAACAACAGCACGGCACTGGCGTTGTGCGCGTCGAGCCACGAACGCTGGCCCTTGGCCGGGCGGAAGGTGAAGAACTCCTTGAAGAATTTTTTGTGAATCACGATCCCGCTGACCAGCGCCGCCAGCATGCCCATCGCCAGAGCCCCCACCAGATAAATCCCCAGCAGGCCAGGCATATGCAAGGTGAAGTGAAACAGGAAGAAAAACCGGCCACCCACCGTTTCACGCACCGGCAGTACCTCGCCGGTCGCAGGATCGAGGGTCACCGATACGCCGTCCCGTCGCCCGCCCGTGGAGGCCTGCAACTCGGGAGAGCGTTCGTAGGGCAAGCTGATGCCCCACTGTTTGGCGTCGGGCTTGTGGGCGCGCAAATAATTCAGCGCGGTGTCCACCGCCTGTTCATTGCTCAGGTGATGTGCGGGCAGTTCGGGGTGCATCCAGTTATCGATCTCCTGATCGAACACCGCGAGGCTGCCGGTCAGGAAGATTACGAACAGTAACCAGCCAACGACCAGGCCGCCCCAGGTGTGCAACCAGGCCATGGATTGGGTCAGGGTCTGTTTCATCCCAGGCGCTCCAGCAGTTGTGGCCAAAACCCGATTGCGCCCAAGGGCACCGCCAGCGCTGCGCCCATCCAGGCCGACCATTGATGGCGGGCAGCAAAGGCCCACAGGATGGCAAAGGTGTAGATCACAAACGACAGCAGGCTGGCGACGATCATCGAGTCCACGTTATCCAGCGGCAACAGGCGCGCCAGTGCCGCAGTAAAGGCATAGGTAAAGACGTAGCCGCCGACCAGTGCCGCCAGCGTGCGAGACAGGATCGGCACCCAGGCCGACGTTGTGATGTTCATGCTTTTTATCCTTCATCGAACCCCGGGTTTTCACCGGCACCAGATGCGACAACGGCGCGGCACCCGCGTGGGTGTCGCGCCTGTTAATGCCTGTGCTTAACGAACAGGCCAGGGTTGTTATCAGAACGAGCTGGTCACCGATGCGAAGTAGGCACGGCCTGCCTCGTTGTAGGTTTGTGCGCCGGCTTCGTCAGCGTTGCCCTTGCGGTACAACTGCTTGTCGAACAGGTTGTTGATGCCCACCCGCACGCTGAAGTTTTTGTTGAATTCATAGCCGCTGCTCAACCCCACCAGACCATACGGATCAACCGGTTGCTGGACTGACTTGTCGAGTTCTTCGTTGGCGCGGTTGTTGCGCTTGGGCGCTTCCTGCTTGCCGTAGTAAGTGCCGCTGACCTGGAACGACAGCGCTTGTGTGGCGTACCAGTCCAGCGTGGTGTTGAGCGTGTACTTGGGGATGATGCTCAGCGGGTCGCCAGTTTGCTTGTCCTTGCTTTCGATCATGTAGGTCAGGTTGGTGTTCCAGTCCAGATCCTCGCGCAGGTTGACGAACAGGTTGCCTTCGACCCCTTGGACGATGGCCTTGCCACTGTTTTCCCATTGCAGGACGCGACGCCCGTTGGGCAGGCGGAACGCCGACTCGTTGCTGGCATTGATTTTGTTCTGGTAGTCGTTACGGAAATACGTCGCGCTGGTGCGCCACGTGCCCTTGTCGAACGCCAGGCCAATCTCTTTGTTGACACTGATTTCCGGCTTCAGGTCCGGGTTGCCCACCAGGTAGCAGCCCCCGATGTTGGCCTCGACCACGCTGCAACCGTTACCCCGGCTGTACAGCAGGTAGTTGGGGTTGGACTGGTACAGGTTCGGGGTTTTGTAAGCCCGGGCGATACCGCCCTTGATGCTCAGCTCGTCAGTGATCTGGTGCGAGGCGTTCAGGCTCGGGCTCCAGTTGCCGCCAAACTCATTGTGGTGATCGAAACGTACGCCCGGGGTGACGATGGTTTTGGCGCCGACTTCAATGTTGTCCTCGACGTAGAACGCGTAGCTGTTGGCGGTGGTTTTGGTCTGGCTACGGTCCTGGCCGGGAATCGCAGCATCGCCGTTGGCACCCGGGTCCCAGCTTTGCGGACGCAACGAGCCCGGATCATTCAGTGACTCGTACAGGTATTCGCCACCCACCGTCAGGACCTGGGCGGTGCCCATGGTCAGCGGCAAGTTCACTTCGCCGGTGGCGCGGGTATTGCGCAGGCGCGATTCGAACCGGCCGGCGCTCTCTGAAGGAGCGCCTTCACCATAACCGGCCAGGCCTTCGTTAAGGCGCGCGTTACGGGTCAGGTCGTGGCTCAGCGAGGCGGTGGTTGAGCCCCAGTCAAACGAGCCATTGTGGGTCGCCGAGAAGGTACTGCGCTGCAGCACGCTGGTTTCTTTGCCGGTGAGGCTGTTAACGAAGTCGCCACCGCTGTTGAGCATGGTGTCACCGGCAAAAATATTGCCCTGACGGCTGTAGCTGGCTTCCAGGTCCAGGCTTTGTTCCGGAGTGAACTGCCAGCTGAGCAAGCCGTTGACGTCCTTGTTGCGCACACCTTCGCGCCCCGCTACCACGCTGTCAGGCGAGGCCTGGGCGGCCGTATTGATGCCCGGATCATCGGCGTCGGTCTTGTTCACGCCGCCGTAGACGCGGAACACCAGATCATCGGTGATCGGGCCGCTGAGGTTGAAGTTGGTACGCTTGCTGATGCCTTCGGAGTCGTCTTCAGGTGACAGGTAGTAGGCCGTGAGTGAGCCGCTGAGCTTATCGGACGGGCGCTTGGTAATGATGTTGACCACCCCGCCCATGGCCCCGGAACCGTAGCGGGCAGCTGCCGGGCCACGCAGGATTTCAATGCGTTCGACTTCTTCGGCCGGTACCCAGTTGGTTTCGCCCCGGGTGTCACGGTCGCCGCTCCAGCCGTAGCGCTGGGCGTTGCGCGAAGAAGACGGCTTGCCGTCAATCAGGATCAGGGTGTTCTCCGGGCCCATGCCGCGCAGGTCGATCTGGCGGTTGTTGCCGCGACTGCCGCTGGAGCTGTTACCGGTGAGGTTGACCCCGGGCTCTCGGCGGATGATGTCGGAGAGGTCGTTGGCCGGAGGACGCTTTTTGATGTCCTCTGCGGTAATGATCGAGACGCCTGGCGCCTGCTTCAGCTCTTGTGCAGCGGTACCCAGTACCCGGGTTTCCTCCAGTTGCACTGCTTGCCGGGTGCCATCGACCGGCAGGTCGCTGGCTTGCACCGGGACCTCATCGCGATCACGCTCCAGCGCGTCGGCGAGCAAGGTTGGCGAAGCAAGTGCGGCGACTATAGCCAGAGAAAATTGACTGCGTTTGAATCGAGACGACATGTCCAGTTGATCCCTTAACAATGGAGTGTGCTCAGCAGGCCAAAGGCTGGGATCGCGTGTGAACGGTCCGGATGGACCCGTGCTCGATTAGCGCTCCCCGGCACTGCCAGGGTCGCAATGATAAACAATCTCATTTAAGAGTAAAGCGCATTTGATAGTGATACTCGTTAAAAAGTTCCCTTGGGCCTTTGTTTTAGAGCCTTTGGCGGACAAAAAATATTAAATCGATTGCCGGATCCCTACCCTCTACAGGGCCAACAGTGCTCATTGCAGCGCCAAGAACATCACGGGCAAGCTCGCTTGGGCAGGGTAAACTGTTGCCCCTCTTCACTTTTTGAGTCCCGCATCATGGCTGACGAACTAAAGATCAATGACCTGGTACTGGGCGATGGCAAAGCCGTGGTCAAGGGCGCCTTGATCACCACCCAGTACACTGGCTGGCTCGAAAATGGCACAGTGTTCGACTCATCGTTCGAACGCGGCAAACCGTTCCAGTGCGTGATTGGCACTGGACGGGTAATCAAAGGCTGGGACATCGGTCTGATGGGCATGCAGGTCGGCGGTACGCGTACCCTGCAGGTTCCGGCACACCTGGCCTATGGTGAAAGAAGCATGGGCGCACACATCACGCCGAACTCGAACCTCAGGTTCGAGATCCAGTTGCTGGAAGTTCTGACCCGGGACGATTAAGTACCTTGCGCCGGGCCATTTTTTTGAGGAGTCAAACCCTGTTGAACCGAGTCTTCCTGCAGTATTTGCTGCTTGCTCCATTAGCCGTGCTTGCCGGTTGCAGCAGCCAGGGCACTCAATCATTACCCGACCGGTCCCCGGAGCAGGTGCGGGCCAGGGTCGTGCAGTTGCTGCCGGCCAGCATTGCCGATCGCCAGGGCTGGGCCACTGATATCCAGGCCGCCTTTGCTGCGCAGGGCCTGGCCCCCAGTGATGAAAACCTGTGTTCGGTACTGGCCGTGGCCGAGCAGGAATCCAACTTCCAGGCCGACCCGCCGGTGCCGGGGCTGGCGAAAATCGCCCGCACTGAAATCAATCGCCGCGCCAGCAAATTGCATATCCCCGAATTTGTGGTGCGCAGCGCGCTGAACATCAGCTCGGCAAATGGCAAAACCTACAACCAGCGCCTCGACGCAGCCCGGACCGAGGGTCAACTGAGCGCCATTTTTGACGACTTCATCGGCATGGTGCCGCTGGGTAAAAGCCTGTTCGGCAATCTGAACCCGGTGCATACCGGCGGCCCGATGCAGGTCAGTATCGCCTTCGCACAAAAACAGGCGCGGGATTATCCGTACCCGGTTGCAGGCTCAATCCGCCAGGAAGTCTTCACCCGCCGCGGCGGTATGTATTTCGGTATTGCCCACTTGCTGGGTTATCCGGTGGACTACACGCAATCGCTGTACCGCTTTGCCGACTTTAATGCCGGCTGGTACGCCAGCCGCAATGCAGCCTTTCAAAACGCCGTGAGCCAGCTCTCCGGCATACCTCTGGCCCTGGACGGTGACCTGACCGTTCCCGGGTCCTATGCCCTGGGTTCTACCGAGCGGGCGGCGCGCGCACTGGGCAAGCAGCTCGACCTCAGTGACAACGCCATCAGAAACCAGCTGTTAAAAGGCGACCGCCTTGAATTTGACCAGACCGATCTGTACCGCAAGGTGTTCGCCATGGCCGACCGCCAACAGGGCAAACCCCTGCCCCGCGCCGTACTGCCGGGCATTACCCTGCAAAGTCCGAAAATTACCCGCACCCTGACGACTGCCTGGTTTGCCAAACGGGTGGACGAGCGGCGCCAGCGCTGCATGAACCGGGCAAGCGCCTTGAAATCCTGAAGGGCCACGGGAGCCTTGTCGCAGCCTGCAGCAGCAAGCCCCCAGACTTATTCGCTTGCGAACATAATGATTGAAAAAGTTCATATGCGGAGTAAGGTAAGTATGACCTTATCCCAGGAGAGCGCCATGGGTCTCGCCGCCAGAAACACCGAACCCGACATCACCACCGGTGATGCCGGCCGCGTCGCCCTGACCTTTTTCTTCAATCTCATGGAGCATTGGGGTTGCAGCAAAGAGCAGCAATGCACGTTGCTGGGGGCGATTGGCAACACCACCTATTTCAAATACAAAAAGCTGCCCAACGTGCGCTTGCCCCACGACACCCTGGAGCGTATTTCGTATCTCATGGGGGTGCACAAAGCGTTGCGCATCCTGTTCAGCAACCAGCCTGAGCGCGCCTACGAATGGGTGCACAAACCCAATGCCGCGGCGCCGTTCAATGGCCTCACGGCCCTGAGCTACATGCTCGGCGGTAAGGTTGTCGACCTGGCTGACGTACGCCGCTACCTCGACGGGGTGCGCGGCTGATGCCCGGGGTTTTGCCCGACTGGGACAAAGCCTGGCGCCTGATCAACAGTGCGTTCCCGCCGATCTCGGTGTTTGAAGACACCCTCGACCCGGCAGACCTCGAACTCGCCTATGCCCTGGAAGGGCTGACCAATGACCGCCTGCGCGATGAAGCCGGCCTGCTCGCCCGGGTCAGGCCTGAAGACCGGCTGTCTGGCCAGGGCTCAACCCCGGTGATGGCGGCCTTTACCCATATCGGCCGGGCCAGCCGTTTTACCGATGGCAGCTACGGGGTGTATTACTGCGCCAGCAGCCTTGAAGCGGCGATCGCCGAGACCTGCTTTCATCAGGAGCAATTCTGGCGAGCCACCCGGGAAGCCAGTATTGAAATCACCCTGCGCACCTATATCAACAAGGTGTGCCGGCCAATGCTCGACGTACGCGCAGAACCCTCCCTGCATCAGCCCTCTCCCGCCACTTACGGCATCCCCCAGGCCTTTGCCCGGCCACTACGGGAAGAAGGGGCATGGGGCTTGCTGTACAACAGCGTGCGCCTCGAAGGCCACGAATGCGTGGCCGCGTTTCGCCCGCCGGCACTGACGTTGCCGGTGCAGGGGCCGCATTTTCGTTATGTGTGGGATGACAAGAAGCAGGCAATCGCCTGGGTATTGCAGGTCAGCGAGGTGGTGTTTTAAACCGCCGGGGGTGACATCCCCCCGGCGTATTCACTTACACGCCATCGCCAGGCTTGAGGGTGCGCTCGGCAACAGCTTCGGCGCTCTTTTCCTGCCATACCGGCCAGTACTCGGCACGTTTTTTCTCAACGCTGGCCTTGACCCGCTCGTACCAGGCCAGGGACTTGGGCGAGTTGGTCACCAGGTCAGTGTCTTCAACCCAGTCCTTGAAGTTTTTCGACTTCAGACTGTGGGACGCATCCGGGTCGTTGCTGACCGGCCACAGAGAGAAACGGGCTTTCCACAACCCCATACGCGGCGTTACCAGGGCGTAGTAGGTTTTGCCGGCCACCAGGTCAGCTTCCATAAAGTCAGCCGCCTCGGACACCACCATAAAGGTGTGCTTGCCCGCTGTGACCGGGTGCGCGATTTTCGTACCGTTGGCCATCACCCCAATAAATCGGGTCTTGCCATCCGTCACGTCATACAGCGACGAGGTAATCGCCTTACCGGTAAAGGCGTCGCGCATAAAGACCACTTGTGCCATGTCCGGGGCAGCGGCTGGCAGCGTCTGGTCGGCCACCGGGGTCATCGGGTTGCCGGCGCAGCCGGTCAACAACAGGGTGCCCAACAAGGCAAATACATATAACGCGCGCATCTACAGCTCCTTTGAGTCGCTATTTCCTTACCCGGCGTCTGCCAGGCCGGCGGCATTATCGGTACTCGTTGCCTTGAAGGGAACCTGTGAACTCTTCAGGCCGTCGCAACCCGGATCAACGGAGCCAGGGTTTAGGTGATCGCATTCAAATACTGCCCCGTATGCCACTGAAGCCTGCACCCACGGTCGGATTTGCTTTTTCATCCGAAACGTCCGAATAACTGAGCAGCCGCCTACTACGTCTATAGGAACCGTAGTTAATTGTGAACATAGCTATTCAAAAGACTTCCGCGTCTGGGACGAGGGGGTGGATACAGCAAAAAGCAGGTCGAGGAGCCGTTGAATAGAAAGCGCTTATCACTCGCGCTCACAAAACATCGACCCCTGCCATCTTAAACTTACCTGCGTGCAAACCAACGCTTCGACGGTGTCTTTCCGGGAACACACGCGACTTGCAGAACAGCGCCAACAAAAGCAATCCACCTGACTATAGAGTCACCCTCAAAGCAACCCTTGAAAGGCAAATACAATAAAATATAGCCATCGCGTGCCACACCAAGCTGGATGCCTCCCCAAAGTACGAGAAATATAAAGAAAAACCAAAACCTTCGAGGTGTAAGATTAGCACCCGAGAGGCTTCGTGAGATTGAGTAAAAGATCAGAAAGGCGCCCAGGGATAAAAGAAAATACACGACCACTGCAATGAATTGATTACTGGTCACGACTGCTGGCCTCCACAGACAGGGTGTTTATTGTTGTGGCGTTGGAAATAACTTCAAATGTGAGTGCCGCCTTACTTGAGTGTTCATATCCACGCACAAAATCGGCGCGTACATACCTGAACAAGCGCCATGCTTACAGACGGCCGAATAATCGCAGCGACTGGATTTAGAGGTACCCTTTAGTTGACCCATCTTTCACTCCCAACAACGGTACCCGGCGCTCCCTGTCTGACAACCTTATGGTATCGAACAGCAAAGTATTCCTGCAGATTGACGTCATTAGCCAAGAGTGCGTGACCTTTACCGTCGATCGTCATGTAACAGTCATTATCCATATGCATCACGTCTTTTAATCAGCGGAGCATTCTATGACACGCAACTCATTCAGACCGTAGGATACATCCGAAAAACAACCTGCATAGTTCGAGATCAATAACAGCATATTATTGAAAGACCTGACCCGGTATTTTGCGGGCAGGCTATAAAATTGAATACTCACTTTGTGTTGCACTGTTGCCAAACCCGAAAGGTTTAAAAACGGCGTAAACGGTACCTCTAATACCAAAATACTGATTTTGCTGGTAATCAATCCCCTTGGATATCACTGGCGTTGTATACGACATTCAATGCCTGATTTTCTTGCTCGATGGCAACGCTGAAAGACACCAGGCGAGCGCTGCAGACATGGAGCAGGCGGTGGACAGCAATGCCATTGCCGTCACCGATATCCGGAAGTGAATCCTTCACACAGTGTATTGCTTGAACAGCTCCTCCTTGATAATCAGCAACGCGTCTTCGTAGTAACGCTCGCCCCGGGCCTCGCTGAGCAATACTGAACGCACACTGCCTTCGCCTTCGCCAGGGGTGTGTTCGCAGGTCAGGTAGAACTCGGCCGTTTCGGGCCTGAATTCCAGGTAGTAAAACAACTCGCGGCCTTCGCGGTGCCAGTAGCCTATTTCTCTGCGCATGGGTGTCCCTGGTCGGTGTTTGCGGCTGATCGCGGCGATGCTATCGCGAGCACGCCCGCTCCTGGAGGTTTTTATCCAGGCGGATGATACCGGCGATGCGCTCCAGTGCCACTTTCAGGGTCAGGGCACTTTCGGCAGCCGTCAGGCTGATGCGCACGCCATTGATGGTGGTGGATTTCACCGCAAACACGTCCCCGGGCACTACATCCACACCGGCGCCGCGACAGGCCTCGGCGAGCGACACATCGCCCTGGGCAACGCTGAGCCAGATATGCGGCGACGGAGTGTCGGACTGGTACATGGCCGCCCCCAGCAGTTTTTTCGCCAGACGCCAGCGCCGGGTCACTTCAAGGGTTTGCCACTGCGCGCGCTCATGGGCCGTTCCATCGCTTATCCACTGGCAGGCAATGGCCACGCACAGCGGCGCAACCCCCCAGTGAGCGGACTGGGCATGGGGGTCAATGCGCTCCAGCAATGGCGCACTCGCCACGATCCAGCCCATGCGTACCCCCGCGGCGACAGTCTTGGACAAGCTGCTCACCAGCACCCCGAAATCCGGTAAATAGCGGTACAGCGGCGGACTGTCGGTCAGCGCCCCGTAGACATCATCTTCGACCACCCAGACCCCGTGGCGCCGGGCGATCCGGGCAATCTCCTGTTTGCGCTCGACACTCATCAGCGCTGAAGTGGGGTTTTGCAGGGTTGGCGTGAGCACTGCAATCCTGGCGCCCGTGGCGCGGATCATGCGGTCAAAATCCTCCGGCACGATACCTTGGCAATCCATCACCACGCCGTGCATCGGCAGGCGTAACTGCGCGCAGGCGGCCTTGATTCCCGGTGCGGTAAAGGCTTCGACCAGGACCGGCTCACCGGCCTGGCATAACGACAGCAACACCGTGAACAGGCCTTGCTGGGCACCGGTGCAGAGCATGATGTTATCTACTGCCAGTTCCAGGCCCCGGCCCTTGAACCATAGCGCTCCCTGCACCCGCGCCCGCAGCAGTTCCGCGGCACTCAGATAACCTTGCAAGCGGATTGCCTGGCCGCTAGCCAGCAAGCCCGACAATGCCTGCGCATCGCTTTGGCCGATGTGATCAATGGCCGGGACATTGGTTCGCAGATCGATCCGGGCAGCCTGCTCGTCGACCTGCTGCAAACGAAACAGGGTCGCCTCCTGACTGCCCGCCAGCACATAGGTCCCGCGCCCGACTTCACCCGATACCAGATGCCGGCGCGCAGCCTCGCGGTAAGCCTGCATGGTGGTGCTGGGGTTCCAGCCCAGGGCCCAGGCCAGCCGCCGTTGCGGTGGCAGGCGCGCCCCCGGCTTGAGATCGCCACAGGCAATGGCCCGGGCAATGGCCTCCACCAGCGCCAGATAGCGCGGTTGCGGGGATTCGCCGAGGTCAGGTATCCACATTTATTGTTGGCCATGCAATATAAGGGTCGGCCCATACAATGCCGCGCGCCTAGAATCGAGTCAAACCCCTGGATGACGGTGCGCCATGTTTGATTTGAACTCCCTTCGCCTCGCCGCTACTGATGTGTACCGCAGCATGGCGCCTACCCCGCAACTGGCCTGGCCGCTGCTGGCCGATCGCCTGGGTTGCACGGTGTGGGTCAAGCACGAAAACCACACCCCCACCGGCGCCTTCAAAGTGCGCGGCGGCCTGTTGTATGTGCAGGGCCTGCTTGCGCGCGAGCCCGCTATCAAGGGGCTGGTTACCGCAACCCGTGGCAATCACGGGCAAAGCCTGGCGCTGGCCGCCAGCCGCATGGGGCTGACAATCAGCATCGTGGTGCCCGAGGGCAATTCCCTGGAAAAAAACGCCGCCATGCGCGCCATGGGCGCCACCGTGATCGAGTGCGGCAAGGACTTCGATGAAGCCCGCAGCAAAGCCGCCGCCCTGGCCCAAAACCATGATTTGCATCTGGTCCCGGCCTTCCATCCCGACCTGATTCGAGGAGTGGCGACCTACGCTCTGGAATTATTCGAAGCCGTAAGTGAACTGGATACGGTGTATGTACCCATCGGCATGGGCTCGGGAATTTGCGGGCTGATCCGCACCCGTGATCTGCTGGGGCTCAAGACCAGGATCGTCGGCGTGGTGTCGAGCCATGCCGATGCCTTTGCGCAAAGTTTTGAACAGGGCCGGGTCATCTGCACCGATACCGCGCACACCTTTGCCGATGGTCTCGCCTGCCGCCAGCCATTGCCCGAGTCGCTGGCAATCATCGCCAAAGGCGCGGCACGGGTTATTCGGGTGTCGGACCGGGAAATAGCCAACGCCATGCGCCTGTGCCATGAAACCACCCACAACACCGCCGAAGGCGCAGGTGCCGCCGCGCTGGCCGGCTTGATCCAGGAACAGGCGCAGCAGCAAGGCCGGCGGGTGGCGGTGATTCTGAGCGGAGCCAATATTGACCGCCAGCTGTATGCCGGGATTCTGGACGAAGGTTTTGACGCATAAGCCCCTGATAGCGCTGCGTCTGGACGCCTGAACCGCAGCGCGACTATGCTGGGCCGATGACTCCTTCCCCGGCCGTGCGCTCTCCCTGCCCTCCCGGCGCCTGCAATTGCGAGCGGGAACAGCTGTTGGCGACGCCTGAGACCGACCTGCGCATCCTCAGCCTGACCCGCCAGGCTGAGAAAGTCCTGCTGCAACGACTGGAGAACATTCAAAGCCTCAGCGACCTCGAACATATGCAGCGCCGGATGCACGAGCAGCTGGGCATCCGGGTGGCCATCGAGCCCGGCTTCAATGAGGTGCGGACCATGCGCGGGATCGACATCCGGGTGCTGGAGCAACCCGGCCTGTGCCGCAAAACCCGCCAGGAGATCCCAGC
>Ga0302347_1003782_pt1 | contig 12911 bp, 6 predicted proteins | sample PhyWR1_FD_202178 | JGI IMG/M metagenome (GOLD analysis project Ga0302347, IMG submission 202178) | Leaf surface microbial communities from wheat plants in UC Gill Tract Community Farm, Albany, California, United States - DLSL W.R1 (v2)... | ecosystem: Host-associated > Plants > Phyllosphere >...
ACGGCCACGATACGTATGCTTATCTAAAAGACGTTCTTACTCGCCTGCCGACGCAGCGGGCGAGTGAGATTGGGGAGTTGTTGCCGCATCGATGGCAACCGGCTTAGTTGCGCAAGACGGGATGCCTGACCGCTTACCTTGCAGCTCACAGCTCACAGCTCACAGCTTGCAGCTCACAGCTCACAGCTCACAGCTTGCAGCTCACAGCTCACAGCTCACAGCTTGCAGCTTGCAATGCGCCAATTCCCCCGAGCAATGTTAAGGTTCGCCTTTGGATTTTGCTTTCTCCTAAGGATGCCGTCATGCCGGTTACTACGTCTCTCAATGCAGGTTTTATGGTGGTCCACGGTAACCGCCTTGATGAGTTACGCAGCCTGGTCGTGAGCTGGATGCGCCTTTACCCCTTGGCGCCTCTGGAGAATGAAATTGCTCTGGTGCAGAGCAACGGTATCGCCCAATGGCTAAAGCTGGCTCTGGCCGAAGATGCTCAAGATGATGATCTGGGCGGCTGCGGTATTGCGGCGGCAGTAGACGTGCAACTGCCCGGCAGTTTCATGTGGCAGTTGTATCGGATGGTATTAGGCAGCGAGGAAATCCCAGCCAAATCGCTGCTCGATAAAGCGCCGCTGACGTGGCGTCTGATGCGCTTGCTCCCGGCCCTTATCGATCAGCCGCACTTCGAACCCTTACAGCGCTTTCTGACCCACGACACCGATCTGCGTAAACGCTATCAACTGTCAGAACGCCTGGCTGATCTGTTCGACCAATATCAGGTTTATCGCGCAGACTGGCTGGAAGACTGGGCCGCCGGTCGCCATCAATTACGCAATGCTCGAGGTGAAAGCCCAGCCTTAAGCCCTGCCAACTGCTGGCAAGCCGAACTATGGCGAGCCTTGCTGCTCGACGTTGGCGAGGAAGGCATGTCGCAAAGCCGTGCCGGGATTCACCAACGTTTTATCGAGAAGATAAACAGCCTCGAACAAGCACCGCCCGGCCTGCCTGCACGGGTGATTGTTTTCGGTATTTCGTCACTGCCCGCTCAAGCGCTGGAAGCCTTGGCAGGGCTCGCACGTTTTAGCCAAGTCCTGTTGTGTGTGCACAATCCTTGTCGCCACCATTGGTCTGACATCGTTGCGGACAAAGATCTGCTACGCCATCAGTACAAACGCCAAGCACGCAAAGCCGGGATGCCCACAGCGCTGGATCTCGACATCCTTCACCAACACGCGCATCCATTGCTCGCCGCGTGGGGTAAACAAGGTCGCGACTACATCAACTTGCTCGATAGCTACGACGATCCCAACAGCTATCGCAGTGCGTTTCGTGATGGCCGCATCGACCTGTTCAGTGAAGTTGAGCCACGCAACCTGCTCAATCAACTGCAAGACGACATTCTTGAGTTGCGCCCCCTTAACGAAACCCGTGAACTGTGGCCCGCTGTCGATTTAGAAACAGATCACTCCATCCGCTTCCACATTGCCCACAGTGCGCAACGAGAAGTCGAGATCCTTCACGACCAGTTGCTCAAGCGATTTAGCGACAACCCGGACCTGCAACCGCGCGATGTGATCGTGATGGTGCCGGACATCGACAGCTACGCTCCGCATATCCGCGCCGTGTTTGGTCAGATCGAGCGCGACGACCGGCGCTTCATCCCCTACACCCTGGCCGACCAAGGTCAGCGCGGCCGTGACCCGCTACTGATTGCCATTGAGCACCTGCTCAAATTGCCTGACAGCCGTTTCCCGGTCAGCGAAATTCTTGACCTGCTGGACGTTCCGGCCTTGCGAGCCCGCTTCAACGTGCAAGAGCGTGATTTACCGACGTTGCACCGTTGGATAGAAGGCGCAGGTATTCGCTGGGGGCTCAATGCACAGCAGCGTGCAGGTCTCGGCTTGCCGACAGGCCTGGAGCAAAACAGTTGGCGGTTCGGCTTGCGCCGCATGCTGCTGGGTTATGCCGTCGGCAGTGGTGAAGCGTGTGATGGTATTGAGCCTTACGATGAAATCGGCGGCCTGGATGCGGTATTGATCGGCCCGTTGGTGGCCCTGCTTGATGCTCTGGAAATCGCCCACCAAGAACTGTCGCAACCGGCATTACCGCAGCAATGGGGCGAGCGCCTGCAAGCGTTGATGCAGTTGTTCTTCCTGGCCGAAACCGAGCACGACGACTACTTGCTGGCCCAGCTCGAGGAGCTGCGTGAGACCTGGCTCGAAACCTGTGAACTGGTTGGCCTGCAAGACGAGTTACCGTTAACCGTGGTACGTGAAGCCTGGTTGGCGGGCCTTGACCAAGGCAAGTTGTCTCAGCGCTTTCTCGCCGGGGCCGTCAACTTTTGCACCCTTATGCCGATGCGTGCGATCCCCTTCAAACTCGTCTGCCTGCTTGGGATGAATGATGGTGACTACCCACGTGCGCAGCCGCCGCTGGACTTCGACTTGATGGGCAGTGACTATCGCCCAGGCGATCGTTCCCGCCGTGAGGATGACCGCTACCTACTGCTTGAGGCGCTGTTGTCTGCCCGCGAGCAGCTTTATATCAGTTGGGTAGGGCGCAGTATTCGCGACAACAGCGAGCGTCCGGCCTGCGTTTTGATTGGCCAATTGCGCGATCACCTTGCCAGTGGCTGGCACCTTCAAGCGGGCCATGACCTGCTTGAAGCCATGACTCAAGAGCACCCGCTGCAGCCCTTCAGCACGCGTTACTTTCACGAAGGTGATCCTCGCCTGTTCAGCTATGCCCGTGAATGGCAACAACTGCACGAACCGCAGGCTGCGCCAGCGCTGCCCGGAACACTCGCGGCCCACGCGCAGGATGAGCCTTTAAACCTTACTCAGTTGCAGGACTTCTTGCGAAACCCTGTGCGCCACTTCTTTAGTCAGCGTCTGAAAGTCTTCTTTGAAGCGGCTGAAGTACCGCTGGAAGATGAAGAACCTTTCGTGCTCGACGCGCTGCAGCGTTACACCCTCAGCGACAGCCTGCTTGAAGCGGCCCTCGCTCAGCCAGATCAGCCGGAACAGGCTTTAGAGCACCGCGCCCGACGCCTGCAAGGCAGCGGTTTGTTACCGATGGCAGGCTTTGGTGAGTGCCTGCAACACGAACTGATTGAGCCACTCCCCGATGTTTTGCAGCGCTACCAACAGCTTCTGGCTTTGTGGCCAACTCCGCTCAATAGCGCGCTGCCGGTGAGTTTTGAAGGTCACGGGCTGATACTGGAAGGGTGGCTGAGCAATCTGCATCAACGCAGTGACAACGGCCTACTGTCCATCACCACGATTCCTAACAGCATTGGGGCGATTAAAACGCGCAAATGGCATCGCCTGACGCGCTCATGGGGCAATCACCTGGTGGCTTGCGCCAGTGGCCTGGACATGTCCACTGCCCTGGTTGCCAGTGATGACACCTTGCTGCTCGCCCCGCTAAGCCCCGACCAGGCCCGCGATATTCTGGGTAATTTACTCATGGCCTGGAAGGTCGGCATGGGCCGTCCGCTGCCCGTTGCAGTAAAAACGGCGTTCGCCTGGCTGGCCCAAAGCGATCCGGCCAAGGCCGATGCCGCCGCGCAAAAAGCCTACGAAGGTGACGGTCAAACCAGCGACGGCGAGCGCCGTGAAAGTGCAGCACTGGCGCGCCAGTTCCCCGATTACGCCGCATTGATGGCCGACGGTGAATTTGAAGACTGGTGCGATGCACTCTATCGCCCACTCTTTGATGCGCCTTGGCGCTCATTAAACAGCGAGGAGTCCCGCTAATGAGCGAGCAAAAAGTACCTTTAGCGTTGGCTTTTCCCCTACGTGGCAGCCAACTGATCGAAGCCAGCGCCGGGACCGGCAAAACCTTCACCATCTCGGCCCTCTACCTGCGCCTGATCTTGGGCCATGGCGGCGCCGAGACCGGGTTTGGTCGTGAGTTATTGCCCCCGCAAATTTTGGTAGTGACCTTCACCGACGCCGCCACCAAAGAGCTACGTGATCGCATCCGCACTCGGCTCGCTGAAGCGGCGCGGTTCTTCCGTGACGAAATCAAGGCCCCGGATGCGCTGGTTGAACAACTGCGCGACGAGTTCCCGCCTGAGCAGTGGGCCGCCTGCGCTGGCCGCCTCGACATCGCCGCGCAATGGATGGATGAAGCTGCCGTTTCAACGATCCACAGTTGGTGCCAACGCATGCTGCGCGAGCACGCCTTCGACAGTGGCAGCCTGTTCACCCAAACCCTCGAAACCGACCATAGCGATTTGCTCGGCGAAGTGCTGCGCGATTACTGGCGACTGTTCTGCTACCCCATGCACGGTGACGCGCTGAACTGGGTACGGGCTAACTGGGGCGGCCCTGGCGCTTTAATGCCACGTGTTCGCGCCTTGTTTGGCAGCTCTCGTCCTACTTCAAATGCAGAACAAACCCCGGCTGAGATCATTGAAGCCTGCTTGCAAGAGCGTCGTCAGGCGCTGTCACAGCTCAAAACTCCATGGTTGCAATGGGCTCAAGAGCTACGCGATATCTGCCTGCAAGGCGTGGCCGCCAAAGCCGTTGATGGTCGGAAAATGCAAGCGCGTTACTTCGAACCCTGGTTTGAAAAGCTCAGCGCGTGGGCGTCTGACGAGTCCCAAGAGCAACTTGATCTGGGCACCGGCTTTACCCGCCTGACACCAGACGGCATGGCCGAAGCCTGGAAGGGCGATCCCCCTCATCATCCTGGGCTGGACGCCATGGCAGGGCTGAAAACAGCGCTGGAAGCATTGCCAAGCCCTGATGCTGCCGTGCTGGAGCACGCAGCCCGCTGGGTGAGCGCACGCTTTGAAGCAGAAAAGCGCCGCCGTGCCGAGATGGGCTTTGATGACATGCTGCTCAGGCTTGATGCCGCACTGCAGGCTGAGGCCGGTGAGCGATTGGCGACCTTGATCCGCGAGCAATTCCCTGTCGCGTTGATCGATGAGTTCCAGGACACCGACCCGGTGCAGTACCGCATCTTCGAAACCATCTACCGCATCGAAGACAACACCCCGGAAACGGGCTTGTTCCTCATCGGCGACCCCAAACAGGCGATTTATGCCTTCCGTGGCGCGGACATCTACACCTACTTGCGCGCCCGTCAGGCCACCAGTGGCCGGCTGCATACGCTGGACACCAACTTTCGCTCCAGTCATGCCATGGTCGAAGCGGTCAACCTGGTCTTTGAGCGGGCCGAGCAGCGAGACACCGGGCGCGGCGCTTTTTTGTTCCGTGACGGCGCTGAAAACCCGGTACCTTTTGCTCCGGTTAAATCCTCGGGGCGCAAAGACACGTTGCAACTGGATGGCCAGCCCATCACGCCTTTAACATTTTGGCAATTGTCATCCGAGCAGCCTATCTCGGGCGTCGTGTATCGCCAGCAATTAGCGGCGGTGTGCGCCAGCCAAATTGTTGAGTTGCTCAATGGCGGGCAACAAGGTCGCTGTGGCTTCGCCAGAGAAGGCCAGACCTTAAAAGGTCTATTGCCCGCTGACATTGCCATTCTGGTCCGCGACGGTAAGGAAGCTCAGGCCGTACGGCGAGAATTATCAGCACGGGGTGTACGCAGCGTTTACCTGTCGGATAAGGATTCGGTCTACGCCGCGCAAGAAGCCCACGATGTATTGGCCTGGCTCAAAGCCTGCGCCGAGCCGGACGTTGAGCGCCCGCTACGCGCCGCACTGGCCTGCATCACTCTGGACTTGCCGCTGATTGAACTCGAACGCCTGAACCAGGACGAACTGGCCTGGGAGTGGCGCGTCATGCAGTTCCGTGGCTACCGCGAAACCTGGCGCAAGCAGGGTGTACTCGCCATGTTGCGCCGCCTGTTGCATGACTTTGAATTACCTCAAGCCTTGATCGCCCGCCCGGACGGTGAGCGCGTGCTGACCAACCTGTTGCACCTGTCGGAACTGTTGCAGCAAGCCGCTGCGGAACTGGATGGCGAGCAAGCATTGATCCGGCATTTGGCCGAACACCTGGCCTTGTCCGGGCAAGCGGGCGAAGAACAAATCCTGCGCCTTGAAAGCGATGAACAGTTGGTCAAAGTGGTGACCATCCACAAATCCAAAGGCCTGCAATACCCCTTGGTATTTTTGCCGTTTATCTGCTCGACCAAACCTGTGGATGGCAGCCGTTTGCCGCTGCATTACCACGATGCACAGGGCAACGCTCACGTCAGCCTGAAGCCGACGCCCGAGTTGATCACTCAAGCGGATGACGAGCGTCTGGCCGAAGACCTACGCTTGCTTTACGTGGCACTGACGCGTGCCGAGTATGCCTGCTGGCTCGGCGTTGCCGATCTCAAGCGCGGCAACAACAATCGTTCGGTCCTGCACCTTTCAGCCTTGGGCTACCTGCTGGGTGGAGGTGCGCTGCTGGCTGAGTCCACGGCGTTGGAACGCTGGCTGGCGGACTTGCAGCAAGACTGCGCGGCGATCCAGTACGGCCCCGTTCCAGCCGTCAATGATGACCGTTTTTACCCACCGCTCAATCAGGCCACTTTGCTCAAACCGTTGGTGCCGACGCGCCGTGCGGCAGAAAACTGGTGGATTGCGTCTTACAGCGCATTGCGCATTGGTGACAGCCTCAGCCCTGCCGAAGCCCCTGACAGCGCCCTGGCGCAAAAGCTCTCGGACGATGAAAGACTGGACCCGGACGCACCGCGTGATGTGTTGCTCAGCGGTGGTGATATCCACCGATTCCCGCGTGGGCCGAATCCCGGGACCTTCCTCCACGGCTTGCTGGAGTGGGCGGGCAGTGAAGGCTTCAACGCCGATGCCGACACCGTCAAAGACGCCGTAGCCCGGCGCTGTAACCGACGCGGCTGGCAAGGCTGGATCGACACCCTGAGCGACTGGTTGCAGCATCTGCAGCATGAGCCATTGCGTCTGAATAACGGCCAGCCTGCTGTGGTACTGAGTGAACTGAACCAGTATCAAATCGAAATGGAATTCTGGTTCGCCAGCCACAAAGTTGATGTCTTGCAACTGGACCAGCTCGTGCGCGAACACACCCACGGCGGCGCGGCGCGAGCGGCTGCTGAGCCGAGCCTGCTCAATGGCATGTTCAAAGGCTTTATCGACCTGACATTCGAACACGAAGGCCGGTACTACGTGGCGGACTACAAATCCAATTGGCTGGGTGCTGACGATTCTGCCTACACCGAACAGGCGATGAACACCTCGATTCTGGACAACCGCTACGACCTGCAATACGTCTTGTACATGCTGGCCCTGCACCGTCAACTCAAGGCCCGCCTGGCGGATTACAACTACGACCAGCACATGGGCGGCGCGCTGTACCTGTTCTTGCGTGGCACGCGTTCGCAAAGCCAAGGGGTGTTTTTTGCCCGACCACCCAAACAATTGATCGAAAGCCTGGACCTGCTGTTCCAGGGCAAACCGCAGCTCAAACCCGCTGAACCGGCGTGGGAACAGGGAGTGTTGTTATGAGTCGTTCGTTTGCCGAACTGTTGCCTACGCCATTAACGGCCGAAAGCCTGGCCCAGCTCCAGCCTTTGAAACACGCCGCCGATTTGCTGCTGTTGCTTGAGCGTTGGGTTGAGCGCGGCTGGCTGCGCGCACTGGACAAAGCCTTTGTTGCGTTTGTGCATGAACGCGACCCGCAGGGCGACCCATTGGTGCTGTTGGCCGCGGCCCTGACCAGTCACCAACTGGGCCACGGCCACGTCTGCCTCGACCTGTTTGAAACCCTTAAACAACCGGACTTCGCGCTGTCATTGCCGCCCGAAGGCGACCCGCAAACCGGTGCCATGTTGTTGCCCTCGCAACTGCTTGAGGCGCTGGATGGAGATACTTGGTGCAAAGCCCTACAGAACAGCGCGTTGGTTGAGCAGGCGGGCGAGCCATCGGCCGACTCGTCGAGCCGCCCTTTGGTGCTCTGCGAACGTCGTCTGTACCTACGCCGCTATTGGGCCTATGAGCGACGAATCGACAGCGCATTGCGCCAGCGTCTTTCATCTTCCGAACCCACGCCGGCCGATTTGCCTGCGCGGCTGAACGGGCTTTTCGGTGCTGCGCAGGGCAATGCGCCGATTGACTGGCAAAAGCTGGCCTGCGCGTTGGCCACACGCGGTGCCTTCAGCATCGTCACAGGCGGCCCGGGTACCGGCAAAACCACCACCGTGGTGCGTTTACTGGCGCTGCTCCAGGCCCCGGCGGTTGAAGCGGGCGCACCCTTGCGGATTCGTCTGGCGGCGCCCACGGGCAAAGCGGCTGCGCGCTTGACCGAGTCCATCAGCCTGCAAGTTAAATCGTTGGAAGTGGACGACAAGGTTCGGCAAAAAATCCCCAGCGATGTCACCACCGTTCACCGCTTGCTGGGCAGTCGCCCCGGTACGCGGCATTTTCGGCATCACGCTGGCAATCGCCTGCCGCTGGACGTCTTGGTCGTCGATGAAGCCTCGATGATCGACCTCGAAATGATGGCCAACCTGTTGGACGCATTGCCCGAACATGCCCGGCTGGTGCTGCTGGGTGACAAAGACCAGTTGGCCTCGGTCGAGGCGGGTGCGGTATTGGGCGATTTGTGCCGCGATGCCGAAGCGGGCTGGTACACCCCGCAGACCCGTGAGTGGCTGGAGCGCGTCAGCGGTGAAAACCTTGCCGCCAGCGGCTTGCAACAAGACCTCGACGGCACTCACCCGCTGGCTCAGCAGGTGGTCATGCTGCGCCATTCACGGCGCTTCGGTGAAGGCAGCGGCATCGGCCAACTGTCGCGCCGGGTCAACCAGCAACTGCCGCAAGAAGCTCGGGCGCTGTTGACGGCGGGTACCTATCCCGACCTCTTCGCTTTGGCGCTCAAGGGCGAGCAAGACCGGGCCTTCGAGCGTCTGGCGCTGGAGGGCCGAGGGGCAGAGGCCAAAGGCTATCGGCATTATCTTGAGGTTCTGCGCGATCAGCGTCCGCTCGCGGCGGCTGGCCTTGAAGACCCCTGCTGGGCCGCGTGGGCCGGCAAAGTGCTGGAAGCCTTCGAGGCGTTTCAGGTGCTGTGCGCCGTGCGTAAAGGGCCTTGGGGGGTTGAAGGCCTGAACGAGCGAATTACCCGAGCCTTGTTCGCCCGCAAGCTGATTGACAGCGACCAGCATTGGTACGAGGGGCGGCCGGTGCTGATGACCCGTAACGACTACGGCCTGGGGCTGATGAACGGCGACATTGGTATTGCCCTCAAACTGCCCGAGCAGGACGGCCAGAGCCAACGCCACGTCTTGCGCGTGGCCTTTGCCCGCAACGACGGGCAGGGTGGCATCCGCTTTGTGCTACCAAGCCGTCTGAATGATGTGGAAACCGTGTACGCCATGACCGTGCACAAGTCCCAAGGCTCTGAGTTTTCGCACACCGCGCTGGTACTGCCGGAAGCGCTTAACCCCGTGCTGACCAAAGAGCTGATCTACACCGGGATCACCCGTGCCAAACACTGGTTCAGCCTGGTTGAACCTCGTGCCGGGGTCTTCGAAGAGGCTGTGCAGCGCAAGGTCAAACGCCTGAGTGGCCTGATGTTGGGCTTGGGGTGAGCGCCCTGAAAAGGGACGAACTGAGCCGGCAATAAGGCGACCGGTATCACAGCCCCTGCACGGGCTGTGGTATCGTTTCGACATTATTCCTGGAATGAATACAGAGATTTCCTGCATGGATGTGGCTGTCTCATCGACAGAGCAGCGTTTTGGAGGGTGGCTGCGATGCCTGTCTCTTTGCCTGTTGCTGTTCAGCACTCCCTGCCTGGCCCAACCTGACGCTTCCGTTAATCTGGCGGATCAGCGCGCCAAGGCTGTGACCCAAGTGGTGCTCGGCATCCTCAGTTATGCGCGTTGGCCTGCCGAGCCCGCCCAGTTGGAACTGTGTGTGATCGGTCCTACCGAATACACCGACGACTTACTCAAAGGTACGACTCAATCCAGCGGCAGGCCGGTCCATGTCACTCGTTTGCTGGCGAACAATCCGGCAATTGCCACCGCCTGTCACGCCGTCTATCTGGGCAAATTAAGCACAGAAGAGCGCACCTACGTGTTCGACATCCTGGCTGGCCAAGCCGTGCTGAGCATCAGTGAAGAGGTCAGCCAGTGCACGGTCGGCAGTTTGTTTTGCCTGAACGTGCGCGATGATCAAGTAGCGTTTGAAGTGAACCTCGACTCGGTTGCCCGCAGCGGCGTGCGTATTCACCCCAGCGTGCTGCAACTGTCACGCCGTCGGGTCGCGCAGCCATGAGCCTGATCAAGCGTTCTCGTAACCGTCGCAGGCTGCGCTCGGTGTTGCGTCGCGGGCATTTGAGCGTGGCCTTGGTCGCCGTAGTGCTGGCCAGCCTTTCATTGACGCTGCTGGGCATCCTTGCGCTCAAGGTGTACGCCGATCACAACCTGCATTTGATTGCGCGGGCCATCAACTACACCGTCGAGGCCGCCGTGGTGTTTGATGACAAAACAGCCGCGTCCGAAGCGCTGGCCATGATCGCGTCCACCGAAGCCGTGGCCGAAGCCAAAATCTACAACGTCGAGGGTGAGTTGCTGGCCTACTGGCGCCGTCCGGAAAGCGGCTTTCTGTCGCGGGTCGAAATGCTCTTGGCCAATGGTTTGCTCGAACAGCCGATTAGCGTGCCGATTGAGCATCAGGGCAAGCAGGTAGGGGCGGTTATCGTCAGCGGGCACGGTGCCAATGTGTTGCGCTTTTTGCTCAGCGGATTGTTTGGCGTCATCGTCTGTACCGCACTCAGCGCCTGGAGTGCGCTGTACTTGTCGCGGCGCTTGCTCAATGGCATCACCGGGCCTTTGCACAAACTGGCTGAAGTGGCCCACGCTGCACGCAGTGAACGAGCTTTCAACCGCCGCGTGCCCTCTGCGCAGATTGCTGAAATGGACAGCCTGGGCAATGACTTCAATGCATTGCTGGACGAGTTGGAGTCTTGGCAAAGCCACCTGAAAAGCGAAAATCAGGCGCTGGCGCATAAAGCCAGCCATGACTCGCTCACCAATCTGCCCAATCGCGCCTACTTTGCTGCGCGGCTGGCGCGAACCCTGCGCTCGACCAACCCGGCCAACGATAAAGTCGCCGTGCTGTTTCTCGACAGCGACCGCTTCAAAAACATCAATGACACCTACGGCCATGCCGCCGGTGATGCCGTGTTGGTCGCCGTGGCCACCCGCGTGCGCGCGCAATTGCGCGAAGACGACGTGGTCGCGCGTTTTGGCGGCGACGAATTCGCCATCCTCCTGGCGCCGCTGTATCACGTTGAAGACGCCCAGCGCATTGCCGACAAGATCATCGTCAGCATGCAGGAGCCGGTTGAGTTGCCCGGTCACATCAACATCGTGACCTCGCTCAGCATCGGTATCGCCGTTTATCCCGAACACGGTGCAACCCCGGACTTGCTGCTCTGCGCAGCGGATGCGGCGATGTACCAAGCCAAACGCCTCGCCCGGGGCGGACAACATCTTGCCGAGTCGGAGTACTCGCCAACCCCGCTATTACCAGGAGCTTAACCCCCATGCATACAGTCACTCGTCGCTACCAACAACTGTTCGGCGTTGTCTGGTTAATGGCCGTGCTGGTCTTGACCGGCTGCCAGACCGCCGCCCCGCAAAAAGGCCTGAGCGCCGCGCAGATCGCCGTGTTGAAGGAACAAGGTTTCCAACTGACCGACGAAGGCTGGGCGTTTGACCTGTCGGGCAAGGTGCTGTTTGGCAGTGACCTGGACGCGCTCAACCCGCAAAGCCAGCAAGTCGTTGAGCGTATTGGCCGTGCTTTGCTGGGCGCCGACATCCCGCGCGTGGGGTAGACGGGCACACTGACTCTTCGGGGCAAGAGTCCTACAACCAACAACTGTCCGTGCGCCGAGCCAACAGCGTGGTCAAGGCACTGACCAAAGTCGGCATGCAGCCTGAAAACATCCAGACCCGTGGATTGGGTAGCAGCGCCCCCGTGGCCTCCAACAAAACCCGCGCCGGGCGCACCGAAAACCGCCGCGTCTCGATCATCGTCATTGCCGACTAGCCCTAGTTGGAGCGAGCTTGTCTCGCGATCTTTTGATCTTTCAGAAGATCGCGAGGCAAACCTTCAGTCCGCAAACCTCAACGCCCGCGTCTCCCCAAGCAGCAGCGGCGCATTCAGCTCCGTCACCTCGCGGATGTAATTCCACAGCAGCGTGATCCGTTTCAACTTGCGCAGATCCTCGCGGCAGTACATCCAGAACTGCCGTGTCAGGTTGATTTCATCGGGCAGCACCGGCAATAAACGCGGGTCTTGCGCCGCCAGAAAACACGGCAAAATCGCCAGCGAGCGCCCTTGCTGCGCCGCCACGTACTGCGCGATCACGCTGGTGCTGCGCAAGTTGGCGCTGGCGCCAGGCAGTACGTTGGCCAGGTACAGCAACTCGGAACTGAATGCCAGATCGTCGACGTAGCTGATAAACGGATGCTCGGCCAAGTCGGCAGCCCGGCGAATGGGCGGGTGCTGGTCCAGGTAGTCCTGGGTGGCGTACAACTGCAAACGGTAGTCGCACAGTTTGCAGCACACATAAGGCCCGTGTTCCGGGCGCTCCAGCGCAATCACGATATCCGCCTCACGCTTGGACAGGCTGATGAAGTGCGGCAGCGGCAGGATATCCACCGAGATGGCCGGGTAGGTATCGACAAAATGGCTGAGTTGCGGGGTGATGAAAAAGCTCCCGAAACCCTCGGTGCAGCCCATGCGCACGTGCCCCGATAACGCCACGCCAGAGCCGGACACTTGCTCGCAGGCCATGTGCAGCGTGCTTTCAATGGACTCGGCATAACCCAGCAAACGCTGGCCTTCGCTGGTCAGCGTAAAGCCATTGGTGCGCGACTTTTCGAACAGCAACGTGCCCAGGGCGGCTTCCAGCGAGCTGATGCGCCGCGACACGGTCGTGTAGTCCACGGCCAGGCGTTTGGCC
>Ga0302347_1003783_pt1 | contig 12909 bp, 15 predicted proteins | sample PhyWR1_FD_202178 | JGI IMG/M metagenome (GOLD analysis project Ga0302347, IMG submission 202178) | Leaf surface microbial communities from wheat plants in UC Gill Tract Community Farm, Albany, California, United States - DLSL W.R1 (v2)... | ecosystem: Host-associated > Plants > Phyllosphere >...
GTAAGCGATTGCGGAAATATTTTTCTGTAAGCTCATAGCATACCATTCACTTGCGCTTCGGGTATCAGGATTTACGAGAATGAAAACTTGACCTTTGTAAGGATGAGTTGTTTTACCAGAAATTGCAGGAAAGTAATCGTAATCTTTATACGTGAAAGTTCCGATATTTTTCAGATTCTGTTGGTAATATTTCCCAAAGTAATTTTCTGCAGGAGAGAAGTACTTGTAGATATAGTGGAAAAAAAATCCGCCCCAATCAGGATATTCTCTCATGTCAAAAACAATGGCTTTCTTTTGTGCTGCATTGTCTAAGATACTGTCCATTACCATATCAATTTTGTCATCATTTACATTGTCGATAAATTTTAAAGTCTCATTCACTTTAAAGTAAGCAACATTGGCATCTGCAATTTTTCTGTTTCCCGTTTTCCTGATCTTATCCTGTAAATAGTCAATAATTAAACCATATTTTTCTTTATCGGACGGATTGATCATATCAACTTTTGCAGAAAATTTAGTATTGTCTTTTCCTGATTTTACTTCAAAGGTTTTTTGGGGAGAATCATCATTCCAGATCAGATTATTTTCATATTTGGAAAGAACAAATTTCAGTTTTTCCCTGTTTGATGTAGACAGAAGTTCTCCTTTTTCTTTAATTATTTGTGGAATCTTTTTACCGTTGATGGAAGTGATTTTATCTCCCACATTAATTTGAGCTCTTGCGCAGATTTCCGGAAAAATAAGATGAGTAACCAGAAGATGATTATCAACAATCTGAAAATCAAATGGTGCAAGATGATTTCCATGAAAAATATCTTTTTTATAATTCAGCTGTTTGTAAAAACTGAAGGCATGGCTGTCTTTAAATTTAGAAACAAGCTGAGCCAGTAAAATTTCAAAATCTTTTCTTGAATTTATGGTCGAATTTTGTTCTAAAGCATTTTTAAAATAATCATCAAAACCTTGATCCATAATATATTTGTGAGGAAAAAGATAATCAACAGTTCCCTGTATTTTTGCCAGAGTTAATAAGCGGTATTCTAACGGAAGATTTTCAGTTTTCGGGAATGAATATTTTTTTTCATCATTTACAGATTTTCCTTCTTTTAAGAGCTCAAAATTATAACGGTGATTATAGATAGTGTTGAGTAAAGCTTTGTTTTCAGAATTTATTTTTCTGTTTCTCTGAAACCAGCTGAAATCCTGATTTTTCGTGAGAATATCTTTTGATGTTTCTGCAGGAGCAGGGATATCCGAACTGTTATTTAAATTTTGGGATAATTTTTTAATGATAGCATTGGGGTCGTCTGCTGAGCTGATGTTTTTACTTGTGGCAAGAAATAAGCTGTCGGCGTCTATCTTTCCGCTTGCAACATCGGGATGGTAATATTTAATAAAATTCCAGGTTTTAAAGAATATAAACTGCTGTTCTTCTTGGGCAAAGGCAAGATGCGAAAACAGAAAAAGCAAGAAAAAAGTAATTCTTTTCATAATAAGCTGAGGTTTGATGGTTGATTGTTTTGTGTTATTTTTTAGCTATACTCTAGGCTAAAAGCTAACGAGTCAAATTTAAATAAAATTTCATATTCAAAAACTCATAAAACCCGTAAATTTGTCGTTACAAAAAAGTTATTCAATGCTTAAGAAAATTACGATTGCTGCGGCTTGTTTTATGTCTGTGATTACAATCAGTGCTCAGAAAAATAAAAATTCTCAGGTAGAAAGGCCAAAACTGGTAGTGGGTTTGGTTGTAGATCAGATGCGATGGGATTATCTCTACCGTTTCTACAGTAAATTTGGAAATGAAGGTTTCAAAAGGCTTCTGAATAAAGGATATTCTTTGAATAATGTACATATCAATTATGTTCCTACAGTTACTGCTTTAGGTCACACATCCATTTATACCGGTTCGGTTCCTGCAATTCACGGGATTGCCGGCAATGACTGGACAGATAAGGAAACAGGAAAAAATGTATATTGTACCACCGATGAAAGTGTACAGCCGGTAGGTACAGCCAATGTAAAAGCAGGAAGCCATTCTCCAAAAAATCTCTGGTCTACAACGGTGACTGATGAATTGAGATTGGCGACTAACTTTCAGGGTAAAGTGATCGGGGTTTCGCTTAAAGACAGAGCATCTATTCTTCCTGCGGGTCATACTCCGAATGGAGCTTTTTGGTTTGATGATTCTTCAGGAGATTTTATCACGAGTTCTTACTACATGAATGATTTGCCGCAATGGGTAAAGTCTTTCAATAGTCAGAATCTTCCGGACAAATTGGTTGCCAATGGGTGGAATACTCTGCTCCCGATTAATCAGTACACAGAAAGTTCACCGGATAACTCTTCCTGGGAAGGATTGCTGGGAAATGCAAAAACACCTACGTTCCCATACAGCAATCTTGCGGCAGATTATCAGTCTAAAAAAGACAATATCCGGTATACGCCCTTCGGAAATACGCTGACTCTGAAGCTGGCTGAAGCTTCTGTGGAAGGAGAAAATCTGGGTCAGGATCCTGTTACCGATATTTTGGCGATCAATTTGGCCTCTACAGATTATGCCGGACATAAATTTGGTCCCAATTCTATTGAAGTAGAAGATGTTTATTTAAGATTAGATCAGGATCTGGCTCAGTTTTTCAGTTATCTTGATGCCAAAGTCGGAAAAGGTCAATATACGGTATTTCTTTCTGCCGATCATGGCGGAGCTCATTCTGTAGGTTTTCTTAAAGAGCATAAAATGGCAACCGGATTTTTTGGAGAAGGAATGGAAAAAAACTTAAACCAAAAGCTTAAAGATAAATTCGGCGTAGATAAACTCATCAATGGAGTGGATAATTATCAGGTTTATTTCGACAGACAATTAATGAAAGACAATCATCTTGAGCTCGAAAATCTTAAAGAATTTACCATTCTGGAGTTAGAAAAAGACCCTACTGTTCTGTATGCAGTTTCTACAACAAAAGTACAGGAATCTACCATACCGGAACCTATTAAACAAAGAATTATTAATGGCATCAACAGACAGAGAAGTGGTGATATTCAGCTGATTTCGCATGATTCTATGCTTCCGACCTATGCAAAAACAGGAACTACACACAGTGTCTGGAATTCTTATGATGCACATATTCCTCTCATTTTTATGGGATGGGGGATTCAGCATGGTGAAAGCGATATGCCTTATAATATGACAGATATTGCACCCACAGTTTCTGCGCTGTTAAAAATCCAGTTTCCAAGCGGAAATATCGGAAATCCCATTACGGAAGTTTTGAAAAAATAAGTGAATATCCTTTTTTGGTCTTAATGCTAAGATCATGATGAAGTTTTCATTTCGCAGAAATCTAGACGGATTAATTTCAACGGGTTGAGGTTTCTGCAGAATAACAAACAGACCGCTGAAAACCCACTGTTCCTCATGACGGATATTCTAAAATAATATTTTCATTTAAAAAAATAAACCCCGCAAATTTACTTCGCGGGGTTGTTTTGTAATTACTCTTCTTCAGATTCTTCAGCGTCCTCTTCATTTTCAAACTGCTCCAGAAAATAAGTAAAAGTGAAATCTTCTACCGTATCTTCAGTATCTTCCAAAGTCGTCAGCAGATCTTCAAAAATTTCCAGCTGATCTACGCTCATATTTACAAATTCCAGATGAAGAGGCATTTCCAGTTCACCAGAAATTACGTCTGAAAGCGCATCCAGATTATCTCCGAAATGATCCGGAAGTTTTATTTTTTCTTTTAACTGAGCATAAAAATCTTCATAATCTCCGATGTCTGAGAAATCAATGTATGTTGTATTCATAGTTTATATTTGTTTTTTGTCACTGTGAGAAGCACGATATATGGTTATGTTGAATTAAATTTATGATTCATTTACTGCTTCTCAAAACTCTTATAATGGTTTTTGGTTAAATAAACGTCACCATTTTTTGTAAAGATAATTCTGTCTGCATTTCTGTTTCCGCAGTGGTAGTTTACATCAGCCTCAAAATATTTTGCCTGCATCGTAAGTTTTCTTTCACGATTGCTGAAAGGGTCTCCGCCAATTGCTTTTCCGGGCAGGACTTCACAAAGATTTCCTTTAGAAGGATCCCAGCCTTGTTTTCTGGCTTCGTTTTTTGTGAGGTAATAATCCGGAAGTTTATGATTTTGTTTTACATAATTAATTACTGTTTTTTCTTCCGTAATAAAATAAATTTCACTGCTGTTTTCTGAACTGTTACTTTTTTTTGGCAGAACTTGTTTCTCAGAATTCTTAATGGTCTGTTCAGCCAGGTTTTCATTTTTGTCCGCAATAAAATTTTTATAAATATACATCACAGACATCCCGAAAAGAAGTCCCATGCATGCAAAAAGTAACGAACGGATTTTAGAATTCATAAATAAATTTTAAATGTAATAATAGGGCAATGTAAGATTTATCAATTCATTGTTACAATGGTAAACTGCTACATTAATCAATTTCTCCATTCCTCAGGAATATCACATACCGGAATCGGATTTATTTTATGCTGTGCGGCTTTATTCATTCTGCTGAAAATCTGGAAAACCTCAAGATCTCTTCCAGTGTAATCCGATTCAGATTTTGTGCCCCATTCTTTTTGTATTTTTTCCAATTCAGGATATGTTGCACCTATCTGATCTTCGTCTGTTCTTTCTGCATCCCAAAGTCCGTCTGTAGGAATTGCATTCTGAATACTTTCAATAAGATGTAGATCTTTTGCCAGCTGATAAACTTCAGTTTTATAAAGATCAGCAATAGGAGAGACATCTACGCCGCCATCGCCGTATTTGGTATAAAAACCGATCCCGAAATCTTCCACTTTATTTCCTGTACCACAAACCAAAAGTCCGTGAAGCTGTCCGAAATAATATAAATTCAGCATTCTGAAGCGCGATCTTGTATTTGCCAGAGCAAGATTATTGCTCCATCGCCCTTCTGCGTGATCCTCTACAACGGCTTCAAAACTCTCAAATACAGGAGTAAGATTAATTGTTTTTGCCTTTACATTAGGAAACTTTCTCTTCATATCTTCAATATGTTCCTGCGCACGATTTACCTGATCTTCCTTTTGACGGATCGGCATCTCAAGAAGCAAAACCTCAAGCCCCGTCATTGCACAGAGCGTAGAAACCACTCCCGAATCTACCCCTCCAGAAACTCCGATGACATATCCGTTGACATTTGCCTGTACAGCATACTCTTTCAGCCAGTTTACAATATGATCTATTACTTTTTGTGTTTGCATATTTATTATTTTATTGTTATTTATTTTGGGCGTGTCCCTTTGTTTTCCAAGGCTTATTCCTTGCTAAAACAAGAGGGTCGCTACGTTCGCTGCTATCTTTTTTGATATCGGCGGCGGCTTTGCCGCCGCCGATATCAAAAAAGGATATCCGCTGCCATCGCTCACGCAGATTCGCTGTTATATTGTCGCTTTTAGAGACTTTTCGTACCAAAAACATTCATCACCGGCATCGATGAAAGTACCTTTCTCTTCAAAGCCCAGTTTTCTCAAAACATGATGGGAAGCACTGTTTTCCACATCTGCATAGGCAAATACTTTACCAAGTTTCATTTCGTTGAAAGCATAATTCAAAACCGCTCGCGACGTTTCCGTTGCATATCCTTTTCCCCAGTATTCCGGAGCAAAACGATACCCAAGATCATGAATATTTTTATGGTTGTTGATTTCTTTAATGAGTTTCAGACCGCTTCATCCCGCAAATTGTCCCGTATCTTTTCGGATTACCGCCCATCTTCCGATTCCGTTTTCTTCGTATTGCTTTCGGATGCTTTTGATCATTTCAATACTTTGACCGATTTCTGTTAGAGGTTTTATTCCTACATATTTTACAACATCAGGATTGCGGTCCATCTCAAAAAAAGCTTTGGCATCTTCAGGAATTATTTCCCGTAAAAGAAGTCTTTCTGTCTCAATAAATATTTTTGCCATTAATTTTCCTTATTTTTGTGTCTTAAATTTCATGTAAAAATAATGAAGATTTTTAAAATTGCCGCACTTTCATGCCTTTTAGTTTTTAGTTTGAATTCCTGTAAAAAAGAACAGGAAACTGACTGGAAAGTTGAAATAAAAAATCCTGCCGGGAAGGTTGAGATTACTGATATATCCAAAGAATTTTACGATGCAAATGTTCCTTTGGATCAGTTTACAGCAAAGTTTCCTTGGTTTCAGGGAACTGTTCCCAACGAAGATTTTATAAAAAGAAGAGCTGATGCGGAGGAGATAAAAATTTATAAGGAAGCCGTTGCCAAAATAGATCAGAAGAAACTGCAGACCGAGCTTCAGAATTTGTTTTCGCATATTAAATTTTATTTTCCACAGTTCAAAAGTCCTAAAGTTTTCCTTTTTTCATCAGCTTTACAGATGATTCAGGATCCGCTTTTGTATGATGATAAAACAAATTTTTTATTCATTGATATTTCTGGTTTTATGGGAGATAAAAATACCAATTACAAAGGATTGGAGCTTTATTTCCAAAAATCAATGAATCCTGGAAATATTGTTCCGAAAGTTTCAAGAATGTTTGCAGAAAACATTGTTCCGTATACAGGAGACAGTCAGAAATTTATTGATTTGATGGTGTACAATGGTAAGATCATGACCTTACAGGACGCATTTTTACCGGAAACGCCGGATTACCTGAAAATGGATTATACCAAGGAGCAATATGATTGGGCAAAAGCAAATGAAGCTAATATTTACAATTATTTTGTTGAAAATAATTTGATATTTGGTGACGATCACAGATTGGCAGAGCGTTTCATTGCTCCCGGTCCGTTTTCAAAGTTTTATACAGAAATCGACAATAATTCATCTCCTATGGTTGGGATTTTTACCGGATGGCAGATTTGCAGAGAATATTTTAAAAAGAAACCGGAGACAAAATTGGTGGATTTTCTGAAAATGGATGCCACTCAGATTTTTAATGAGGCAGGTTATAAACCGAAATTAGAAGAGTAAAAGCAGGAAGTTGGAAGAGGGAAGCTGGAAAATGCAGAGCTCCCAAAATTAATGCTTAAAATAATATAAGTTTAGAAAAAATAGAAAAATGAGAAAGACTCAGATAACAATAGATGTAGAGCTGGATGAAAACCACATTCCGGAATTGATGACCTGGAATGCAGCAGATGGCGGAGTAGAAAAAGAAGAAACAAAAGCAGTTATGATTTCCGTTTGGGACGAAAAAACATCAGAAGCTTTAAGAATCGATCTTTGGACGAAAGATATGCCGGTAGATCAAATGAAGATGTTTATGCATCAGATTTTTGTTTCTATGGGAAATACGTATCAAAGAGCCACAGGTGAAGAAGATGTGGCGGCATGGATTGAACAAATCGCAGAAGAGTTTGCAGTGAAATCTGCAATAAAAATGTAAATCCAATTTGAAAATGTGATAATGAGATAATTTGAAAATTATACACAATGCTGACATTTTCAAATTCTCAAATTTTCAAATTATTAAATTATAATATAATGAATTTCAATACAAAAGTAATACACGGCGGACAACATCACGAGTCTGCAACAGGTTCTGTGAATGTTCCGGTTTTTTTAACATCAACATTTGCACAAAAAAGTCCGGGAGTACATTCCGGCTACGAATATTCAAGAGCGGCAAACCCTACGAGACAGGCTTTGGAAGACTCTCTGGCAAGCATTGAAAACGGAGCGAGAGGTTTGGCTTTCGGCTCTGGTTTGGCAGCAATCGACTGTGTGTTAAAATTATTAAATCCGGGTGATGAGGTGATTGCAGTAGACGATTTATATGGCGGAACTTACAGAATGTTCACCAGACTTTTCGAAAAATATCAGTTGAAATTTACTTTCGTGAATTTTGATGATGCCTCAAAAATTGCAGACATTATTACAGATCAAACAAAGCTGATCTGGATAGAAACACCTACCAACCCGTTGATGAAACTGGTGGATATTAAAGCTGTGGTAGAAATTGCAAAAGGAAAAGATATTCTGGTAGCAGTAGACAATACCTTTGCCACGCCTTACCTTCAAAGACCAATTGATTTGGGAGCAGATATTGTGATGCATTCAGCAACCAAATATTTAGGAGGTCACTCGGATGTTATTGCGGGCGCTTTAGTTGCAAAAGATGCTGAATTAGGAGACAAACTGCATTTCATACAGTTTGCAAGTGGTGGTATTTTAGGTCCTCACGATTCTTATTTGGTTTTAAGAGGAATTAAAACGTTGGCATTAAGAGTTCAGAGACATTCTGAAAACGGAATGGCTGTTGCAAAATATCTTGAATCTCATCCCGCAGTTGCACAGGTAATTTATCCGGGATTGGAATCTCACCCTCAATATGAGCTTGCAAAATCTCAGATGAAAGATTTTGGAGGAATGGTTTCTTTCACTTTCAAATCAGGGAAAAAAGAAGATGCCGTTAAATTCTTAGAAAAAGTAAGAGTTTTCACTCTTGCCGAATCTCTAGGTGGAGTAGAATCTTTGGCAAATCATCCGGCGTTGATGACGCATGCCTCTATTCCTGCTGAAAAACGTGCTGAATTGGGAATTACTGATGATTTGGTCCGTTTAAGTGTGGGTATCGAAGATGCAGAAGATCTTATTGCAGATCTGGAAAAAGCATTTTCTTAAAATATAAACCTAAACATCCGTTTTTTACAGCGGATGTTTATTTTAGAGTTCTATATGAAAAATACCAGAAAAGCTACAATTCAGGATTTACCTGATTTATCAGCGTTATTCGATCAATACAGAGTTTTTTATCACAAAGAATCTGATATTATTTCTGCTGAAAAATTTCTTAAAGAAAGAATTGAAAAGCAGGATTCTGAAATTTACATGGCTGAAAATGACGGTGTTTTAGTTGGCTTTGTTCAGTTGTATCCTTTGTTTTCTTCTACCAGAATGAAAAAATACTGGTTACTGAATGATCTTTTTGTCAATGAAAAGTACAGAGGAAAAGGGTTTTCAAAAGAACTGATCGAAAGAGCTAAAGAAGTGTGCAAAAGTTCAGATGCTTGTGGAATCTTACTGGAAACCGGAAAATCCAATGACATCGGAAACAAACTTTATCCCGGTTGCGGTTTTGAACTGTACGATGAAGTTAACTTTTATGAATGGACAAATAAAATTTAATGTAACAATATATCAATTCAGCAGTTTAACAATGTAATAATTATTGTTAGTTTGCTAAATGGTAATTTAAGATCATGACAGATTTTCAAAAATACATCCAAAGATATTTAGATTTGATTCCAACTGAAAATTATTTAGAAGAATTAGAATCTATCGGTGAAAAAACCGTTTCCCTTTTTTCTTATCTCACAGAGGAACAGTCGAAATTTGCTTATGCGGAAGGAAAATGGACATTGAAAGAAGTTCTGCTTCATTTGTGTGATACAGAACGGGTTTTTCAGTACAGAATTTTAGCTTTTGCAAGAGGCGAAAAGTCTGAATTGCCGGGTTTTGATGAAGAAAGTTATGCCGCCAATTCTTTTGCAAATAACAGAAGTTTAGAATCTTTATTGGAAGAATATCAATGGGTGAGACAATCTTCTCAGGTTTTACTGGAAAATTTAAATCCATCAGTTTTAAAAAATACAGGAAAAGCTAACGGAAACGAGATTTCTGTGGAAACCATTTGTAAGCTGATTGTTGGGCATAATATTCATCATCTGAATGTTGTTGAAGAAAGATATTTGCAGGAATTATAAAAATTTCTGTAAAGAAAATTACTATTAATTATTCAGTAGGAACGGGATTTAGCCCGTTTTTTTTTATTTAAAATTTCTAACGGCTTTAGCCGAAATCTAAAAAATCACTATTTTTATCAAAACAACACAAATGCCTTTCCTCAAAATTTATGTACATATTGTATTTTCAACCTTGAATAGAATTCCATTTTTAAATTCAAAGGAATTAAGAATAAAGGTTTGGAAACACATTAAAGAAAATGCTTCCAATAAAGGAATTTTTCTGGATATGGTCAATGGTTATTCAGATCATTGTCATTGTCTTATTTCTTTAGGATCAAGGCAAAATATTGAAAAAGTTGTTCAACTTTAAAAGGAGAATCATCTTTCTGGATCAATAAAAATCAATTAACTAAATACAAATTTGCTTGGCAGGACGAGTATTTTGCTGTTTCAGTGTCAGAATCTATGATAGATGTTGTAAGATCTTATATTAAAAATCAGGAAAAGCATCATCAAAAGAAAACATTTGCCGAAGAATATGAAGAGTTTATTGATCGGTATGATTTTAATAGGTAAGTTTTGGCTAAAGCCAAATGAATGCTTAATTTTGAAAACGGGCTAAAGCCCGCTTCTATTGAATTATGGAAAACATCATACAAATATTAAAATCAGGAGGTACAATTCTTTATCCCACAGATACGATCTGGGGAATTGGATGTGACGCAACCAATATAGAGGCAATTAACAAGATTTTCGACATTAAGAAACGCGACAAAAACAAATCGATGATCATTTTGGTGGAAACTGAAAAAAGATTGCAGGATTTGGTTGATGTGCCGGAAATGGCCTGGGAAATTATGGATTTAAGTGAAAAGCCTGTTACGCTGGTTTATCAGAATCCCAAAGGTCTGCCTAAAGAGATACTTGCTGAAGACGGAAGTATCGGAATTCGATTGGTGAAGAATGATTTTTGTAAAAAACTGATTACCAAGCTCAATAAACCTTTGGTTTCTACTTCCGCGAATTTCAGCGGAGATAAAAGTCCGTTGAAATTCTCAGATATTTCTCCTGAAATGATCGGTCTTGTAGACTTTGCGGTGGAAGAAAACAGAGAGGTGGTTTCAAAATATTCGGGATCGTCGGTCATCAAAATATGGAGCGATAACAGAATAAAAGTTCTGAGGGAATAAAAGTTTAGAATTAATTATCTTTGCAAAATATACAACCATTAAGAATTTGAAAATTAGCCCAAAGCTGAAATTTGATTTCTTAATGGTTTTAAATTAGATATAGTAAACAGTTAAAAAAAGTTGTAAGTCTACTATCTAACATCTAATATCCTAACATCTATTTTAAATAAAATGTTCATCAATCTTACTCAAAATAAAAATCTTAAACTTTTCAAAATAATTTCTGAAGTTGCTGCAGCAAATAATCAATCGGTATTCATTGTTGGTGGTTTTGTGCGGGATCTTCTGATGAAAAGAGAAGCTTCTACAGATATTGATTTTGTTACCGAGCAAAGCGGAATTGAGCTTGCTCAAAATGTGGGTAAAGAAATCGATCCTAAAATGAAAGTTTCTGTTTTTAAAACTTACGGGACAGCGATGATCAGATATAAAGATCTTGAATTAGAGTTTGTAGGTGCAAGAAAAGAAAGTTATACCGAAGACAGCAGAAAACCGGAAGTAGAAGGCGGAACCATTGAAGACGACCAGAAAAGAAGAGATTTTACCATTAATGCGATGGCAATTTCTTTAAATAAAAATAATTTCGGGGAATTGATTGATCCTTTTAATGGAGTTGAAGATCTCGAAAAAGGAATTCTGAGAACACCTTTGGAGCCTGCGCAGACGTATTCTGACGATCCTCTTAGAATGATGAGAGCAGTGCGTTTCGCATCTACTTTAAATTTCAAAATTGAAGAGAAATCTTTAGACGCAATCCGGCAGGAAGCAGAAAGAATCAAAATTGTTTCTATGGAAAGAATTATGGTTGAATTTAATAAAATTATGCTTTCAAGAAAACCTTCCGTTGGTCTTCAGTTAATGGAAGAAACAGGATTGATGAAACTGATTATTCCGGAATTGATCGATCTGAAAGGAGTAGAAGAAGTGGAAGGACAGACGCATAAAGATAATTTTTACCATACTTTGGAAGTAGTCGACAATATTTCTGAAAACACAGATAATCTCTGGCTTCGTTGGTCTGCACTGCTACACGACATCGGCAAAGCTCCTACCAAAAAATTCGTTGAAGGGACGGGCTGGACTTTCCACGGACATGAGTTTTTAGGGTCAAAAATGGTCAAAAATCTTTTTCAGAAGTTAAAATTACCTTTAGGAAATGATATGAAATATGTTCAGAAAATGGTGAAGCTTTCGTCACGTCCTATTGCGTTGATTACGGATGATGCTTCAGATTCAGCACTCAGAAGACTCTTATTTGATGCCGGAGAAGATATGGAAGATCTTTTTACACTTTGCAAAGCAGATATTACCACCAAAAACTCCAGAAAACAGGAGAAATTCAAGAAAAATTTTGAATATGTCGCGGTTAAGATAAAAGAAGTTGAAGAAAAGGATCAGGTTAGGAATTTCCAGCCGCCGATTTCCGGTGAAGAAATCATGACGATGTTTAATCTGAAACCCGGAAGAGAAATCGGAATTTTAAAAGAAAAAGTAAAAGAAGCAATTCTGGAAGGTGAAATTGCCAATGAACAGGAAGAAGCAAGAAGATTTGTAATCGCCGAAGCTGAGAAATTGGGACTTCATCTATAAATAGATTGTATTATATATTAAAAATAAAGGGGCGGTTTCGAAGAAACCGCCCCTTTATTTATCAATTTTAATCAGTTTTAGTTTTTATAAAAACCGTTGGTACCAATTCCGGTAGTCAAAGTTTTTAGTTGAGTTCCGCTATTGGCATTGTAGATATATACTTTGCTGTCTCCTGTAAAGCTTGCGTCAGAAACAAAAATTCTACCGTCAATTACGTTGAATCCGTACAGAGTACCTGGACTCTTAACGATAGGCGTTGTAGGAACTGTGGTAGAGTTCAGATCCATGGAGAAGATTTTGTTGCTGCTGTCATTAAAATAGAACTTATTAGCATCAATTCTTAGTTTCTGAGCCTGTCCCAGACCAGCAAGAGTGGTTGTAGTAAAGGTTCCGTTTGCAGGGTTGATCTTATAAATATAAG
>Ga0302347_1003785_pt1 | contig 12893 bp, 12 predicted proteins | sample PhyWR1_FD_202178 | JGI IMG/M metagenome (GOLD analysis project Ga0302347, IMG submission 202178) | Leaf surface microbial communities from wheat plants in UC Gill Tract Community Farm, Albany, California, United States - DLSL W.R1 (v2)... | ecosystem: Host-associated > Plants > Phyllosphere >...
CGTCGTGTTCTGTTGCAACAGGACGCTGTCGTCGATGCTTTGCGGGCCAGGGTTGATGCTGATCCGCACGGCATTGATTGATTGGTTATTGGCCCCGGCTGACTGGTTGATGCCCAGCATGCCGTTGCCATTGGTAAAAGAAGTGCCTTCGATCGTCGCCTTGGCGTTCAGCGAGGGGTCGACCTTGCCGTTCATGTTCTGGATCGTGCGGGTGGAGGCCTGGCCACCGAGTGCGACGGCGCGGTTATTGGCGGTTTGCTGCTGGTCGCCGGCTGCCTGGTTGATCATCAGGTTGCCGTTGTAGGCTTGGCCGCTGTTGGTGATCACGGCGGTGTTGTCGGCCATGGCACAGGTGCTGCCCAGCAGGGCCAGAATAAGCAGGGAGCGCTTCATTATTTGCCCCCCATCATGCTGCCGATGTTGTTCAACGGCGCCATGCCACGCTGGATCGAGTCACTGATCTGCCCGCCCATGGCGGCGCCGGCACCGTGCCCGACCGCTGCCCCGGAGCCGAGTGTCGATACACTGCCTTGGGTGCTGTTGAGGCCAGGAATATTGCCGTTTGGCAGGACTGCGCGGGTAATGCTCGAGCCGCTGCTGATACCGCGAATGTCCATGTCGCTGAGTTCGCCCGTGGCGTTTATGATCTCGCGGCTTGGATTGGCGTTGGCGGTCGTGGGGTAGGGGTCTTTACCGAATGAAGGCCGACCGTACATGTGGCCTTGGACATCACGTCCTGTCACGATCACACCGTCACCTGCCAGGGTCGGAAGACTGATACTGGCGCTGAGTACACAGCTGACCAGCAGTACGTTCATCGAACCTTGAGTGAGTGTCATCACGGCGGCATTCCTTATTCTTCGCGCTGACCCTAAACAGCGCTGTAAGGGATAGAGCAGAAGCCGTGCCGCTTTTTATTAGTTTTGGTTATTCAAGGGGTTGCGATAAATACCAGGCAAAATGATGGCCGCCCTGTATCAGCCGTGAGACAGCGACCCTCGCAGGCTTGGCTATCCAGCCACTGCACAATCGCTTCACCTCTGTGTATCAGTGCTGTAACACCGCGCGTGGCAAAACGATGAATCCGCTCACCACGGGCGGTCCAGGGTAGGCAGCTGTAAAGAAAATGGACACTTCAGGCGTGCACACGCCTGCGCCTGCTGGCGAGGGCTCAGCCTTTGGGGGTTTTACGCGGGATGGAGTTGAGTACGGGGTTGCCGTCCTGGTTCTGGGTCAGGTAGACCGGCAACACCTTGGGCAGGGAGGGGACGAGGTTGTTGACCTCGTTGATGTTGTAGATGCCGCCAATGCGAATCGCCCCGGTACTGGCGTCGGCCAGCATCACCGGTTTGTTCAGGTAGCGGTTGATCAGTGGCAACGCATCGGCCAGGGCCAGGTTGTCGAGGACCAGTTTGCCCTGGCGCCAGGCCAGTGCGGTGTCGTTCGGGTTGATCGCCCGCACGCGGGGGGTGGCGTCGCCCTGTTGATAGCTGGCCTGCATGCCAGGGGTGAGGGGCACGCTGCCGTGCACCGAGTCGCTGGCAATTTGTACCGAGCCTTCGAGTAGCATCACCCGTACTTGGTCTTCATATTTCCAGACGTTGAACTGGGTCCCCGTGACGCGTACCTGGCCTGCGCCTGCGTGCACGATGAACGGGTGGTTGCTGTCATGGCTGACCTTGAAGAACGCCTCGCCCTTTTTCAGCGTTACCCGGCGCTGGTCTTTGAAGTTGCTGTAGACCAGCTCGGTGCCAAGGTTGAGTTCCACTTGGCTGCCGTCGCCCAGCGTAACCTGGCGTAACCCGTTGGTGGCGTCGAAGCGTTCATAGGAACTCGGCAGCCATCCGGCTTCCCAACCGGTAACGGCAGCCAGTGGCAGGGCTACCAGGCAAATCGCTGCTGCCACCGCATAGGTGCGTAGACGGCTGGGACGCTTGGATCGCACCACCACGGGGATCGATTCGTTGCGCGGCAGGTGATCGGCGACCTCCCAGATTTCGAGCATGGCCGCGTATTCAAAAGCGTGCAGCGGATGAGCATCGTGCCATTGCGTAAAAGCCTGACGCTCGCCGGGTGTGCAATCACGCGCGTGCAAGCGCATGCACCAATGCGCAGCGGCGTCGGTGATCGCGTCATATTCGGCTTCTGAAAAGGCTTTTTCGCTCATTAACTCATCCTGATTTCCCACATTCTAACCTCCCGAGGCGGATGCCGAGAACAGCCATCATGGCGATTGCACATCAATTGGAACTTATTCTCGTTTGGCGATGCCCAAAAAATTCAGGACATGAGTCTGTCATTCTCACAATGGAGTACGAATATGCTGAAGAAAACCTTAGTCGCCCTGTGTGCAACCACCGCGCTGCTCAGCGCTGGCGCGGCCATGGCCGACAAGCCGGGCGCGGGCTGGATCACCATCGAGAAAGCGATCGAAGTGGCCAAGACCAAGGCCGGCTACATCGAGGTGTACGCAGCCGAAGCCGACGACAATGGCTATTGGGAAGTCAAAGGGCGCAAGTCCGACGGCACGGTGTATGAAGCGCGCATCGATGGCGCTTCGGGCAATATCCTGCGTGACCAGAAAGACTGACGTTCCCCGCCGGGAGCCTGCCTAGGCTCCCGCATTCCGTTCCAGGCCCAACAGGCTGATCATGTCAGTGATCGAGTCGGTGTTGGCCGCTGGTGTCCACCCCTCTTTCAAGATTACTCATGAACAACCCTTGGGCGCTTTCGAGCGTTCGGCCGCGCGTGGTACCCAGGTACTCATCAGAAAAGCAGGCCTGGCCGAGTCGTGCCATCGCAGATTCTTTCAACGTGGCGGCGCTAGGACGCGACGCAAGGTGCGGGCGCCGTGCAGGTGGCGGTCGATAACCGGGGCGGATCGCAAGCGCCCGTTGACAGCAGGCACGGGGGGCGTTGTTTAATCGGCGGTCTGGATTCTTGTTGTCTCTTCCAATTATAAAATCGGAGCTACAGATGTCTGCCCAGTCCCCGATAGTTGACAGTCCTTCAGCCTTCATCGGTTTCAATGACCTGGTGGGGTTGCTGCACGGCATATTTGTCAAACATGGCACCTCACCGGAGGTTGCGTCGATCCTGGCGCACAATTGCGCAAGCGCCGAGCGCGACGGCGCGCACAGTCATGGCATCTTCCGCATTCCCGGTTACCTCAGCACGCTGGCCAGTGGCTGGGTCAATGGTAAGGCCGTGCCTGTGGTTACGGATGTGGCGTCCGGCTTCGTGCGGGTGGATGCCGGTAACGGCTTCGCGCAACCGGCGCTGGAGGCGGCCCGCGCGCTGCTGGTGGACAAGGCCCGCAGCGCCGGCATCGCACTGCTGGCTATTCACAACTCCCATCACTTTGCCGCGCTGTGGCCGGATGTCGAGCCTTTCGCCGAAGAGGGGCTCGTGGCATTGAGCGTGGTCAACAGCATGACCTGCGTGGTGCCTCATGGCGCCGACCGGCCGCTGTTCGGCACCAACCCCATCGCCTTCGCCGCGCCGCGCGCCGATGGCTTGCCGATTGTGTTCGACCTCGCTACCAGCGCCATCGCCCACGGCGACGTACAGATCGCCGCACGCAAGGGCGAGCGCCTGCCGCCGGGCATGGGCGTTGACAGTCTCGGCCAGCCCACCCAAGACCCCAAGGCCGTACTCGAAGGCGGCGCGCTACTGCCTTTTGGCGGGCACAAAGGGTCGGCATTATCGATGATGGTCGAGTTGTTGGCGGCGGCCTTGACCGGCGGCAACTTCTCGTTCGAGTTCAACTGGGCCGACCATCCGGGTGCCCGCACGCCTTGGACCGGGCAATTGCTGATCGTTATCGACCCGAGCAAGACCGCCGGGCAAAGCTTTGCCGAGCGCAGCCAGGAACTGGTGCGGCAGATGCATGCGGCGGGGTTGCGTCGGTTACCGGGGGATCGACGTCATCGCACACGGATGAAGTCGCAACAGCAGGGGATTGAGCTGCAAGCGCAGGAGCTGGCGCAATTGCAGGCGTTGCTGGTCGATTGAACAGGCGGCGGCGCCATCGGCGCCGCCGCCTGGCACATCAGTTACGGCGGCCCAGCAACAGGCCGACCACCAGGCCGAAGCCGGCAGAGATGGCCACGGTCTGCCATGGGTGGCCACCGATGTAGGTTTCTGTCGCGTCGACCACTGGCTTGCTGCGCTCGCGCACGTTGGACACCGAGTCCAGCGCTTGCTTGAGTTTGATGGCGACCTGCTCACGCAGGGTTTCACCTTCTTCGCCTACCAAGGCGGCGCTGCTTTTGAGCAGTTTGTCAGATTCTTCAATCAGCGCCGTGAGTTCGCTGAAGGCTTGATCCTTGATTTGATCTTCGACAGCTTGGGCGGCTTGAGCGGCGGTTTTGCGGGCCATTGTGTGACTCCTTGCAGATGAATGTGACAGTGAACAATGGAGTGTCGGGCGAAGGCAAAAGTTGCAGTTTTTTTGCCGTGCACGGATGCGGGGCAAAATCCGGATCAGGAAAATCCGACCTACAGTGTAAGATGTCGCCTATTTATGCAGCAGGTAATTCAACATGAGCTTCAATCTCGCCAACAAGACCCTCGCCGAACGCGCCGAGCTGGAAGATGAAAAGTCCCGTCTCTACGACCTGTGGCAAACCAACCTGGGCAAGGCCAAGGGCGAAGCGGCGCGATTGTTCGGCGAACGTGCCAAGCGCAAGGGCAAGTGGGCCGAATGGGTACGTGCCGAACTCGACGGCATGTCGCCCCCGGAGTTTTCCAACATGGTGCGCAGTGAAGTCAACAAGCTGATGGCCGCGGCTAAATAAAACTCGCCACAATCGCTTCACGGACTTTAAGCACTACCGGATCGAGCTGCGCCTGGGTACGCCAGCCCAGTTCGATCGGGTAGCGCGGCAGCGCCAGCGGGCAGGGCAGCACGCGCAGTCCGGTCATCTCGGCGATGGCCTGCGCGGCGTGTCCCGGAATGGTCGCCACTGCCTGGCTGCCCTTGAGCAAAAAGGGCAGCGCGGCAAAGTGGCTGGTGGATGCGCACACGTGGCGGCTCAACCCTTGCGCTGCCAGCCCTTCGTCGGTGATCCCGATAAACCCGCCTGAAGACACCAGCACATGTTCGCGCGCGACGAATGCCTCCAGGCTGATCTGGGGCTGATCCGAATCCATCAGGCAGCGGTAATCACCTTCCCCCAGCACCTGTCTGCTCAACCGGCTGTGGGCAAAACCGCCGGCGGTAATCGCCAGGTCCAAGGTGCGATCGAGTAACGCGCCGGCGACGATCTGGCTGTGGGTCTGACGGAAAATTACCCGGAGCTTGGGCGCACGCTCTGCGATTTCAGCGATTAGCCGACGACCATAGGCAATTTCGAAATCATCCGATAACCCCAGCACCACGGACCTGCCTTGATACTGCTGGTTATCCGGATTGACCATCGCCAGGCTCTGCCGGCAGCGGTCCAGCGCCTCACTGATGACCGGCTTCAGCTGATTGGCCCGCAACGTCGGCGCCAGGCCGCGGCCGGTCCGCACGAACAATTGATCGCCGTATACATCGCGCAAACGCCTCAGTGCGGCGCTGATCGCCGATTGCGTCACGCCCAGGCGCAACGCTGCGCGACTGGCGCTGGACTCGTCATGCAAGGCTTCAAAGGTTTTCAGCAGGTTGAGATCGACCTGGGCGATATTCATCTGGCGCATATCATTCAGCACTGAAGTGGGCTTTATTCATGATCGCCGCTCGCAGGAGAATGGGCAACCCGCCCCCTGGAGGAGCGAGATTGATACCGTATTCCGCGCTCAAGCTCGTTCGTGCAGAAGGGGCACTACCGTCTTTTATCCGGAGTGATCGTGATGCCTGTTTCTACTGTGGCCGCTTTGCAGATTGGCGCGTTGCCGGGCGGCAAGGCCGAGACCCTGGCGCAAATCCTCAGCTACGAGGACGCCATCCAGCGCAGCGGTGCGCAACTGGTGGTCATGCCAGAGGCGCTGCTCGGTGGCTATCCCAAAGGCGAAGGCTTCGGTACGCAACTGGGTTACCGCCTGCCTGAAGGTCGTGACGCCTATGCACGGTACTTCGCCAACGCCATCGATGTGCCCGGCGCAGAGACCGAGGCGCTGGCGGGGTTGTCCGCACGTACCGGTGCCAGCCTGGTACTCGGCGTGATCGAGCGCAGTGGCAGCACGCTGTACTGCACCATGTTGTACTTCGAGCCCGCCGGTGGCCTGGTGGCCAAGCACCGCAAGCTGATGCCTACCGGCACCGAACGACTGATCTGGGGCAAGGGTGATGGCTCGACATTGCCGGTGATCGACGCTGCGGTGGGCCGTATTGGCGGCGCCGTGTGCTGGGAAAACATGATGCCCCTGTTGCGCACGGCGATGTATGCCAAGGGGGTGCAGGTGTGGTGTGCGCCGACCGTGGACGAGCGCGAAATGTGGCAGGTGAGCATGCGCCATGTCGCCCATGAGGGCCGCTGTTTTGTCGTGAGTGCGTGCCAGGTGCAGGCCTCGCCGCAAGCCTTGGGCGTGGAGGTTGCCAATTGGCCTTCGGACCGTGCGTTGATTGCCGGTGGCAGCGTGATCATCGGCCCCATGGGCGACATTCTCGCCGGGCCACTGCACGGTGAAGCGGGACTGCTGACGGCCCGCATCGATACCGATGAGTTGGTGCGCGCGCGGTACGACTATGACGTGGTAGGGCACTACGCCCGGCCGGATATATTCGAGTTGGTGGTGGACGAGCGCGCCAAGCCCGGCGTGCGCTCTATCACCGACTGAAACCCGATAAGCCTGTAGAAGCCGGTTTGCCGGCGCCTCCAGTAGGTGTCGGTTGCATGGCGCTTACCAGGTGGCGGTATTCGGCAGGTCCAGCGTGCCACGGTCCACGAAGCGCATGGTGCCGAACAGGCCACCCGCCAGTTTGCCGCGCAGCACATACGGCAGGTTGTTCAAGCTTTGGGTCTGGCTCAGGCCCAGGGTCTGACGTAACACCGAAAACGCCGAAACACTCACCGGCACCATCAGAACGGTCTCGGAAAAACGTGGGATCGATCCGCTTTGGTCACTCACGCCCGACGCCAACGGCCGGCCGTTGACTTCCAGGTCAAGGGCCACGCCGTTGTAGTCGATCGCCGTCTCATTGGGGTTCTGCACCCGTAGCTTCACGGCAAAGCGCACTTCCAGGTCCTGGCTTTGCAGGGGCTCGATGCCCACCACGTTGATGTTCACCGGGTCGCGATTGGGAAACAGGGCGCAGGCGCTCAGGGTTAGCAGCAACAGCGATAGAACCATGAGCTTGCGCATTAAAAGGTGCTCCTATTTCGTGACGTCCGGGTCCTGCATGACTTTGAGGGTAGAGGACTCCGGATCAAATTCATCTTCTTCCAGTTCTATGAACGCTTCCGGCAGGAAAATGTTCAGCAAGATTGCACAGAACGCGCCCACGGTGATCGGCGATTCAAAGATGTTATGCAGCGCCTTGGGCAGGTCGCGCAGCACTTCCGGTACGGCGGCGACGCCCAGGCCCATGCCGAGGGAAATTGCCACGATCAGCACATTGCGCCGGTGCAGCCCGGCTTCGGCGAGGATCTTGATGCCAGCCACCGCCACGGTGCCGAACATGATCAGGGTCGCGCCGCCCAGCACCGGCTTGGGCATCAGTTGCAGCACCGCGCCGATCATCGGGAACAGGCCCAGCAACACCAGCAGGCCGGCGATGAAGTACGCCACATAACGGCTGGCCACGCCGGTCAATTGGATCACGCCGTTGTTCTGGGCAAACGTCACCATCGGCAGGCTGTTGAAGGTGGCGGCCATCGCCGAGTTGAGTCCGTCTGCCAACAGGCCGGACTTGATGCGCTTGATATACAGCGGGCCCTTGACCGGCTGTTGGGAAATCATCGAGTTGGCGGTCAGGTCACCAGCTGCCTCCAGGGGCGAAATCAGGAAGATCACCGCCACCGGGATAAAGGCCACCCAGTCGAACGAGAAGCCGTACTTGAACGGCACCGGCACGCTGATCAGCGGCACCTGGGGCAGTGCCGCCATGTCCACGCGCCCCAGCCACCAGGCGACCACGAAACCCAGGGTCAGGCCGATCACGATCGAACCCAGGCGCAGGAACGGATTGTTGAAGCGGTTGAGCACCACGATGGTCAGCAGTACCAGCGCGGCCAATCCCATATTGCTCGCGGCGCCGAGGTCGCTGGCGCCAAAACCGCCGGCCATATCGGTGACCGCCACCTTGATCAGCGACAGGCCCATCAGGGTAATGATGGTGCCGGTGACCACCGGGGTGATCAGCTTGCGCAGCTTGCCGATGAATTGGCTGAGCGCCACCTCGATAAACGCCGCGAAAAAGCAGATGCCAAAGATCGTCGAGAGAATTTCATCGGTGCCGCCGCCCCGGGCCTTGACCATGAAGCCCGCGCTGAGAATCACGCTGATGAAGGAGAAGCTGGTGCCCTGCAGGCACAACAGCCCGGAGCCGATCGGGCCGAACTTGCGCGCTTGCACAAAGGTGCCGAGCCCCGACACAAACAGCGCCATGCTCACCAGGTAGGGCACTTCGCTTTCCAGGCCCAGCACACCACCAACGATCAGCGTGGGCGTGATGATCCCGACAAAACTCGCCAGCACGTGCTGCAAGGCGGCAAAAATGGCGGCCGTGAAGTGCGGGCGGTCTTCCAGGCCGTAGATCAGGTCGGATTTATAGCGGGGGCGGGAGGCTTGAGCGTCAGACAAAATGCGGGCTCGGGTCAGAAAATGGAGGCGCAGGATGCCAGAAACTGCCTTTTGTCAGAAGTGTAAAAAAATATTTATAGAGCCCCTACGCAAAACCCCTGGCCCTGCCGATACCGCGTATAGGCCCACATACTTATTACAACAGTGGTGACCAAGGTCTGAGCAGCGCGTTGACGCTGACGGATCGTTTCGCGGCAGGGACGCTTGCAAACACTCCTTCTGAGAGCACCCCTATGTCCCTTCGCCAGTTGAATATTGCTCCTCGAGCGTTTCTCGGTTTCGCCTTCATTGCGTTGTTAGTGGTTTTACTGGGGGTGTTTGCGGTCAACCGCATGACACAGATCCGCCAGTCTTCGGTTGACATGAGCCTGAACCAGCTGCCCAGCGTGACTTCACTGGCTGTTATTACAGAGAACGTGCTGCGCCTGCGCATCCTGTCGTTCCGCGTGTTGGTCAACCGCGAGCCTGCCAGCCTGCAAGAAGCCGAAACCCGCATAGGTGTGCTCGCCGACAAGGTCAAGACGGCCCAGGCGACCTACGCTGCACTGCCTGCTGGCCCGGAGGAGGCGGCACTGTACAAGACGTTCATGACGACCCTGGACAACTACTTCAAGGCCCAGGCCGACATGTTGGCGCTGTCCAAGCAGGGCAAGGTCGATGAAATGCGCGCCCTGATCAACTCGCGGATCAAGGACGGCACCGACCAGATGGGCGAGCAACTGAACAAGCTCATTGCCATCAACGCGGCCGACGCCAAGCAAGCCGACGATGACGCCGGACAAAGTTACCAGGGCGCGATTACCGGTGTGATCGCCGTGTCGGTCGTCGCCGCGCTGCTTACCGTATTGCTGGCCTGGCTCCTCACCCGCAGCATTGTCACGCCGCTGCGCAGGGCCGTGGAACTCGCCGAAACCATCGCCGGTGGCAACCTGAGCAAGACCATCGAAGACGATGGCAAGGATGAACCCGCACGTTTACTCAGCGCGTTGTCGACCATGCAGGCCAATTTGCGCCAGACCATCCAGCATATCGCCGGTTCGGCCACGCAGTTGGCGTCCGCCGCTGAAGAGTTGAGCGCGGTGACCGAAGAAGGCTCCAAAGGCTTGCAGCAACAGAACAATGAAATCGACCAGGCGGCTACGGCCGTCAACGAGATGACGGCAGCGGTGGAAGAAGTGGCGCGCAATGCGGTGTCGACGTCCGAAGCGTCCGGGCAGTCCAACCAGGCCGCGCGCGAAGGCCGCGACCGGGTGATGGAAACCGTCGGCGCGATCCAGACCATGACCCAGGATGTGCAAAACACGGCGGCGATGATCGAAGGCCTGGCGACTCAAGGGCGTGATATCGGCAAGGTGCTGGACGTGATCCGTGCGATTGCCGAACAGACCAACCTGCTGGCGCTCAACGCGGCCATCGAAGCTGCCCGTGCCGGTGAAGCCGGACGTGGCTTTGCGGTGGTGGCCGACGAGGTGAGGGCCCTGGCCCATCGCACGGCGCAGTCGACCCAGGAGATCGAAAAAATGGTCGCCGGTATCCAGAACGGCACCGGCGAAGCCGTACAGTCCATGCAGCAGAGCAACCAGCGCACCCAGACCACCCTGGAAATGGCCCGCGCCGCCGGCGTGGCCCTGGAGCAGATCACCCAATCCATCAGCCTGATCAACGAACGCAACCTGGTGATTGCCAGCGCGTCAGAAGAACAGGCCCAGGTGTCCCGTGAAGTGGACCGCAACCTGGTGAATATCCGCGACCTGGCGACCCAGTCGGCGGCGGGTGCCAACCAGACCAGCGCGGCCAGCCATGAGCTGTCGCGCCTGGCGGTGGATTTGAATGGGATGGTGGCGCGGTTCGTTATCTAACGAGCGACGCGGGTCTGGGGTGGGGGCTGGCTGGCCTGCGATGCGCTGGATCAGTCAATGATGTACTGGCTGTTAGCGTGCTAGCGCGGGCAAGCCAGCCCTCACATTCGTCTGGTGTTGGGTCAGGAATCAGTGCTTCCAGGCGAGCGGGTTCACCAGGTTTTTCGGGCGCTCACCCGCCAACGCCTGCAACAGATTATCCACGGCACACGTGGCCATCGCTTCCCGGGTCTCATGGGTCGCCGAGCCGATGTGCGGCGTGGCCACCACATTGTTCAAGCGCAATAACGGGGAATGGTGATCCAGCGGTTCTTTTTCGAACACGTCCAATCCCGCTGCGCGGATCGTGCGTTGTTGCAACGCGTCCACCAGCGCGGCCTCATCTACCACCTTGCCGCGCGAGATATTGATGAAGATCGTCTCTGGCCCCATCAGCGCGAATTGTTCGGCGCCAATCAGCTTCTCGGTTTCAGCGGTCAGCGGCAATGTCAGGCAGACAAAGTCGGCCTGTTGCAGCAAATCGTCCAAGCTACGGTACTGCGCGCCGAAACGCGCTTCCACCGCCGGCTTGGGCGAATGGCTGTGGTAGATCACCGGCATGCCGAAGCCAAAGTGCCCACGCTGGGCCAGGGCTTCGCCGATGCGGCCCATGCCGATGATACCGAGGGTCTTGCCATGCACATCGCTGCCAAAGTGCGCCGGGCCGATGTTCTTGCTCCACTGGCCGGCGCGCACCATATCGGCCAGTTCGACCACGCGGCGGGCGGTGGCCAGGATCAAGGCAAAGCCGGTGTCGGCGGTGGTTTCGGTGAGCACGTCCGGGGTATTGCTGAGCAGGATGCCGCGCCCCGTCAGGTAGTCGATATCGTAGTTGTCCACGCCCACCGACACGCTGGCCACCGCTTCCAGTGTCGGCGCCAGGTCCAGCAGCTTGGCGTCCAGGCGCAGGCTGGCACCCAACAGGCCGTGGGCGCTGGGCAGGGCATCGCGCAGCTTGGCCAGGCCGGTGTCATCCAGCGCTTCGATCAGCGTAACCTCGGCCTTTTCATGCAGGCGGGCCATCAGCGGCGCGGAGAGTTTCTTGTACAACACGACAGACTTTTTCATGAGGTCTTTACCTTCAACTCCAGGGTGGGCACGGGCGAGCGGTCGCTGGCGCCGGGCTTGAGGAAAATGGTCAGCACCACCGACAGCATCAACGCACCGCTCATCAACAGGTACGAGGCGCCAGGCGAGCCGGTGCTGCTATTGAGGTAGCCCACCAGGTACGAACCACCGAACGAACCAAGGGCTCCCATGCTGTTGATCAGCGCCATGGCGCCACCGGCGACATTGGCCGGGAGGATTTCCGGGACGATGGCGAAAAATGGGCCATAGGGCGCGTACATACAGGCGCCGGCAATCACCAGCAGGGTGTAGGACCACCAGAAGTGTTCGGCGCCCAGCACGTAGGACGCATAGAACGCGATGGAGGCAATCAGCAGCGGCGGCCACACAAAGCGCTTACGTTTTTGCAGTTTGTCCGAGCCCCAGGACACCACCAGCATGCCAATCACCGCTGCCAGATACGGCAGCGCCGACAGCCAGCCTGCCTCGACCATGTCCATCTGCAGGCCGGCCTTGAGGATCGACGGCAGCCACAGTACAAAGCCATACACACCAATGCTCCAGCAGAAGAACTGCAAAGCCAGGATGATCACCTTGGGCGAGCGAAAGGCTTCGGCGTAGTTCTTCACCGCCTTGATGCCCACCTGCTCGGCGGCCAGGGCCGTTTCCAGGTTGTGCTTTTCGCTGTCGCTGAGCCATTTGGCATCCTTTGGACGCTCATCGGCCAGTTTCCACCAGATAAAAGCCCACAGCACCGCTGGCAGGCCTTCGATGATGAACATCCAGCGCCAGCTGAAATGCTGCACGAGGTAACCTGACACCACCGACATCCACAGCATGGTTACCGGGTTGCCGAGGATCAGGAAGGTATTGGCGCGGGAGCGTTCGGCACGGGTGAACCAGTGGCACAGGTACACCAGCATCGCCGGCATCACCGCGGCTTCCACCACCCCCAGCATGAAGCGAATCACAATCAGCATGTAGGCGTTGGACACCACGCCGGTCAGGGTGGCCAGGCCGCCCCAGAGGATCAGGCTGACAAAAATCAGCTTCTTGACGCTGCGCTTTTGCGCATAGATCGCCCCCGGCACCTGGAAGAAAAAGTAACCGAGGAAAAACAGCGCACCCAGCAACGACGACATGCCGGGCGTGATCATCAGGTCTTCGGCCATCCCGGAGGCAGCGGCGAAGCCATAG
>Ga0302347_1003787_pt1 | contig 12893 bp, 12 predicted proteins | sample PhyWR1_FD_202178 | JGI IMG/M metagenome (GOLD analysis project Ga0302347, IMG submission 202178) | Leaf surface microbial communities from wheat plants in UC Gill Tract Community Farm, Albany, California, United States - DLSL W.R1 (v2)... | ecosystem: Host-associated > Plants > Phyllosphere >...
GCAAGAAACCTAATCAAATCCGTGTGCGAATGGTTGATTATTCCCCAGGCTATCTTGCTGACCACTGGTGCCAAAAGGGGCATATTCTTTTCTGTTTGGAAGGAGAACTAGAAACAACCCTGAATGATGGGCGAAAATTCGTTCTGAGCGCTGGAATGAGTTATCAGGTAGGGGATAATGCAGAGCCACATCAGTCCAGAACAACAATCGGTGCAAAGCTCTTTATTGTGGATTGATGAATATCTCAGGGGAGTTTTGTATATCAGTTTTTGTTTTAAAAGATATTTTCTTATTGATTAAAAAGAGACCTGATACGATTCCTGTATCAGGCTTATTATTTTCTATCTATAAAATCAATGAGATAAACAACAACGTCCGAAAATGTCCGAATTTAGTCCGATGTCTTTTTGAGTGGAATATCAACGTTTTTCCAGTCTTCTTTACGTGAATCCAAGTAAACATCCGTCATCCTCATCGATTTGTGGCCCAGTAATACCTGAGAGAATTCCTTCCCATATTGCTCCTTGTACATCCGCGATGAAAGGCTGCGTATCTCATGAAAGCTGGGTGGGGAGTCTGTGAATTGGAGTGCTGTTTTTTGGCGGAGCTTTGCGAACGTCTTACTAAGAGTATAGGGGTTTAGTTGATCACCTGGCAGGCGCCCAGACTTGCGAGTTTGTGAGTTTATGATGTATTCACTAGGTCCCGCAGATAAGCATCGCATGATGACTTCGGATAATACTAAATGGTACTGGCCTAATTGGAGCGATAAGTTGGTGGTAATACTAATTTTTGCTCTCGTTTTCCCCTGAATTACCCATAGGCGCATATCTTTCACTTCATCAACACGAACCGTGCAGATGTCTTCACGCCGCTGGCCTGTTAACAATGCCAGCTCGATACTCCGAGCCATCCAAGGTTTAACTCTCTCAACTTTCAGGGCTTGCTCATAGATTGCTATAATGGATTCTTCAGTGAGTCGTTCGCGCTGCGTTATCGGTTTTTGACTGCGGGTAATTGCCACAGGATTATTTGTTGCTACGCCATCGGCTATCGCCTCTTTGAACATATTATTTAAGAGAGAGCGCATAGTTGCTGCCGTTGATTTTTTGCCGCTATCAACATACGTATTAATAAATTTTGCGATTGTTTTAGTGCTTACATTTGGCATGAGAAGGGCGCCCATAGCTTCATCTATAACAGCTAACTGCGCCGTTCTCTGACGTATGGTGTGATGTGGCAACTCGCGCTTATCGAGAAGCGCTTTGTATCTTTTGATCCACTCAGACAGCGTTATTTCAGTATTACCCATTATCCGATCGAGAAGTCGTGGTTTTGTTTCGTGCTTGCGATAATGCTGATTTGCCTCGATGGCTTGATCAATGGCGTCATCGGGATGGGCCTTGCCAAGGTTAATCTCTTTTTTAGTTACGGGATCACGGTAAGCGAATGAACTGCGCCCACTTCTATATGTGAGATTTTTAGGGAGGTCTTTACGATAGCGGCGTCGCATGTCTTGCTGTTGCTCTGATTCCATCTGTTGAGATTTCCGAGGCTTTGAAATGTATGTTGAGCCTATGAAAATCCGATAGCATCCACCAGTTTTTGCTGGTGGTGGGTCAATTCGGTCGGTTCTGGCCCAGCGCTGAATGGTCTGCACGCTTTTTCCGTAATGAGCAGCAAATTCCTCAATGCTGATGGTTTCTTGCATGGTCGGGTATCTCGTTTTGAGGCCATACAGACGCAAAAAAACATACCATTCAGGCTTGGTCGAACCTGATAGTATTATTACAGCAGTATTTTGTGACTGTAGGGACAGTTGTTACAGGAAGGATAATGGCTTACTTCTGACAGGGCGATCTTTTAAATCATTTGAAATGAACAGTCCCTCCAATGAAGGAGGGGGATTTTTGAGTGTTAGAAATGTGTGAATCTCAATTCTCCGCAGCTTAACTCTCAGGTTTGCCGAGATGCACCGCCTTTCATGATAGGTTTTTTCCAGTTTTTCTTTAAACAAATTTCACTAATAGCGATAGCCATTTTGCTGCCAGAGCTTTGTAAAACGCATGGAGTTACTAGCGGTATAGATAACGGTATGCTTTATGTTCCGATGACCTAAATAATCCTGAATTAAGCGGGTATCTACCCCTAAGTTTGCTAGTGCATAACCACATGCGTGTCGCAACATGTGTGGATGGGCTTCAATACTAATCCCTGACTTTTTGCCATATGCTCTGAGCAGTGCATAAAAGCGTTGCCGCGAAATTTGCCCACCTTTTTGAGATAAAAAAAGCCACGGTTCGTCCGCCGCACCTCGCCATTGTGATCGTTCTGATAGCCATTCATTAAGGCATTTCAGTTCATGCTCATAGATTGGATGCACTGTTGATAGACCACCTTTCAACCTCCTAACGAGCATCATATTACTTTCGAGATCGATGTCGTCTAGTCGCAGTTGACAAAGTTCACTGACTCTAAATCCGTGTGTATAGCACATTTTGATAAGGCAATAGTCCCTCTGTGGATGACGCCCTAACTGTGCTTGCTTAAGGATCCTAGTTATCTCTGTTTCGGAAAGGTGTTTACGTAATGCCATAATTATCCTCATTATGATTTTTGAAGAATAAAACTAGGATGCGTTATCTTTATTTTGATTAGCGATTAATTATCATTAATCTCGATCTCTGATGCATTAAATATCAGATAATAAATCAAACGGGAGAGGGGTATTTTATCTGAAAATACACCTATAAATAAAATGAAATGTGTGTTATAGGCTGTTTTTTTATCTGCAAATACTATTTTTGTGGTTATATTGAATTCAATAAAATATAGGCGTTAAAATGCTAAATTATGACGGCTAATTAGTCGTAATAATTTATTTTCTTATACTTTAAGTATAAAAAGATATATTTTTAATTGATAGAATTCATTCGGTTAACAAGTCAATTTAACCTAAAGTGTATTCAATTCTTACGTATGAATTCCATAATTGGAAATCCGAATTTACACTAAGACTTAACCTTATGATTTATTACACGAAAGGTTAGCGGCGATATAATTATCACCACGCATCTATTGACTATAATCATACAATATGTAGCTATTGACATCTGCTAAATCAGGCCTCCACTGTTAATAACAGTAACATCTTTCAACACAATAACAACAAACACATCAAAAAATAATTATTTCACAGAAAATACCCCTAAAAAATGCTCTTAAACCCGCAGAAAATCATTAACAAGTCATTTTAGGTTAAATTGACTTGTTTTGATGCCAATCAAACCCTCATGGAGAGGGCCTAAACACACAGATACTCTCTTAATCATGTTTTATAGATTGGTAATAAAAATGAAAAAAATGACTCTGCTTGCATCGTTAATTATGACAATGGGCGCGACTTCTATGGCTCATGCAGCTTCAACCGGTACTATCAACTTCACTGGCCAAATTACAGATACCACTTGTACCGTAACAGTCAACGGTGGAAGTGGTGCAGATGGTACTGTAGCACTACCAACTGTAGGTACGGCAGCTTTGACAACAGCAGCGCAAACAGCGGGTACAGTGAATTTCCATCTGACACTTACAGATTGTACTGCAGCCGATGGTATGACGAGTGGTACGGTCTTCTATGAATCTGGTGCCACAGTGAATGGCACTACCGGTAACCTGATACAGCAAACCGCACAAGCGGATGGTGGTGCAACGAACGTTGAACTGCAATTACTGGATGGTAAAACAGGTTCTGCAATTAAAGTCGGTGATTCATCTCAGTTAACGTCTAACTCTTATGTCACTTTGCCAGCAGTTGGTGGTTCAATTGATATTCCTTACAGTGTCCAGTATTACGCAACAGGAGCAACCACTGCTGGCCCAGTAACGAGCAGCGTTGAATATTCTATTTCTTATAAATAAGGTGAGATGGAAATGCATAAATCAATTCAGCTCAGCCTATTATCATTATTAATTGGAACATCATTTGCTTCTCTGGCTGGAACGGTTGATTTTACCGGAAAATTAGAGGCGCAAACCTGTAGTGTGGTTGTTAATGGTGGCACGGCAGACGCAAATATTACATTGCCGACAGTTTCTGCAACGCAATTAAATAACGCAGGTGAAACTGCGGGAAAAACAGGGATGACATTTACATTTACAGGATGTACCGCTCCTGGAGGCGTGGCTATTTATTTTGATGGCGGAAATAATGTCAACCAAGACGGCAGGTTAATACAACAGACTAGTGATGGTACAGGAGCTAAAAATGTTTCTCTTCAATTATATTTTGAAGGGGATAGCAAAAATGGTGGTTCTCCAAGCTCCATGGGCGAAGTTGTCCAAGCCGGAGGCACTACGGCAGGAGATCATTTAAGATTTATCACAATACCAGTTGATGGGTCATCATTCGATGAGTTCTATGCAGTCTCATATTATGCTGAATCACCAGTGACATCAGGTATTGTTACAAGCTACGCAACATATACTATTACGTATGCCTAATTTAATAATATTCTAAAAATAATTTATCGAGCAATATTTGCTATTTGGCTTTGATGCTTTTATTGCTCGAATTTATGAGGTGGTTTGCTATGTTTTTAGCTCTAAAGCAATATATATCGCCTGTGGCGGTAGTTCTATTTATTGCTACGCATACACCGATGGCAATGGCTGGCGTTGTATTGTCGGGTACTCGCGTTATTTATCCAATGAACGAAAAAGAAGTGACATTAAAAGTCACAAATAAAGGAAAGTCACCGGTATTAATTCAAAACTGGATTGATGATGGAGATGCTCGCGCGACACCCGATAAAATAAACGTCCCTTTTATTATTACGCCGCCAATTAACCGTATTGATCCATCTAAAGGCCAAACATTACGTATTAGCTATACCGGTACTAGTCAACCCAAAGACCGAGAGAGCCTGTATTGGCTTGACGTACTTGAAGCACCGGCTAACCCAGCTAAGGGCAGCAACCCAAACTATCTGCAAGTGGCTTTTCGCACCCGTATCAAAATCTTCCTGCGCCCTGATGGCCTAAAAGTATCGTCAGTACAGGCGGCCAGTACGGTGAAATGGAGCTCTGCGGGCAATGTTCTGACCGGAAAGAACGACTCACCCTATTTTGTTTCTTTAGAAGATATTCATCTTGGCAGTGGGGCAAATAGTGAGCGCATTGACGGCCAGATGATTGAGCCATTTAGCAGCAAAGCCTTTACGGCCAAGAATAGTAGCCTGATTTCTGCCGGCAATAAAATTACCTATCGCTACCTTAATGACTGGGGCGCGGTTCAGGCGGTTGACGTCAAATTATAAGAATAACTATTGGGTGTGCTGCGAGTGGATGAAAGTGACGATGTCAAAACTAAAAAAATTTAAATTAACGAATGTCGCCCTTTGGGTATTAACGACATCCGCCTCTGTGCATGCGCAGGAGTTAGTCTCGTCTGCTACAGATACAGAGCTACCCAGTGCAGCCAATGTCTCTATGTCCAATCATAATGTTCCGTCAAAGGTGTCTACGCCTTCAATGTCAGGGGCTGATTCGAAAGTTGCACCTTCATCTACTACATCAGTGCCAGCAGCTAACAATGATGTGCAAAAGGATGTCAGTTTTAACCCCGTTTTTTTGCATGTAAAAAGTGTGGGCAAGACCGATCTCACTCGGTTTGAAAAAGGGGCTTTTGCACTCCCAGGGACTTACCCATCGGATATCTATATCAATGACTTAAGTGTAGGCAACTATCCGGTGATGTTTAAGCTTCAGCCGGATAAGTCGGTTCAGCTTTGTTTGGCGCCCGATACCATCAAGCACTTTAGTCTCAAATACGACGCTCTACCTGCAGGTTTTGCCGATGCGATGAAAGCGGGTGAGGACGGCTGCGTACTTGTAAAACAGGCATTGCCTCAAGTCACTGCGTCCTATGACTCAGGCGCTCAACGCTTAGATTTATCGATCCCTCAGGCTCAACTCATGAGTGATGCGCGTGGCTACGTGAGTCCAGAAATGTGGGATAAAGGCGTGTCAGCGGCCTTCATGGGCTATACCGTCAATGGATACAGTTCACGAAATAATGGACAAACCACTAATTCCGCTTTTGGCAATTTCAATGGCGGCATTAATCTCGGTGGTTGGTATTTTCGTCATAACGGTTCTTATAACTGGCAGCAAAATGGCGAGAAACGATATCAAACCATCAATACCTATGCGCAACATGATATCGCCGCAATTGGTGGGCGCATTCTGTTGGGGGAAAATAATACTAGTGGGCAGGTGTTTGATACATTGCCATATCGTGGTGCTGAACTGGTTGATGACGAGCGCATGCGCCCACAATCCCAGCGCGGTTATGCCCCCGATATTCGAGGGATGGCACGCACTAACGCCCGAGTGACTATACGTCAAAATGGGGTGGTGCTTTACGATACGACGGTTGCGCCTGGTCCCTTCGATATCAATGATTTATATCCTACAGGCTACGGTGGTGACCTAAATGTCACTGTGACTGAAGCTGATGGCACGACACAAACGTTTAACGTCCCGTTTGGCTCGATAAGCCAACTGCTACGTCCTGGTGCCCAACACTATGATTTTGTTGTGGGCAAACTCAACGATGATTCTGTCTCTGACAACCCTGCACTCTATCAGGCAACCTATCAGCGAGGGCTTACCAATCTGTTTACTGGCTATGGCGGTATGCAGGGGAGTGAGCATTATTATGCTGGGCAATTGGGAGTGGCAATTAACACCCCGATTGGTGCGGTAGCGATAGACGCGACTCAATCCTCGGCTGATATTGATGCAGCTAATGGCAGCAAAATGACAGGGCAAAGCTACCGAGTCAGCTACAACAAATATCTACCCGAGACAGACAGTAACCTTTCTTTGGCTGCGTATCGTTTTAACTCCAAGAATTATTTGGATTTTCGTACTGCATCACAGATGCGCGAGAACAACACCGATGGCGACGATAGTGACAATGACAATGTTTGGCGCCCAAAAAATAAATTCTCGGTGACGGCTAATCAGGGGTTGGCAGATAACTGGGGGCAGCTTTATGTCTCAGGCTATGTGCAGAACTATTGGAATGAAGATAGCTCGGATGTTCAGTATCAAGGTGGTTACAGTAATACATGGGGGATTGTGTCCTATAGCGTAACAGCAGGACGCACGCGCAATTCTGATGGCGATATGGAAACCACATATATGCTCAATCTGAGTATGCCACTGGGAACATCAAGCATGACCAGCACTGCACCTCAGTTGACCTCATCGATTACCAAAGATGCTAGCGGCAGCGTGGGTGAACAGGTCGGGATCTCCGGTACTGCTGGCAACGATGGGCAGTATAGCTACGGTGTTACAGGCTCGCATTATGACCAAGGTACCGGCTCAAGCGGCACTATTAACGGCCAATATCGTAGTCCATACACCAACCTAACGGGATCGTATGGTGATGGTAAAAATTATCAAAATACCTCTCTGGGGCTTTCGGGAACAATTATCGCCTACCAAGACGGTATTGTGTTATCGCCGTACACCTCAGATACCTTTGCTATTGTTGAAGCCAAAGGGGCGGCAGGTGCCAAAGTGGGGAGCTATGCTGGGTTGAAGTTAGACCACTGGGGGCATGCCGCTGTGCCTTATCTGAACCCGTATGAACTCAACGACATTACCGTTGATCCTAAAGGAACGTCTTATGGGGTAGATATGGAAAACACCAGCCAAAAAACGGCTCCTAATTCTGGTGCTATCGTATTGATTAAATTTAAAACCGATACAGGTTATCCGTTGCTCATTACTTCTACGCTAAGTTCTGGCGAACCTGTGCCGTTTGGTGCAGAAGTATTAGATAGCGCGGGGAATAGCATTGGTGCGGTTGGGCAGTTTGGACAGATTTTTGCTCGCGTGAGCCTCGATAAAGATACCTTAACCGCCAAGTGGGGAGATAAAGCCTCGCAACAGTGTCAGGTAACTTACATTCTGCCTCCGCAAGCGACGAGCTCTAAGTCATCCGCGATCACCCGGTTCAATTCTGTTTGTGGGGCAGTCGGTCTACGGAAATCATGATGATGAGAGTAAACCAATGATGTTTCAAACTTACAATATGTATAGAGTTATACGTTATCGCTTCCTAGTGATTACTGCGATAGCGTGTTTCGGCAGTGTTGCTGCTCAAAATAGTGCGTTTGCTGGAGGAACTTGTCAGACATCAGGGTTGTACCCTGCTGAAAATTTTACCGTGGCATTGAGCAACTCTATTTATGCTGGGAATGATTTAGACATAGGCACGGTACTATATCGGACGACAATACACCCGAATGCTTCTCTTGGCTTAAATTGTGTGACTGACGCCGCTGGTGCCAGTATTCCGGTTTATTATAAGGTTTCTGTAGAGCCGTCAGGGGGGGCATTCATTCAGTCAGGTGTCCCTTATAATGGTCAAATTTATCCAACAAATATTGCGGGGATCGGTGTGGCGTTGTGGCATTCGGGCAATACCTTTACATCTACGACTCCCTATTATGATGGTGCAATAGATTTCTCTGCCAATTTTTCCGGTGACGTCTGGCATGGAACCTCATTTGATATGTCACTTATCAAAACGGGAAATATCGCCTCAGGTGCTCAGGTCACAGGGCAATCATTGCCAACGGCTATTTTCAATACTAATGATGTTCCTGGCGTTAGTGGCCTTCCCCTTACGCTAATGACCGTGAATTTCTCCGGCGTTATCACTGTGATGACTGCAACGTGTGAGACTCCTGATGTGAATGTTAGCCTTGGGTCATTTGATACCGCAACTGCCTTTAAAGGTAAGGGGTCAACGACACCGTGGGTGGATTCATCCATTGTACTTGATCAATGTCCGACGTTTTCTGGTTACTACGGGGCTGGCAGTGGGCAATCGGTGACTGGTGGTTCAACTCCGTCTGGGGGGACGTTGGTTACTAATAAGTTGATTCTTTCGCTTCAGTCCGATACTCCACTGATTGATGGTCCCAACGGCATTATTTCCGTGAATGCAGGTACTTCCAATGACTCAGCGGCGACAGGTGTGGGGATCCAAATTGGTTATGGCAATATTGTATCCCCAACAAAGTGGAGTTTTCCTGACACATGGACAGTGAATGCCCCAACGGATATCAGTCAGTCATTTAAAATCCCATTAGCTGCTCGGTATTACCAAATCGGCGATTATGTTACGCCGGGGCCGGCTGATGCGCAGGTCGAATTTACCATTAATTATAACTATGGTATTGCAAAGCGCTAGGCATTCGCTGTTTTTGAAGCTGCAGTGTGACTTCCTTGTATAAAAACTATCTAAGAGAGAAATATATATGAATTCTCATCACTGCAAAAATGACTGTAGAAATATTAATCGACGCTCGGGCATGATATTTATGGTTTTCTTAAGTTTGCTGGGCGTACAGAAAATTGCATTTGCTGGTGGTACTTGTGGTGCTTCATCTATTCATCCTGTGCAGAACTTCACAGTTCCGTTGGGGAGCTCAATAACTGCTGGTAATGATCTACCTATTGGCACCGTTCTTTATCGTGTTAATGTTTTCAATAATGGCATTGTTGGGATGAAATGCCAGACTGATGCACAGGGCATAACTGCACCAGGTTATTTTAAAGTGTCCGTACAACCGTCCGGGGGGCCTTATACCCAAAGTGGTTTGCCTTATACCGGCCAAATATATAACACTAACGTGCCGGGAATTGGTGTGGCTATGTTGTATACAAGCAATAATACATTTACCTCTTCGAGTCCAATCTTTGATATTAATTGGGTCATTGGACCTAATACAGCGAGTGGAGAGCCATCTCGCGGGATTGGTTTTTTCATGTCACTGATAAAAACAGGTCCAATCGCACCAGGGGCACAGGTTTTAGGCTCATCGTTACCGACCGCAATTTATTATGTAGACAGTACTCCGGGAGTAACTGGGCTACCTTTTACCATGTTAACAGCTAATTTTTCCGGGACTGTTGCGGTAATGAACGCAACTTGCGAAACTCCTGATGTGAATGTCAACCTTGGTACCTTTGATAATGCCATCACTTTCAGAAGTAAAGGCACAACGACTCCTTGGGTCGATGCTTCGATAGTTCTCGATAAATGTCCTACCTTTTCTGGGTATTATGGTACAGGAACGCAAACCGCAATTGGGGGAATAGCTCCTTCTGGGGGAGCGTTGACGTCAAATAAGGTTGTTCTTTCCTTAACACCGAATACGCCTATTATTGACGGCCCTAACGGCATTATTTCTGTTAATGCTGCCAATACTGATGATTCCGCTGCAACCGGTGTTGGGATCCAAATTGGCTACGGTAGTATTACCTCGCCGACAAAGTGGAGTTTCCCTAATACTTGGACGGTGAATGCTCCGACTACAGGACAATCATTCAAAATCCCTCTTGCGGCACGCTATTACCAAACCGGCGATTATGTTACGCCGGGACCTGCTGACGCCCAAGTAACATTTACAATCAACTATAACTAATCTATGCATGAGAAATGAGAGAGCCTAATACAAGAACACGGGTGGCGGTTATGGTGCCAGATAATTATTATCGTCTAGCACTTATTTCACTCATACGTGACCGAAGTGATTTGTTTGATGTGACAGGCATTTTTAGCTCATTACCTGAGCTTTACATACACCTACAGAATGAATCAGTAGACTCTGTTATTACGTCATGTCGAGGACTCGGTGATTCATTTCAAGACTGGATAGATTTTTATACGTACCATAAAAAGACATTCAAAAATATTAAGACACTCATTATAGATAGTACAGTTGCGCTGAATATTCATTGTGCTTTTTTTTTACGTGCACATGAATTAACTGCTTATTTAGATAGAAAAAGCAGCATCAAAGACTTTACTAACTATCTTATCGAAAGCGTTGCTTATGAGTGTTCAACGGTTATGTCGGGAAGGGTATTAATTGCCTCTAATCAATTAAGTGTCCTTGAATCTGATGTTATTACATACTATTTGACAGGCATGTCTACGGAGTTGATTGCTAAAAAATTTAATAAAACCGCTAAAGCTATTAGCTACTACAAACGAAGGGCTATGCGTAAAATAGGTGTGGAAAACGATATGGAATTAATTTATTACGCATCTTAATTTAGTAACTTTCTTATCTGTATATAACCTAATAAAATATGAAGGTATCGGTATGTCATCGTTTACTCAGCATTCTCTGAATCTGAATAGTGAGTTTAGAGAGCACTGCAATTTAATTTTTCACGAAATTTCGTTAAGCGCGCAGGAGAATGTTTCGTTTATGGATGACGGTCTTACCTTTACCGACAATGCTAATCAGTCACAGTTCTATGCGCTTACTTCGGGAAGTATTTCACTTTTCAATAAAGAAACGGGGCTTCGTAGTGGAGTAATTACGGCACCAAATTGCTTTGGTTTTTTTGCGAACAGCACTTATCAATACAATCACCGTTTGATTGCAGAATCTGAATGCCGGTACTACGTGCTCCCCGTGAATACACTGCATTTCTGTCTGACTAATGCGCGATTATGGGGCAGCGCTGCTAATATTCTTGCCGCAAACCTCTGTAAGTTATCTGAATATCGGAGTCATTTGAATAGTAAAACGGCCTATGAAAGTGTGTGTTTTCTATTGATGCATCTGTATAAACAGCCAATCGGATTTAGACAAAAACACTCGGTATCTAAGTTTATCTTACAAAGAACACTGCTTTCTAAAAGCAGCATAATGGCTATTATTGCAACCTTAAGACAGCAAAAATCCATTGTCGTTGAACACGGGTGCCTAACCTCCATTGCTGGCCTTTCGACTAAAAGCTAGAGAGGATAAAAATGAGAAATATAGACGGTGAGTCTTATTCTAATTACCTTAAATTAAGTAAAAATAGACCGCTAGAAACGCTTGAGCGTATATTTTCACATCTAGAACCTGTTGGGACATCTTGTGGTTTTGACCGAACTGATATCATTGATGTATCCGAAGGTAGTAGCCAGTCATTTATCTTTATTCATAGCGGTCGGTTTTCAGTTCACCGACGAACTGATGGATTAGTATTATTTACTGCAAGTGCGCCAATACTCCTTGGTATTGCAGAATATTTTATGCCAATGAGGTATGCCGTATTAGTGGCTGAAAGCCATTGTGAGACCATCAAAGTGCCGATTGATGTTGCTTTATCTATTTTTGATAATGAAAGGCTGTGGCGAGATATCTGCCAGATACAGGCATACTACTTCCGCGTAATGTCGGTTCGAGACAGTAATACTACGGGGATAACAACCTATGCAATCATCCGAAATGTGTTGCTTGAACTTATTGAGTTCCCCGTAGCGGACCGTTCCACAATTGTTGTGCTATCGTATGTCCAGCAACGAACCAAGTTATCACGAAGTACGATAGCCAAGATCCTCGCAGATCTGAGAAGTGGTAACTACATTACGATGGAACATGGACATCTAATTTCGATAAAAACCTTACCTTTTGAATATTAGAAGATACTTACTATTATGACCGTGTATTGAAAAATAATGTGATGTTAACACACTCTGCATCCCCGCCTTCTTTTCTCATGCCACACTCCAAACGTGTCATCCATTTTTATTAATCGACATGGCGCTTTTCTGTCTTGTCTGGCGACGACAAAACTCAGCGCGGATTTCACGCCAGTGCCTTTCTGATTCTCGGCATGGGTAGTGTGAAGATAACTCCCACGTTGAGGCTGCTATTTCATAGCTCCCTTGCCGTTCTAAGTTGGCTGCGGCTAAAGCATGGCGTTGGCCTTCGCTCATTGGGCTTGGAGGCATTTTTGATATTTGAGTCAAGTTCATAGGTGCTAACCTTGGTGTTGATGTAGTAGCAGGTCACGAG